>BNJS01003603.1_pt1 | contig 306362 bp, 360 predicted proteins | sample 8540461 | NCBI WGS metagenome assembly BNJS01 (sample SAMD00202454, study PRJDB9452) | human saliva metagenome | isolation source: human saliva | place: Japan
AAAAATCAGGCCATCAAGGAAGTAGCCAAGAAATACGGCAAGAACAAGAGCGAGCTCTATGCGGTGTATCATGAAAATAAGGATTGATAGAAGCTCAGAAATTTCTCAATACAATCAGTTGTCTGTTTAAAAATTGGAAAAAGCGTAACTCAGCTTTTTAGTAAGACTATCTAATCCTGACCTAAACTCAGGATTTTTTTGTTATCTGGATTAAGCAGTTGGTTTCGCTTATCTATATTTCAACAATGTTCGGGAATTGGCTAAAAAAGTGCTAGATTTCTGAAATAAAATAGATATTTTCTAAACTTTGTGATATGATATACAAAATAAATTTTGGAGGTAGGATATGACGATTTACAATTTTTCTGCTGGACCGGCAGTATTGCCCAAGGAAGTCTTGAAAAAAGCTCAGGCTGAGTTTTTAGACTATGCCCAAAGTGGCATGAGTGTGATGGAGCTTTCCCACCGATCCAAGGAATTTGACGATATTATCAAAGAAGCTGAGAGCTTGCTGCGTGAGCTCATGGATATTCCAGACAATTACCGCGTACTCTTCCTGCAGGGTGGGGCTTCTACCCAGTTTAGTATGATTCCGCTTAATCTAGCACAAGGCGGCAAGGCCTACTACCTAGTAGCTGGATCTTGGGGAAAGAAAGCTTACACTGAAGCAGTCAAGCTGTCTAAGTTCATTCCGTTTGAGCCTATTCTCTTGGCTTCGTCAGAGGACTTAAATTACACGGAAATTTCTTCTTTTGATGAAAAGGAGATTGATCCGCAGGCGGCTTATGTGCATCTGACAACCAATAATACTATCGAAGGAACGGCTATTTATGACCTTCCCTGCGACTAATGGCGTGCCGATTGTGGCGGATATGTCTTCTAATATCCCTGGCTGCTCAATACCGAGAGAGGATTTTGGTTTGATTTATGCTGGGGCTCAGAAGAATATCGGACCTGCCGGCGTGACAGTTGTTATCATCCGAGAAGACCTACTGGATGACGAACCAGTTCTATCTAGCATGTTGGATTACAGCATTCAGGCGGACAATGGCTCTCTTTACAATACACCACCGACTTTTGCCATCTATATGGCTAAACTGGTCTTTGAGTGGGTCAAGGAACTAGGTGGCGTAGCAGAAATGGAAAAGCGCAATCGTGAAAAATCTGGCCTTTTGTACGACTTCATTGAGCAGTCTGACTTTTATCGCAGTCCAGTCCGTTACAAGGAGCAGCGCTCAGTAGCCAATATTCCCTTTGTGTCTCCTAGCCCAGAGCTGGATGCCAAGTTTAACAAAGAGGCTGCAGCAGCGGGATTCAAGAATATTAAGGGGCACCGCAGCGTAGGCGGCATGAGAGCTAGTCTCTACAATGCTTTTCCGCTTCAAGGTGTCAAGGACTTGATTGCCTTTATGCAGAAATTTGAAGAAGAAAATTCTTAAGAGAGGGAAATTATGGTCTTTAGTGTCAAAACCTTTAACAATATCAATCAAATCGGGCTTAAGGAGCTGGGCAATGCTTTTCAGATTGACGGAGACAAGTCGGACAATCCGGATGCTTATATCCTGCGCAGTCAAAACCTGCATGGACAGGAATTTCCAAGTAAGCTCAAAGCCATTGCGCGGGCAGGTGCAGGAACCAATAATATTCCTGTCGATCAGGCAACGGCTCAGGGAATTGTGGTCTTCAACACACCAGGAGCTAATGCTAATGCGGTAAAAGAAGCTGTCTTGGCTTCCATTCTCCTGTCTGCCCGTGACTATATCGCAGCTAACAGCTGGGCTAATGACCTTTCTGGAGATGATGTTCCCAAGCAAGTGGAAGCTGGTAAGAAACAGTTTGCTGGGACAGAGATTGCAGAGAAGACTTTGGGAGTCATTGGGTTAGGAGCTATCGGTGGCCGTATTGCTAATGATGCCTATCGTCTGGGGATGAACGTCCTGGGTTATGATCCTTATGTATCCATTGAAACAGCTTGGAATATCTCTAGCCATGTCAAACGGGTAGCAGACATTAAGGAAATCTTTGAGAAGAGTGATTATATCACTATCCATGTGCCTCTAACTGAGGATACACGCGCTACTTTCAATCAGGAGGCTTTGGTCTTATGCAAAAGGGAACAACTCTCATCAACTTTGCCCGTGGTGAGCTGGTGGACAATGCTGCCCTCTTTGAAGCTATAGAAGCTGGTGTTATCAAGCGCTATATCACAGACTTTGGTGTAGAAGAGCTGCTCCGTCATCCACAGATTACTGTCTTTCCGCATTTGGGTGGCTCGACAGAGGAAGCTGAGCTCAACTGTGCCATTATGGCTGGGAAAACCATCCGACGCTTCATGGAAACGGGCGAGATTATCAACTCTGTGAATTTCCCTAATGTCCGTCAGGCTCTCTCAGCGCCTTATCGGATTACCCTGATTAACAAAAATGTACCGAATATTGTGGCTCGGATTTCAACAGCGGTCAGTGATTTGAATATCAATATTGACAATATCATCAACCGCTCTAAAGGTGATTATGCTTATACCTTGCTGGATTTGGATGAGTCAGACGAAAGCAAGATTCAGGAGTTGGTTGATAAATTTGAAAATAGCGATAATATTGTGCGCGTGCGTTTGATTAAAAAATAACCGAGAAATAGACAGTGTTTCTTTATGGAAGGCGTCTTTACCAGCCGATGAGCTTTTCGCTTGTCGGCTTTTTCTAATGAGTCTCAGCTTGACAAGAAGGAGCTAGCTGGGCTATCATAGTGACGGAGGAAACAATGTTACAATTTATCGAATACCCAAAATGCTCTACCTGCCGTAAGGCCAAAGCTGAGCTCAATCAATTAGGAGTGGATTTTGAAGCGGTGGATATTGTCCAAAATACACCTAGCCGGGACCAGCTCCTAGACTGGATTCAGAATTCTGATTTTGAGATCAAGGCCTTTTTCAATACTAGCGGCCTCAAATACCGTGAACTGGGTCTCAAAGAAAAAGTTCCGCATTTGACAGCCCAGGAAGCTGCTGATTTATTATCGACAGACGGCATGCTGATTAAACGACCGCTCTTGGTTCGAGATAACCAGATTTTGCAGATTGGCTACCGAAAAGCGTATGAAGAGTTGGGGCTGTGAGAAGATAAGGCTTGATAAAAAGGCTTTATATTCATCTGTAGTCGAATAAAACGACAAAACGAAATAGGGATAAGCCAATTGTGTTAGAGAATAAAAAAACAGACTGAAATCAAGAAGATAGGAAAGATTTAGTCACGGGCAAAGAGGCAAATGGATTGAAAGCCTCTTTTTTCTAAGATAGAATTTCTTCCCATTTTTTTGAAGCTGTGGATGAGGTGACATATACAACAAAATTAGCAGATAAAGTAGATGTTGCTAAAAATGGAACAAAGGTTGTTGTTAGACCTGGAAGTACAAGTGAACTAGGAGCAACACTGGAATTTCAAATAAAGCAATCAAAAAAAGGAGTTTCGTATAAAATTAGATATGGAGACTAAAAATGAAGAATGGGTAGAAATCTTTAAAGATATGATCCCCAGAGATAACTATAAGATAAAAGTTTTATTGACAAATTTAGCAGATGAGCAAGAAATTAGGCTTATTGGAGAAAAGAACCGTTTTAAATTTTCATGTTTTTGTTATGATGAAGCACGATTTTTTAGCAGGGAATTGTATTTATCTGCAATTCTAGATAAAGAGATGTTTAAAAAATTTGAAAAAGATAATTTCCAAAATGTCATTTACGAAGTCAAAAATAGTCAATTAGTGAAGAAACTCGGCTATACAGCCTATAGTGGTGCAAGAACTCTGTATTCACAACATTATATAATCATAACTCAAGATAGTGTAGTGGAGATTCTTGTGTCCGCAAATTCTGATTTGAGTATCAGTCAATACTAGAAAATTTGCTCATCAAATATGTACATGACTTTAGTTACAATTATCGGAAAATAGAACTTGGAGAAATGATATGGAAAAATGGACGAAAATTAAACCGGGCTTCATTCCTTTTGGAGATTATGGTATTGAGATAAATATAGATGGAGATACTCTAATTGCCTACTTGGAAGATTCAGAAAAGTTTAAATTTACCTTTACAAAGGTCTGGGCTTTCCGCTCAGTCTACGAAAGCCTAGAATTAATAGATAGTTACTGGGAGCAAGGATTGGCAGAGAACAGACCACTTTATCTGACCAATTATATCTATGAAGTCGAGAATGCAGAGTTTGGGGACTTGGTCGCTTCTGCAAATGTAGCTAATAAAAAGCTCCATCACTACAAATTAATGTCGACGGATTTTTTAGTGGACGTTGTATCTGAAAACGATGTAAAAGTTGAGAAAGTATAAATTATTTTTATTAAGATAATTAATCATTATATATCAAAATCTGATTTGGGCAAGATGGATTTTGATGGTTTTGTAGCCATTTTTGACGGGAAACAAATCCCTAATAAAGTAGCGCTATTTCGCTTTTTTGAACAAGGTACGTATTTCGCTGTGACGAATATTTGGCCCTCTATTACGAATTGGTTGACAGCTTTGTCAAGGATAGAGGCAGATAGTTATACTTTTATTTTTAAAGACTATGATTTCTTTTTGATTGATGATGAGGAAGAATAGTAAACCTTTAAATGGTGAGGAACTCCTTCCTATTGGAATTAGGTATAAGGAGTACTAAGTGGGAAGGAAAGAATAAGTTTCAGTCTCTTCAATAGGAAATCTGAATTTGGAATTAAGGAAAGAATATACAAGATGTCATGATTTTTCTTTTAGAGAATGTGGTTCAAGTAGATTGTATGATCGAATCTGGGTTAGAAAGCGTGTCAGTAGAAGCTCCTAATGACATTAAAAAGCTTTTCATGATATAATAAATCTATCTCAACCTTAGAAAGAAGAATCATGGTTTTATCAAAAAAACGGGCTCGTCATGTCATTGAAGAGATTATTGCTCTCTTCCCTGACGCCAAGCCCAGTCTGGATTTCGCAATCACTTTGAGCTTTTGGTAGCGGTCATGCTGTCAGCTCAGACGACAGATGCTGCGGTCAATAAGGCAACGCCGGCTCTGTTTGAAGCCTATCCAAGTCCTCAAGACATGGCTATGGCTGGTGAAGCAGACATTGCCAAATACATCTCCCGTCTGGGCCTTTATCGCAACAAGGCCAAGTTTTTGAAGAAATGTGCCCAGCAGCTTTTGGATGACTTTGACGGTCAAGTACCACAAACGCGGGCAGAATTGGAAAGTCTGGCTGGTGTTGGTCGTAAGACGGCCAATGTGGTCATGAGTGTTGGCTTTGGCATACCAGCCTTTGCTGTCGATACTCATGTGGAGCGCATCTGTAAGCACCATGATATTGTCAAAAAGTCAGCAACGCCGCTAGAGGTAGAAAAGCGAGTCATGGAGGTGCTTCCGCCCGAGCGCTGGCTGCCGGCTCATCAGGCCATGATTTACTTTGGACGGGCTATCTGTCATCCTAAAAATCCCGAGTGCGATCACTATCCGCAACTCTATAACTTTAAAGACATTTAAAAAGCGAGGTCAAATGACTTCGCTTTCTTATTCACTAAATCTTAGAAAATAACCATCTGGATCCAAAATCGCAAATTCATGAGGGTAGATAAAGCTATCTCCCACCCGAAATTCTCTTTTTGTCAGAGGCCGATGGATGGGATAGTCAGCTTCCAGAAGTTTTTGGTGGAGCTGTGGGACATCCTTGATGCCAAAGGAAATATTGACACCGCGCCCGAAAGGATAGGTCAGTTGGGCTAATTCTTCTGCGCTGCCTTCTTCTAACATGAGTTGGCAGTCTTCAAGCGAGAGGAAGAGAAATTTCTCCTCTGGACGCTCGTATTCGACAGAGAATCCTAGCAGGTCGCAGTAGAAGTGGCGTGATTTTTCGATGTCAGATACTACAAATTCAGGAATGACAGCTTGATAGTCCATTAGCTTTCTCCTTAGAGCTCAATTTCCATGACAATCGGTGTGTGGTCTTGGCGTGCACCGGAGTCAATCATATCAGACTTGATCACCTTGTCAGCTACACGATTGCTGGTCAGCCAGTAGTCGATTCTCCAGCCTGTATTGTTGATTTTAGAAGTCTTGCTGCGTTGCGCCCACCAGGTGTATTGGTTAGGGATATCGCCGTGCAAGTGGCGGAAGGTATCGGTGAAGCCTTTAGCCAGCAGGTTGGTGAAGCCAGCGCGCTCTTCGTCAGTAAAGCCTGGTGAACGGCGGTTGCTGGCTGGATTGGCCAAGTCAATTTCCCTTGTGGGCCACATTGTAGTCGCCAGTAGCGAGGACTGGTTTTTGTCCATCTAGTGTTGTCAAGTATTCAGCGTATTTGGCATCCCAGACTTGACGGTCATCCAAACGTTTGAGTCCATCGCCAGCATTAGGCGTATAGACTTGAGTGACAAAGAAGCTGTCAAATTCCAGCGTAATGATGCGGCCTTCGACATCCATGGTTGACGGAGCGCCGATTTCTGGGAAGGTTATGGTTGGCGTCAGTTCTTTTTTGTAGAGGAACATGGTTCCTGCATAGCCTTTGCGGGCCGGTTCTTGAGAGGAACGCCAAGTGTTTTCATAGTCTGGGAAAAGATTTGTCAAAATCTCCAAGTGCTTTTTAGTCGGACCTGTCGCAGACAGTTTTGTTTCCTGAATAGCGATAATATCTGCATTTTCTGCTTGCAAGGTTTGGAGGACGGCCTGAGAAAGCTGAGCACGGGCAGAATCACTGGTCAATGCAGCGTTGAGAGAGTCAATATTCCAAGAGATGAGTTTCATAAAATTTCCTTTTCTAGTAAAATTTATTGAGTTTATTATAACAAAATTTAGGACTGATTTATAGCAAAGTGATTGTAAGAAAGCTTGAAAAATAATGAAAATTTTTCTATAATATAGCGAGAAAAAATAGGGGGAAGCCATGAAATTCTATTCTTATGATTATGTTTTGAGTCAGATTAGCCAGCAAAACTGGGTGACTGTTGCGCTTTTTGTCTTGCTACTGCTTGTGACAGGATTTTTTGCTTTTAAGGCCTATCGCAATAAGCGTGATTCAAAATTTCGAGAACTAGCCATCATCTCTGTTTTGGCCTTGGTGGCCATGGTCTTGATTGGTATTAGTAATTTTCAGACTGACCAAGCGTCTAATAACCAGTTTCAAACCTCTCTGCATTTTATGGAGGTTATTTCAGAAGACTTGGACGTCGATAAGTCGGAGGTCTATGTCAATACTTCAGCCGCAACTGATGGAGCGATTTTGAAGGTCGGAAAGAACTTTTATCGGGCTATGAGTGGAAGTGAGCCGGATAAATATCTCCTTGAAAAAATTGACTTGCATAAGACGACAGATATCGAAATAGTGGAGGTTGAAAAATGACATTGAATTTTCTTGAAATCCTAATTAAACTAGCACTGGGGCTTTTCTCACTGGTTTTTGTCATCAACGTGACGGGAAAAGGAAATCTGGCGCCTAATTCAGCGATCGACCAGATTCAAAACTATGTTCTTGGTGGTATTATCGGTGGGGTAATTTATAATAGCTCCATTAACATTCTTCAGTATGCAGTCATTCTCATCATGTGGACTATCTTGGTCTTGACCCTAAAGTGGCTCAATAACAATGTCCGTGCAGTCAAGCATTTGATTGATGGTAAACCGACAACGTTGATTAAGCATGGGGAGCTGAGCCCCGAAGCCTGCCGTTCTGTTGGTCTTTCAGCAGCAGATGTAGCTTTGAAGCTGCGCAGCCAAGGTATTTTCCAGCTCAAGCAGGTCAAGAGAGCGGTTTTGGAGCAAAATGGCCAACTCATCATCGTACAGGTTGGTGAAGAGAATCCAAAATATCCCCTTATCACAGATGGTGTTGTCCAAATTGATATTCTAGAGTCTATTGACAAAACAGAAGAATGGCTGGTTGAGAGATTAGCTAAAGACGGATACACCGATATTTCTAACATCTTCATCGCAGAATACGAAAGCGGCAACTTGAATGTTGTGACCTATTGAGAAAATGTTGAAAAGAGAAAGCCATTCCAGAAGCGGAATGGCTTTTGCTTTATTCAAATGGGCTTTGCTCGTTTTCAGCTGATGCAAAATTTTGTTGAGGATTGAACTGATTTTGATAGGAGTTCTGATCAAATTGCTGCCCTTGGTAATTTTGCTGATTTTGATAAGAATTTGGGCCAAATTGTTGTTCTTGGTAATTCTGATTATTATAGTAATTATTTATAACGGGTTCATATTTGTAGGTTGGCAATAAAGAATAGTCAAAACCAAGCGGCCAAATGGAACAATGGATAAAAAGATAAGTGCCCAATGAAAGCCAGCGTCCCGCAGACGTCGAATCTGAATAGCGAGATAGGGAAGCAGAATCGAAATAAAATAGATAACTAACAGGCCAGCAAAGATGGTAGATAAGACTCCTCCAGTCTCAGAATTTAAGGCTGTTTCAATCACAAGAGCAAAACTAGGAAGTAGTATCATCACCAAGATATGGCACAGAACAGGCCACCAATATTCTGAACGAGTTGAGCGACCAGTAAAGTCTACATAGCCCTTCCAAAACTTTTTATATGCATCAATCATATTAAAAATCCTTTTATTATTTAGTGTACTATATTTGGCTTATATTTGCAAGTTTTCAGAAAATACAGGGTGTTTTAGTGAAATAGTGTAACACAAAAACCAACCTGTTTGCACTACCCCCAAAAAGTTAGACACAAAAAATCTAACTTTTGGGGGCAGTACAGTTTGGGTTGGTCTGATTATCAGAAAGTGATTAATGTTAATTTTTTAGTATTCTGAAGGTTGACAGTGGAGGAAGAGTAGAATGAAATTACCAATAACTGGAATAAAAGATACAAAGATAAAAGCCCAATGGTAACCCGCATCTCTCAGACGGCGTATGGACAGAGATAGATTTGGAATGATAGTAAAGAAACCATAAATCTGAATTAGCGATAGAAGAGGAGCAGCTTCCTCTCCGACCATAAGTAAGAAAATTAAAGATAAGATAGCTATCAACATATTGGCAAATACAGCCCACCAATAATCTGGGCGATCTGACCGCCCAGCGAAGTCAAAAGCTCTCCGCCAAAAATCAAGATATGCATAAATCATAATAATCTCCTAAATAATTTTATTTATCTTATTATATTATAAATCACTAAATATTGCAATTTAATTTTTGTTTTTAGAAGTACATCCATCTTCACCATTGCTTAGCAGATACATCCAGGTTAGCAATCCATTGTTTTATTTTTCAAATGGTGATAAAATAAAGTGTTGAAGTTTGCGGTTTATCTGCGTGATAAATGGCAATTTCCGAATAAAAAGAGGTCTCATTTGCCTCGTAAGGAGAAATCATGTCTGAAAAGAACTTTTATATTACAACCCCTATCTACTATCCGAGCGGTAAGCTCCACATCGGGTCTGCCTATACGACCATTGCTTGTGATGTTCTGGCTCGCTACAAGCGTCTCATGGGCTATGATGTCTTTTATCTGACAGGTCTAGACGAGCATGGTCAAAAGATTCAGCAAAAAGCGGAAGAAGCTGGTATCAGTCCTCAAGCTTATGTAGATGGTATGGCAGTTGGAGTCAAGGAACTCTGGAAACTGCTGGATATTTCTTATGATAAATTTATCCGGACGACCGATGACTACCATGAAAAGGTTGTAGCCGATGTCTTTGAACGTCTCTTGGCCCAAGATGATATCTACTTGGGTGAATATTCAGGCTGGTATTCTGTATCAGATGAGGAATTCTTCACAGAAAGCCAGCTGGCTGAAGTCTTCCGTGATGAAAATGGAAAGGTAACCGGCGGAATCGCACCGTCTGGACATGAAGTGGAGTGGGTATCAGAAGAGTCTTACTTCCTCCGCCTCAGCAAGTACCAAGACCGCTTGGTAGAATTTCAAATCTCATCCGGACTTTATTACGCCGGATGGACGTCTCAATGAAATGCTGAAAAACTTTATTGAACCAGGTCTAGAAGACCTAGCCGTATCTCGGACGACCTTTACTTGGGGTGTGCCTGTGCCATCTAATCCTAAACACGTTATTTATGTCTGGATTGATGCCCTACTCAACTATGCGACAGCACTTGGCTACGGTCAAGATGATCATGCTAACTACGATAAATTCTGGAATGGAACAGTCTTCCACATGGTGGGCAAGGACATTCTGCGTTTCCACTCTATCTACTGGCCAATCCTGCTCATGATGCTGGATATTAAGCTGCCCGACCGATTGATTGCTCACGGCTGGTTTGTCATGAAAGATGGCAAGATGTCCAAGTCTAAGGGCAATGTAGTCTATCCGGAAATGCTGGTAGAACGCTATGGCTTGGATGCCCTGCGTTATTACCTCATGCGCAGCCTTCCAGTTGGTTCAGACGGAACCTTTACTCCTGAAGACTATGTAGGTCGTATCAACTACGAGTTGGCCAATGACCTTGGAAACCTGCTCAACCGTACGGTTTCTATGATTAATAAGTATTTTGATGGTCAAGTGCCAACTTATGAAGAAAATGTGACAGACTTTGATGGAGCGCTGGCTCAGGTGGCAGCTGAATCCATTGCTGACTACTACAAACACATGGACGCAGTGGACTACCCACGCGCCCTAGAAGCAGTCTGGACGCTTATCTCTCGCACCAATAAATACATCGATGAAACCGCTCCTTGGGTTCTAGCTAAGGATGAAGCTAAGGTCAAAGAACTGGCAGCAGTTATGAGTCACTTGGCAGCTAGCCTCCGCGTTGTAGCCCACATGATTGAGCCTTTCATGATGGAAACGAGCAAGGCTGTCCTCAGTCAACTTGGCTTGCCTCAAGCTGCTTCTCTGGAAAATCTAGCAATTGACCAACTCCCAGCAGGTCTGACAGTCGTAGAGAAAGGGACACCAATCTTCCCACGTCTGGATATGGAAGAAGAAATTGCCTATATCAAGGGACAAATGGAAGGCAACAAACCTGAGGTTGAAAAAGAATGGAATCCAGAAGAAGTCGAGCTCAAACTTAACCGCAAGGAAATCAAGTTTGATGACTTTGATAAGGTAGAAATCCGTGTCGCAGAAGTCAAAGAAGTGTCTAAAGTTGAAGGCTCAGATAAGCTTCTACAATTCCGCTTGGATGCAGGAGACGATGAGGACCGCCAAATCCTCTCTGGTATTGCTAAATACTATCCAAACGAACAAGAATTGGTTGGTAAGAAAGTCCAAATCGTAGCCAACCTCAAACCGCGCAAAATGATGGGCCGCATCAGTCAAGGTATGATTCTATCAGCCGAGCACGGCGACCAACTGACTCTCCTTACTGTGGATGAAAAAGTCCCAAATGGAAGTTTGATTGGATAACAAGCTTTAATAGACTGATAGGCTCTACAAAGAAAGTTTTTTAGCTTTGTTCTATATAATTTTCCCCTAGCAGGAGGCTGCTGGGGGATTTTCTGTATAAGATGATATGAAAACGCTTGACAAATGATATATATATATAATATCTATTGAAAAGTTTTAGGAGTAAAAATTATGAAAAATAACCAAAAGTTTAGAATTTATTTTTTTAATGCTTTTTTAATTGTCGTTCTCTTCCCACTGAATCCTTATTTGGCAGCTTTTCTGGCTATCATCAGTCTTGGAACAGCATTTTTGATTCGGAGGAAGTAATATAATGAAAATAGTTAAGGATTTCATAAAAAAAGTTTTGGGGGCTAAGGTTTACATATGGATTGTGGTAGCCGTTCTTGCTATCTTTTTTGTTGTTGCGAAAACTTATAATATCATTGGATATTTTCAAGGGAAAAATGCTTCAGATGAGCGAAGTCAAATCTATACTCAAATAATTCGCTTAGAGAAAGTCAACGAAAGTGTTTTTTTGGATATAGGGATTCAAAAGGTTGAAACGATTGAGAAAGATAAGAAGATTCCTGGTACCAATATCAGTATTCCACTGTCTGTTAAGAAAGCTATTATCATTCTTAATTATACGGCTAAATTTGGGATTAAGGAAGGAGTCAAGGTTAGGAAAATCTCTGAACATGAGTACGAGCTAACTATACCTAAATATGAAGTCATAGGTGTAGAGGTCTCAGATAATCCAAAAGATCGATATAAACTCTATGATATGAGTGGACAGCTGTTGAGCGGTTCAACAGAAAATATTGATACTGGAGAGCATGTTGCGAAATCTCTTAGCAATAAAGAACAAGAAGCATACATTAAACAGTATAAAAATCTTATTACAGAATCAGTAGAAGACTATTATACAAATATCGTGACTAGTATTGACTCAGAGGCTAAAGTAACTTTTTAAAAAAATATGAATAAATAGGAATCATAACTTTTTTGAGTATTATTACAGTTTAGCTGATATTGAATATATCGTTCTATCAACTGGAGAAAGCATCTTGCAGATCATTGCGAGGTGCTTTTTTATGTCCGATACCATATCGCTAGCCCTCAATTTTGTTTAAAACAAACAAATAGTCATAGCCACCCGTTTTCACGGGTGGTTATGACTATTCATCATCTGTAAATTCTAGGATGTCTCCGGGCTGGCAATCAAGGGCTTTACAGATAGCATTGAGGGTGCTAAAGCGGATAGCCTTAGCCTTGCCTGTTTTGAGGATGGAAAGGTTGGCGTTTGTGATGCCGATGATATCGGCTAGTTCTCCCAGTTTCATCTTTTTCTTGGCCAGCTGAACATCAAGATTAACGATAATCATGATAGCAGCCTCCTAGATAGTAAATTCATTTTCTTCAGCTATATCAATTCCCTTTTCCAGAATTTTCATCATCAGCCAAATAATCAGAGCGCCCAAGAGATGTGTAAAGCTCATACTGGCGTTAAAAGAGAAGGGGAGGGCAATGGGATTGCCTGATGTAGCAACCTTAACGGAAAGAAGGGTCAGAGCTAAAAAGACTTTCCATGCCCTATCAGCTAGTTGCGTGTTTGATGAATCAAAAATCTTTCCTCCAATCAAATTTTTGATGAAATTACGAGCAAGATAGATGAGATAAATAGTCAAAGAAGCTGTGAGAAGATTTATAACAAAGGCTAGAATACTCCACAAATTTGAAAAATCAACTGAGGATAGAAATTGAACATTGAGCTTTATTCCCAACCTGTCAGAAAGGCCGGTGTAAGAAATCACACTTAGGATAGTAAGAAAGACCAGAATCGCAGCATAACCAACTATGATAAGATTCAGAAGAGTAACGATATCTTTGAGCAAAGAATTATTTTTTAATTCAATCTTTTTCATGATGCTTTACCTCTATCGAAAATCAGCCGGCAGTAGATTTTCTTTTCCTTTTATTCTTATTATAATCTATTTTTTTATTGTATTTCAAGAAAAAAATATCGAAAAACGATAAAACAAAAAAATAAATTTCCTTCTATCATAAAAAGTAATTCCTTATTTTTTTATGCTATACTGTTTTCAAATTAATTCAAGGAGGAAAAAATGGGAATTTTTGATTTCTTTAAAAAACAGTCGGAAAATCAGGAAGTTGAGGAAGTTGTCTGTGAAGAGTACGAAGAAGTAGTAGAGGATGTCGAGCCGGTAGAAGATTATGTGGAAGCTCCGGGATGGGAAGCCATCTCAACAGAATTTGCTCGGATATATAATAATCAAGAGCCGGTAGACCATATTGAGGCCATTGTAAAATGGCGTTTTGGCGGGCCGGATCCGCTGGATGGTGTAGATGTCTATGATGCAGGTGACTCTTGGCATTTGGTTAGTTATGGCTTATCTGAGCTGTATGAAAAGCTCAGTGAATATCCAAACTATAGTGGCTATGGTTTTGAATTTACCATGCGACTGAAAAAAGGAAACTACCAAGCTAATGATGAGTTTATCAATATCGTCACGATTTTTCAGGAGTTGGCGCGCCGGACCTTTGAGACCGGAGAGGTTTATCAGCCTTTTGAGTACATTTATACTGGACAGCTTCTTGGCTTTGACCGTGAACAGGAATCTGCTTTGACAGGTTTTATCACGGTTCCGGATGTAGAAGCCCAGCCTTTGGAGACAGTCCACGGTCGGGTAGATTTTATTGAGTTGGTTGGTGTGACAGATGCAGAATTACAGCAAATCCTCAATGAAGAAGAGACTGCCCAAGGCCTCTACGCTCGCTTGAGCAGTGATCTAACAGACTATGGTCGGCAGTCGCTTGTTGGATGACGAGTTTTCTGCAACTTTTTGACAGTTTATTAGTTTTATTCTATAATGAAATTAATTATTATTTAAGGAGATAAAAATGAAAAAGATTTTTTCAGCCAGCGTGGCTCTTTTAGCAGCAGTTACCTTAGCAGCATGTTCAAATAATCATTCATCCGTTACTTCTAAATCTTCAGAAAGCAAGGCTGCTTCTAGCTCAGTTAAAAAGTCTTCAAAATCAAGCAGTAAAGCAAGTAACTCAAGCAGTTCAAGTACTTCGTCAAGTGCCAATTTAGAAACGCCTGACTTTGTCTTGGTTACAGACGAAGAAATCGCTAACGCAACAACAATTGGTGACTTGAAAACCGTGTACAATAAGCTTGCGGATAATTACATCAAATATAGTGGAGAAATTAGAGAAAAACTCCCTGAGTCTGAAAGAGCAGATTTTGACAAAGAAGCGGAAGAAGGTTTGAAAGCTTTTGAGGAATCAAAACAGACTCTTAGTGATCAATTATCTCAGTATGGTTCAGATGATTTAGAAGTTCCAGCAGAAGTACGAGATCCGTTCCTGCAGAACTTAAAAGAGAAACGTGATAAACTGGTAAATGTTTTGAAAATGTCTTATATTTTTGTTTCAAACATGCCTAAAAAACAGTAACATCAGCTATTGAAATTGTTCCTGATTCCTTGGAGAAGATTTTTCCGAATTAGGTAGACTTCCGAAGCTGTATCATGGTTCATTTCAATTTATTACTAGACAATAAAACATCAGGGGCAACCTTATCGTTGCTCCTGATGTTTTATACTCTTTATTTAAATTTAAAGCCTTCATAGACCAGATCTGCTTTAGGATTGGTCTTTTTAAATTCGTTGGCTAGTTTATCCATCATCTTGACAGGGCCGCACATGAAGACCGTAGTTTTGTCATCCAAAGGATAATTCTTGAAGTCCAAATAACCAAAGACCTTGCTATCGACCAAATGAAGATCAAACTGCGGATTCTTGGCTGCATAATCTTTGAGTAGGTCTAGGTAAACAGCATTTTCTGCTCCAGTATAAGCATAGTAGAAGATGACTGGACGATTTAGATTAGGATTTTCACGGATATAGGAGATGAAGGGCGTAATGCCAATCCCACCAGCAATCCAGATTTGTTTTTCTTGCACCTGGTCAAGAATCATGTGGCCATAAGCTCGGTCAATGGTGACCTTAGTTCCCTCTTGGATCTTGTCATAAAGTTTTTTAGTATGGTCACCAGAATTCTTGATGGTAAAGTAGACGATATTGTCATGGCCGCCAGAGATAGAGAAAGGGTGCGGTGCTTTTTCAAATCCCTCTTGGAAAATCTTGACGAAGGCAAACTGACCGTACTGGTAGTCTAACTTTTGACTGAGTTGGATTTTTAACTCCACGGTATCGTGGTTCAGGCGTTTGACCTGCATGATTTTTCCCAGATGGCGAAAGGCCAAACTTTGATAGAGGAAGATGATGTAAAAGCCAGAAGCTAAACCGATGATAGCATAGAATCCGACTATGAAACCTAGTAAGGTCGGTGTCAGGAGTCGACCGCCCATCAGCATATAAGCGTGAAAGAGACCAAAGATATAGGCCAGATACACAAAGCGGTGAATCCAGCGCCAAGCCTCATACTTGATGTGCTTGCCGAGATAGGCCACCAGAACAATGCTGACAAAGAGATAGATGCCGACATTCCCAAGCTGGGCTGCCAGATGAGATCCCCATAGACTGCCGCCCATGGCAACATTGTGGAGAGCGAGCAGAACGACGGAAAGATAGCTGTAAACTTATGATAGGCGTACATCTTTTCGATGCCATGGAACCATTTTTCCAATAGGGCGTTCCGAGTCGCAAGTAAAAAGGTCAGCGAAAGGGTAGTTAAGGCCAGACCGGGTACGATAAAGTTGGTCATTCCAGCTGAAGCCCAAGCATGGATGGTCAGGATTATGCTGACAGCGATAAGGGCAATTCCTTTGATAGATTTCATGATGGTTTCCTTTCTGATTTTTATTACTACTTAGTTGTAAATAGGTTTGTTACATTCTAACAAAGAAAAAACAAGCTGTCAAGATAAGAGCTTGTTTTGTTTTTGGTATGGATAGGTCAATTCTTCCGTTAGCCAAGTTATAGAAGAGATTTGTGATTTTACTCTTGAACCTCTGCGGCAGTGTCTTCCTTTTTGTCAGTCTCAGACTGGGCGAAAGGTAGCTGCTTACTCCAGCGTGATAGGTTTTCTCGGATATCCTTGCCAATAGCAGAAGGCTTAGGCAAGCTAATGGAGTCTTTCCAGCTTTGGACACGCATATCCAGTAGAAGCTTGGACAAGCGCAGCAGCATGTCACGTTCTTGGTCTGTTAGGGATTGAGCATTTTTCAGGATATCGAGGACTTTGTTAAAGTTTTCAACATTGGACAGTTCGTCGACAGACTGGATACCAGCATCCAAAATCAGTCCGAAAAAGAGGTCGAAAAAGTCTTTAAGTTCTTCATCTGAAACGGTGCTCACCCAATTTTTAAACGTTTTGTCTATCTGCAGGCTCTCTGCATCTAGTGTATCCAGCAATAGGAATGAGTTCCCCTTGATCTTCCACGAAAAGGTATCGTGCTGGGCAAAGCCGCCGATGGCACTGCTTTTGACAATCCTAGCTTCCTTCGGTGTTTCTAGCATCATGCCGACGATAGAGTTCTGAGGCAGGTAGCGTTTCATCCTTTCAACCACAGTCTGATAGCCATCGCTTTCGATGACAGAGTGATTGAGACCAGGAGAGTCATAGCTGTAGATGGCTTCAATGCGGTCTTGGAGCGATGCTTCCATCTGACTGGCTGCATAAGAAGCTAGGTTTCCCCCTTTGGAATGGCCAGTTAGGATAAAGTTACCGGGCAGGTTTTCTAAGGCTCTCTGCAGGTAGCGGGCGGCCATTTTCTGAGCAGGGATTTGAGCCATATAGGTCATGTGGAAGTCTTCCTTCCAGCCGACGATAGAGTCGTCCGTTCCGCGAAAGACCAGGACATAGGTATCGGGCTTGATTTTGAAAATCAAGGCAGCGAATTGCTTCTGGATATCTTGGTCAATGTCATTGACATAGCCCATCAGTTTTAGATTTTTAAAGCGGGTAGATGCTGCGGCCAAATCTAGCAGTTTTAGACGATTTTTGCTGACCATCATGGAGAGGTCGCGCGGTACTTGATTGGCCAAATCCAGCAGCCGGCAGTCGCAGTAAGGGGACATGTCTTCATGCACTAGTTGGTCAAAAGGCAAGTAGGTTAGCTCTGTCAGAATTAGCAAATCCAGTTCATTGAAAGGTTTATCATAAATGCTGTCATGCTGGACTTCTTCAAGGTAAGTAAAAATATTGCTCATGTTTTATCTCCAATTTCTACTAGTTAGTATAGCATATTTTTCTGATAGAATTTCTTTTTTCCAGAAAAATCCTACCTTAGACTGAGGATGATAAACAAGCAGTCGCATTTTTTGGTATAATGTAACTAGCAAGAAATCAGGAGGGAAAGATGCATAAGATTTTACTAGTAGAAGATGATCCAGTCATCCGCCAAATGATAAAAAAAATGCTAGAACAATGGGGCTTTCAGGTGGTAGCAGTCGAAGACTTTATGGATGTGCTGACTGTCTTTGTTCGAGAGGAGCCGCATCTGGTGCTGATGGATATTGGCCTGCCCTTATTTAACGGTTATCACTGGTGCCAGGAAATCCGCAAGATTTCAACAGTGCCCATCATGTTTTTGTCTTCCCGCGATCAGTCTATGGACATTGTTATGGCTATCAATATGGGGGCAGATGACTATGTGACCAAGCCTTTTGACAACAATGTCTTTCTGGCTAAGGTTCAGGGCTTGCTGCGCCGTTCCTATGAATTTGGAAATGACCAAAGTCTCTTGGAGCACCAAGGTGTCATTCTCAATCTCAAGTCGACAGATCTGGTCTTTGATGGGAAAGTGGTGACCTTGACCAAGAACGAATTTCAGATTTTGCGGGTCCTCTTCGAGCATTCGGATGGTATCGTGGCGCGTGATGATTTGATGAAGGAACTCTGGAATAGTGATTTTTCATCGATGACAATACCCTGTCGGTCAATGTTGCTCGCCTGCGTAAGAAGCTTGAAGAGCACGGACTGAAAAACTTCATCGAAACCAAAAAAGGAATAGGATACGGTCTCATCAATGGACATACAGGATAAATTTTTCTTTCTTAAATCTTACCTTTATTCGCGGCGATTTTTTCTAGCTCTTTTGATTCTGCTGCTAGGTTTCATTTTGATTTTTGCCTTTGTCTTTGATGCTTACCGCAGTCTGCTAGAATATGTCGCGCTTTTGCTGGCTTTTCTGTCTTTCTTGTTTATCGGAGCAGATGCTTGGACGTCCTATAAGGCTTATCGCGGCCAGAAGCTGCAGGTCGCTGCTCAGGCTCAGACTCCTCTAGAAAAGCTCTTGCAGGAACGAGTGGAAGAGCTGGAGTACGAACAGAAGAATCAGCTCTTGGTTGAGCAGGAGAAATACAATGATTTGCTAGACTACTACACTCTTTGGGTTCATCAAGTCAAGACTCCTATTGCTGCCAGTTCGCTCTTGATTGGAGATTTGAAGGATAAGGAAGCTAAGTCTCAGTTGGAGCAGGAGCTCTTCAAGATCGAGTCCTACGTTCATCTGGTGCTCCAGTACCTCCGTCTGGAAAGCTTTCATGATGATCTAGTGCTGAAGCAGGAAAATCTGGCTGATTTGGTCAGGGAAGTAGTCAAGAAATACGCTCTTTTCTTATTCAGCAAGGACTCAGCCTCAATCTTCATGATCTAGACCACATGATTGTCACTGATAAAAAGTGGTTTGTAGTGATTTTGGAGCAGGTCCTGTCCAATAGTCTTAAATACACAAAAGAAGGCAGCATAGAGATTTATTTTCACGAAGGCAGCCTCTACATTAAGGACACGGGTCTGGGCATTCAAAATGCTGATTTGCTGCGGGTTTTTGAGCGCGGTTTCTCAGGCTACAATGGTCGCCTGACCCAGCAGTCATCAGGCTTAGGTCTTTATCTGTCCAAGAAAATTGCTGACCAGCTGGGACACAAGATTGCTATAAACTCTCAAGTTGGTCAGGGGGAACGACGGTTTCCATCGCCTTTCCTGAGAAGAAATTGATATTTGAATAGGAGGAAGAAAGTTGCTAGTAGTGGTTTATGATAGTCTGACTGGTTTGGGCAAGAAGTTTGCTAAAAGTCTGGGGTTGCCTAGCCAGTCAGTCTGGAAAAAACTGGAGGGGCCCTGTATTTTGGTCAGCAGAAATAGCGGAGCAGGGCAGATTCCGTGGACGACCAAGCGTTTCATCAGAAAGTACAGACATCTAATCAAAGGCTTTGTCATCAATGGAAATCAGAAGCGTTATCCACGGACCTTTTGCGGGGCGACAGATAAGATAGTGGAGCAGTACGGCCTCCGTCATATTCGTAACATAGAGGGCTCTGGAACGGAAGCAGACCGACAAGCGGTCAAATACTTTTTAGAACAGTTGCAGACAGATGAAAATTCTCATAAAAGCCACTAGGTTTTGTTCTATTTTTGACGGATGCTCCTGCATGATTTTTAAAGTGACAAAATTGTAAGAATAAAACTAGCAAATGAAAGGTTAGGTTATGGTACCGGCCTTTCTTTTTTATTATCATAGAGGCAAGAAATAAGAAGGAGACAGAAAAATGAAATCAAAAGGTTTGAATGCTTTTCAGTTGAAGCTCTTCATGGCATTTCTTATGGTTTTTGACCACATCAGCCAGATACCGGGGCTGGTGCCGGACGGCTGGGATGGCGTCTTGCATGCCCTAACCCGCTGTGTCGGAGTAGCATTTGCCTTCATGGCAGTGGAAGGTTTTCTCCACACTCGCAACCGCCTGAGCTTACAATATGCGGCTCTTCTTTTGGGCAGCCCTGATGCAGACAGGAAACTGTATCCTGACGCTTCTCTTTCAGGAGAAGGGCATTTACCTCACTCACAATATCTTCCTGACTTTGGCCTGCGGGGTTCTCATGCTGAGTCTTTTCTTTGGCTTTTCTGACAATGGCGGAGCTGCTAAGGAGCAGAAGCGTGGTTTGCGGCTGACGGCAGGAGTATTAGTCTTGCTGGCTGGGCTTCTCTTTAGCGAAGGCGGCATGGCTCTGCTTCCTTTCATGCTCTTGACCTACCTTTTTAGAAATCAAGTCTTTTTCAGAAACTTGTCCTATGTAGTTTGGGCGGGAATTCTCTTTGCCATGAGTATTCAAATTTATCCAACCTTGCAGGACACGTTATCAATGCTGCTCTATAATTCAGACTGGCTCTTTATCAGTGTTCTTCCTCTCTTGCACTTCTACAATGGTGAGCGAGGATCCAGCAGCAAGTGGAGCAAATATTTCTTCTATATATTCTATCCAGCCCACCTTTGGCTAATTGCTTTGATTGCCTTTTGGGTAAAATAAAGCTCATCTCATCTTACAAAAGTGTAAGATTGCACTTTAAAATGTAAGCTTAGGTTATGGCAGGGCAGTTGGTATTGAGATAAAATAGACTTATCAATTAGGAGGCAGTTTATAAATGCTGCTAAAAGCAGGGCTTTGATAGGTGCCTGCTAAACAGAAAGGAAGCAAGATGACATTATTAGACGTACAACACGTGAAAAAGATTTATAAAACCCGCTTTCAGGGCAGTCAAGTAGAGGCGCTGAAAGACATTCACTTTACGGTAGAAAAAGGCGAATATGTCGCCATCATGGGGGAGTCAGGTTCTGGGAAATCCACCCTGCTCAACATCCTAGCCATGCTGGACAAGCCGACTGAGGGCCGCGTCTTTCTCAACGGAACTGACACGGCAACCATTAAAAACAGCCAGGCTTCCAGCTTCCGCCGCGAGAAATTAGGCTTTGTATTTCAGGATTTCAATCTGCTGGATACCTTGTCGGTCAAAGACAACATTCTCCTGCCTCTGGTTCTCTCTCGTCGTCCCATTACCGAGATGATGCAAAAGCTGGTTACGACCTGCAATGAGCTGGGAATTAACAAGCTGCAAGAGAAGTTTCCTTATGAGATTTCCGGTGGTCAGAAGCAGCGGGTTGCAGTGGCTCGGGCCATTATCACAGATCCTGAGATTCTGCTGGCGGATGAGCCGACGGGAGCCTTGGATTCTAAGTCTTCGGCAGCTCTGCTGGATGTCTTTGACGACATCAATGCCCGCGGTCAGACCATTCTCATGGTAACCCACTCGACGGCAGCGGCTAGCCGGGCCAAGCGGGTGCTCTTTATCAAGGATGGGATTCTTTATAATCAAATCTTCCGCGGCGACAAGACCGAGCGGCAGATGTTCCAAGAGATTTCTGATACTCTGACAGTTATGGCAAGTGAGGTGGGCAATTATGTTCAAACTAACGAGTAAACTAGCTTTGTCAAACCTGGTTAAAAATCGCAGTTTGTATTATCCATTTGCTTTGGCGACGGTATTTGCAACAGCGATTTTGTATAGTTTTGTTTCACTGGCTCATAGCCCTAATATGGAGAGCTCTTATGGTGGTACAGCAGCTCGCATGACCTTGCAGTTTGGTATCCATGTCATTCAGATTGCCGTCCTTATTCTCATCACCTATGCCAATAGCTTTGTTATGAAAAACCGCTCCCGAGAGTTGGGAGTCTATAGTCTGCTGGGCATGGAGAAAAAGCATCTGCTAGTCATGACCTTCTTTGAACTCTGTGTCTTTTATCTGGCTACAGTTGGTCTGGGTATCTTGTCTGGCCTAGCTTTAGATAAGATGCTCTACGCAGTCCTTTTGAAATTGATGGGACTGCCGGCAGTTCTTGACTCGACCTTCCAATGGCAGAACGTCGGGATGACTCTAGCTAGTCTGGGTGTCGCTTTTGCGGTGATTTTGTTGCTCAACTCTACGCGCCTTCTACGCTATAGCTCTCTTAACCTAATGAAAGAAAAGAAAGCAGGTGAGAAGAAAGGACGCTTCCTTTTGCTGCAAACCTTGCTGGGGCTCCTGCTCATGGGTGTGGCTTATTATATGGCTTTGACCGTTACCAAGCCTGTCGCTGCTATTGGCAATTTCTTTATAGCTGTGATCATGGTTATCCTAGCAACTTATCTGCTTTTTAATGCAGGTTCAATTACACTATTGCAATTTCTCAAAAAGCGTAAAGGCTACTACTATAAAACGCAGAATTTCATTTCTGTTTCCAATCTCATCTCGCGGATGCGCAAAAATGCAGCAGGATTGGCAACTATCTCCATTCTATCTACCATGCTCTTAGTGACTCTGGTTGGTACAATCAATATCTATGTTGGGGGTCAGGATTATATTACTACCTTGCATCCAAAAGATTATAATGTCAGCATTGTCTTGCCGAAATCGACTGATCAGAAGGAGGCTCTGTTGGACAAGGTCCAGCAAGTCGCTCAGGACACAGGTCTGAAGAAGCCAAGCTATACTACCTATCTCTACCAATCAGCCTTCATTATGAAATTAGCTGGTAATGATGTGACAGTTCCAATGCAAAGAGAGTTGGAGTCAGATACAAGTATCTTGACCAAGTCTGCAGGCACGATTACGGTCATTAATCGTCAGGATTATGAAAAAATGACAGGGGAAAAGATAGACCTGGCAGACGATGAAACTCTTGTCTATGGAAAAAATATTTCCTTAAATAAGGACAAGCCACTCCGAGTGAATGGTAAGGACTGGAAGATTAAGCAGCTTTTATCGTCGAATTTCACGCATGGGGAAATTCCTAATCCAAACGATGTGACCATGGAGCAGGGTCTCTATATGGTGGTCAATGATAGCAAAGAGGTTAATCTTGATGTGGATCATTACTACTACATTGGAGTTACTTCAGAGACTAAGGACAGTAAAAAGTTTGTCGAGCAAGTCCAGCTGGGGTTGAGGGACTCTTTGGATCAGGAACAGGGTCAAGATGGTAGCTTCGCAATGGCTAGTGACCGTTACAGCTCAGAAAAGAGCTATCAAGAACTTACTGGAACCTTGCTCTTCATCGGTGTCTTCCTTTCCGTTATCTTCCTCCTAGGGGCCGTTCTCGTGATTTACTATAAGCAAATCTCTGAAGGATATGAAGACCGAGATGGCTTATCATCTTGCAAAAGGTTGGCTTAGATGAAAAGCAGACTAAAAGTACCATTCGCAAGCAGATTTTGACTGTTTTCTTCCTACCTCTCATCTTTGCTTTTCTACATGTAGCAGCAGTCTTTCATATGCTGCGCTTGATAGTTGCCCTACTGGGTGTGACCAATCTTCCTCTTTTGGTTCAGACAACACTAGCAACTTGCGGAGTCTTCCTCCTGACCTATATTCTGGTCTTTCTGCTGACTTCACGCAGCTACCGCAAGATTGTCGCCCGCTAGTAAGCTTCCCTGCCCTCTGGTCGGGGATTTTTTGATGTTTAGATTTTTACCTCTTATCTTCCTCATTTTACCGCTTGTCTAAAAAGCTGAGATTTTTCAAAAAAGACTTGCTATCATAGTTTCAGAAGTTAAGGACAGGAGAAAAGATCATGTTAGTAGAAACGAAAAATCTTAGCAAGGTTTATGGCGATAAGGTGGCAGTCAATGGTCTCGATGTTCAGATTGAGAGAGGCAGTTTCACAGCTATTTTAGGACCAAATGGCGCCGGAAAATCCACGACTATTCAGATGCTGATAGGGCTCTTGCAGCCGACGTCAGGGCAGATTTGTTATGCTGAAAAGTCTAGGCTGGGTGTGGTTTTCCAAAACAGTGTGTTGGATGCCCGGCTGACAGTTTTAGAAAATCTGACCATTAGAGCCAAGCAGTACAAGGAGATGCCGGCAGGTAGAATCGAGCGCTTGGTGTCTCAGCTGGGTTTATCAGCCTTTGTCAAGCAGCCTTATGGGACACTGTCCGGTGGTCAAAAGCGTCGGGTGGACATTGCGCGAGCCCTGCTCAATAGTCCCGACCTGCTCTTTCTTGACGAGCCTACGACAGGCCTGGACATTCAGACTCGGGAGAGTATTTGGAGTTTGCTCAAGCAAATTCAGAAAGAAGAGCAGATGACCATTGTCTTGACAACCCACTATCTCAATGAAGCTGATGACGCGGATAAGATTTATATCGTAGACCATGGTCAGGTCATTGCTCAAGGCTCTGCAGACCAGATTAAGGGAAACTATGCCCGCAATGTCTTACGAATTTTGACTCAAGATGTAGCAGGTTTAGAGAAAAGTTTTCCAAGAGGCTGTGCTTGGGAGCAAGTCAAGGAAGGGGAATTTATCCTCCAGCCTAAAACGACTCAAGAAGCTCTGACCTTATTGGCTCAGGCTAGTCCTTACATTGAACAATTTGAATTCCAACCCGGAACCATGGATGATGCCTTTATGGCACTGACAGGAAGAGAGGTACGCTAATATGCTCGCTTTGATAAAACGTAATTTTTTACTTTATTTCCGAAACCGCAGTGGAGTAATTTTGTCCCTCTTCGGAGCTATTATTCCCTTTGTGCTTTATATCGTTTTTTTGAAAAATAATTACAAAGCTCATTCCAGCCAGCTGATGGACTTGTGGCTGATTGGCGGTGTGTTGGCAGTTACAGGATTAACGACCACCTTGGCAGCTTTCTCTCGGCAGGTCGAAGACCGAGAGCGGAAGGTGACAGACGACCTCTTTATCACAGACTTGGGACCATGGGGCTTACATCTTAGTTATCTTGTCAGCTCTGTTATTATCGGCTTTTTGATGCAGGTCATTATGTTTGCCTTTATGCTCAGCTATTTTACGTTGGCGGATAAAATTTCCTTTGAATGGGGGACTCTTCTTTACCTGGTTCTTCTGATGCTCTTGAACAGCCTCTTAGCCACACTGATAAACGCTCTGATTGTTCAATGTTTCAAAACAGTGGATAGTCTGGGGAAATTGGCGACAGTAGTCGGAGCTATCTCCGGTTTTCTAGTGGGAACCTATATCCCCATTGGAACCTTGCCGAATATGGCGCAAAATCTAATGAAGCTTACGCCTTCTAACTACATGGCCTCTCTTTTCAGACAGGTTATCATGAAGGAAAGTCTAGCAGATACTTTTGCCAATAACAGCCAGCCGCAAGCAGCTTTCGAAAAAACAATGGGAATTCGCATTGAATGGCGGGAGCTCTTGACAAGGACAGAAACTTTCTATATAGTTGGAATAGTTTTAGTTGCAATAGCGCTTATTTGGATGGTGCAAAATATGATTGCCATCCGCCGGCTGAAACTACAATAGAATGTGAATAGGGAGCTTCCTCTTGCAAGCAAAATTTGAAATAGATCCAATCATTTCATCTCACGATCCGCTGGTTGTGGTCAAGGCAGACCAGCTAGGGGCAGAAGCCAAGGCCATCTTAGATTATTTAGATCAGTACAAGGCAGGGCCGAGTGGAGTCCTGCCTATCAAGTCGGACGATAAGCTGGTCATGCTGAAGACTGAAGATATTATCCTAGCAGACATCAACCAGACAACTCTGATGATTTACAGTAGAGAAGGCATTTACCAGACGACAGAGACCTTGACTCGCTTTCAGCAGCGGATTAGCAGCTCGAACTTTATCCAGGTTTCCCGGCATGCTGTCATCAATATTGACCATCTGGAGTCCTTGTCTGACAGTTTTTCTGGCAATATGACGGCCAAGCTGACCAATCAAATCAAGACCGAAGTCAGCCGCCGCTATGTCAAACTCTTAATGGAATATCTGGGAATCTAGGAGGTAAGTGATGAGTATAAAAAAATGTCTACACGCTATATTAATGGGCATCCAGACAGGGAGTGCAGTCTATCTGATTGTCCTTGCTCTCTCTATTCAAAAAAATCCGCCCACAACAAGTAATATCGTCAGTGTCATGGTGATGAGCGGTTTGATTGGGATCATCAGTTCAATGTTAAAAACTCTTGAAGACCGATTCCCTTTTTCAGTCTCGGTTTTACTTCACTTTGTTGCGGTCGCAGTCTTGGTATGCTGCTTCATGTTCTACAATAACTGGGGATTTTTAATTGCCAACTGGCATTTCTGGCTGGATTTTATTCTGATTTATCTCTTTGTATGGCTCTTTCTTTACCTGGATACAAATCTTAAGACCAAGAAGATTAACAGCGCCTTGGCTAAGCGCAGAAAGGAAAAAGAAGGCAAGTAACTTGCTGAAAAACGTTCTGACAAGCATATCATAAAAATAAATGGAGCTGGATCGTATCCTGCTCCTGTCTTTTTGTATCTAAAAAGAGAGTGGGACAGAAATCGGTAATTCGTTAGAATTCTATTTCGTCGTCCCACCTCCGCACAGTTGAGTAGGGCTGTAAAAGCTGATGAAATCAGCGTAGTAGAGCCCACACAACCACTGCGTCTTGCTCGACAATCCAAAGACAATTGAGAGGCTAGGACCTTTGTCCCAGCCTCTTTATGTAATATTACACTCCCAATCTGATATGAGGGAAGTGGTTGTAGAGATAGTCAAAGGTTGACTGGAGTTTTGTGTCTGTTGTTTTACCAATATTCTTAAAAGGCATTTGGTATTTCTTTTGATTGTTTCGAATAGCAACTAAGGTTGAGTTTCTGTTTGAAGCAACGAAGCCGCGCTGCATGGTGAGAATGTGGTGGTAGAGATGGACGACCTGTTTGAGATCAATCGCCTTGAAACCTCTATAGTAGGTAATGAGATGGTCTTTATAAACAGCAATTTTCAGCACATCATCGTGGAAAGAAGCTTGCTCCAGCAGGATATTGAGATTGTCCTTGGCCTCTGGATAGGCTGCGTAGATTTCTTCATAAGCAGCAATATTTTTCTTACGACTGATGATTGCAATGACGACAAAGACAACACAGAGTCCAAGCAAAAACAGAATGTAGAACATGGATGCAAGATTGTCAGATTCAAATTCAGTGATAGAGATATAGGAGCTGCTTGACATTACTGTGATGACTTCGGGATTGTCTGCTAGGAGACCGCGAACGAGGCTGCCATAATTAGAGATATATCCCTGATTTTTTTTAGGGGAGTTAGCATTAACATAGGAGCCAACGATTCGGACAGGATTTTTTTCCAGCTCGCCTTTTTTCTCTTTTTCTAAGAGCTGGGCAATCTGCTTTTCCCCTTTTTTAGCTTGCAGACCAACATATCCGTCTTGGTAGGCAACCAGCCAAACTTGGGTATTATCTTCTACTTCAATCAGAGCCTCTGGAAAAATATATGACACTTCAGCATAGACTGCTGAATCTGCTCCAGGATCGCTATTTCGGTCATAGGCAGTCTTGGTGTTGACCTTTTGGTATTGGATAAAGCCCATCACTGCAGCAACAGCTAGAAAAATAAAAGTAATTACCAGTAGGGCGATGGTACCCTGGTTACGTCTTTCCTTGAGCATAGCTCAACCTCCAAAATATAGTATAAAAAAATAATTTGATTAGCAAACTATCTTTTTTGTATAGTATAACATAAATGCTTGACAAATGGCAAGAATGTGTTAAAATATGAATGAATACATAGATTAATTCATTCATAAAAGAGGCATAGAAATGGATAAAAAAAATGAGCTGCTGGCTGCGGCTAGAGAAGTCTTTGCGGAAAAAGGCTATAAGGCAGCTGGAATTTCTGATATTGCCAAGAGAAGCCATATGGCTGTCGGATCCTTTTACAAGTATTATGAGTCCAAGGAAGCTATCTTCTTGGAGGTTTATGTAGCTGAAAATAGCCGTATACGTGAGGGAATCATGCAACGCGTAGACTGGCAGGGCGAGCCCGAGGCAATCGTTGAACAGCTTTTTGCAGTCACTTTTGAATTGATTTCACCCAATAAAATTCTGGCTGAGTGGAACAAGCCAGGGATTTCTCAGATTCTGCACGATTACTATAATCAGGATTCCGGACGAGCATCCAATGCCTTTCATCAGTTTCTGATTCAGACCTTCAGCCAGCGCTTGCAGGAAGAGGGCTTTTCGCAGGAGAAAATAGCTGAGATCATGAAGGTTTATGACTTGATTTATTACATAGACATGCATGTTACAGAACAGGATTTTTCAGGCTACTTCGATAGTCTTGAGACTTTAGTGAAATATTTTGTTAAGGGGATTTTTTCCAAATAGAGGAAATTCCTTTTCTTAAAAGCATTAGTGAATGAATTTCTAAAACTATTCATTCACAAACAAAGGAGGTGATGTCTTATGTAGTGCGAATAGGAATGGTTAGAAAGCTTTGAATGAATATTTGGAAGCGTTCATTCAAAAATAGAAAGTGAGGAAATAGAATGAACAAGCAAGGAGGATTTGCTATGAGTGGAATGGCTATTTTGGGTATCTGTCTGGTCGCGATTGGTCTTTTGACCATTGGCTACGGCGGTGTGACAGTTGGTTTTAGTTTAAGTGTGGATTTTCAGTCATTTTTAGTCGGAGGTCTCATCATTGTTCTAATCGGAGCAGCTTTGATTCCGGGCTTGCCGGCAGTTGCTAAGCTGGCGGTACTGGCTTTGACAACTTTGTCATTGCTGATTTACATTCACATGATGCCAGATTTAGAGTTTATGCTTATGCTCATCTCAGATGTTGTGGTTTTAGGCTTTGCGACCTGGTTTGCTATCCTTTTTTTAAGAAAGTAGGTAATGAAGATGATTGTAGTTTATGATTCAAATACTGGTGTCGGTAAACGTTTTGCAGAATCACTGGGCTATCCGACCCAGAGCATCAAGGAGAAACTGGAAGAGCCCTGTATTCTCATTACTCGTAATGCTGGTGCTGGGAAAATTCCATGGTCTACCAAACGCTTTATCAAGAAGCATCCTGGGCTGATTAAAGGTTTTGTTAACAATGGCGATTCTGTTAAACATGGCCGGACTTTCTGCGGGGCGACTGCCTTGATTATCGAAAAATATGGGCTCCAGCATATCTGCGATATTGACTGCGGCGGTAGTTCAGAAGATGTCAAGACTGTGCAGTCATTTTTGGCGGAGTGCTAGTCTCATCAAGTTTCGCATAAATGGAGAACTCGTTTGTCTAGATTCAAGAAAATTGGGAGCTTGTTTCTGGCTCTGATTTCTGTCTTTATCCTAACGGCCTGCGTGCATGTACAGAAAGAGCCCGAAACTTCAGATAAGACGGAAAGAAATTCTTCCAAACAAGAAGAAACAGATCAGAATCAGGTAGATGCAACTTCCAGTGCGTCACAGAAAGATTGACTTTTTGTCAAAATAGAAGAGCTTAATTTGTTCAATGATTTTTAGGTCATCTTTGACCTGTTTTGCGTATCAATAGGAGAGAGAAGGCTTAGCATCTTCTTTCTCCTTTTTATGATAAAACCCTCTGAGCATTCCTATAGTTTTTTAATAGTCGATATGGTACAATGAATTAGTATTGTCTTTCCAGTGTTTGTCAAAAAGGCAGAAAAACATGAAAAGAACGTGTTCGACTGGCTGACCAATACGCTGTACTTTTAAACAAATTTTACTTGTGAGAAAGGAAGATTGCATGAATAAAAAAACTGAGAGTATGGTTTCAGCTCATCATTCTCTGTCTAGGCGTGTTCCTGCCTTTCCTAGCCGGAACCCTTAAGGCTCAGGCGGCGGAACTCAATGATGTCATCACTGAGATGCACCTCACCACTAACTCTGGTGAGCAGCTGACCGATGGTGTGGATATCTGGCAGACCTTCCGCGTCTATGCTAAGTTTGCCCTGCCAGACAATCAAGCCCATGCAGGTGATACAACGGTGATTCATTTACCGAATGAGTTTACCTTTGGGAATTCTTCAGCTATTAAGCTCAAGGATGAAAACGGAGCCCTGGTGGCTAATGGAGTCCTGGATAGCGATGCCAAGACCATCACACTGACATACACAGACTATGTGGAGCAGAAATCCAGTGTCAGAGGCGAGTTTTTCTTCTATTCGCGGATTGACCACGAAGTTGTCACAGAGGAAAGAGATATTCCAGCTACTTTCACTGTAGGCAATAATAGGATTCCTGCCGGCAGCATTCATTATAATGGACCGCCGAAAAAGTATGAGTCCCTGCTAGAAAAAAGTGCTTTTCAGTGGGATGCTGATGCTAAGAATGAAATCCGCTACAATGTGGCCATTAACCGTAACATGGGGAGCTACAAAAATGTCTCTGTGACGGACAAGCTGGGTGATACAAACGCTAAGATTGTTCAAGACTCTGTACGAGTTTATAAGGTTTCTTGGCGCTGGAATAATGGAGATTGGGCGCGTGATTCGACTGAAGATGTAACAGCAGATTTCCAGTCTAAGATGACCTTTGGCGCTGAAGGTGATAGCTTGACAATCAACTTCGGAGATGTAGAAGGTTTCGGCTACCTGCTTGAGTACAAGACATTAGCTGATTATGATTTGGCTGATGGAGAAGTTGTAGGAAATAAGGCTACTATGAACTACAACAATACCGAGACAGTGTCTGTCACCAACGAGTACTCTTATCAGATTGCTGGCGGAAAGTCCGAAGGCTATAACTTCAAGGTTAAGGTTCACAAGACAGATGAGTCTAATGCTTCTCTGAGCGGTGCAGTCTTTGAAGTGGTGCGGAAAGCGACCAATAAGGTGGTTGGCACAATCACGACAGATGCGGATGGGAATGCGGAAGTTGGTAATCTTCTGCGCGACACTTATATCCTGCGTGAAACGACTGCTCCAGCAGGTTATGACCGCCTGACAGAGGATATTACGATTAGTCCGACGGATTTTGGTAAGACTTTGAACGTAGGCAGTCCGGCATCTGGAGATTCTGGAGATAGCAGATTGGTTGCAGTCAATGTGGTCAATAAGCAAATTCAAACTCCAACGGATAAACAGGTAACGTTCAGTAAGGTCAATCTAGCTGGTGAGGAAATTGCCGGTGCTCAGATTCAAATTTTCAAGGGGCGGGAAAGCAAGGGCAGTCCTGTCGCATCTTGGACTTCAGAAGCTGACAAATCTAAAGAAATTAACCTAGAGCCAGGTGTTTACACCTTCCATGAGGAAGCGGCTCCGACAGGTTATCTGGCTGTGACTGATATTGTCTTCCAAGTCAATGAAGATGGCACTGTAACAGTTCTAGACGCCAATAGCAATGCTGTAGAATATACAGATGGCAAGTTGTTCATTACTGACCAAGTGGCACCAGCTGAACCTGGTACGCCTGATAAAGCAGTTCAAGGCGGTATTAAACCAAATCAATCATCTGATTCTGATAAAGCAGCAGACGGTCAAGGAAAATCTAAAAAAGTTCTTCCTGCGACTGGCTCTGCTGAAAGCCTTGGACTAGTTCTTGCTGGTCTGGTAGTTCTGACTCTTTTAGGACTTTACCGTAAGACTCGACTGAGCAAATAAATAAAGAGAAGATAGAGCAGAATGCTTTATCTTCTTTTGTTTGCACATTTTTTGTCTAGTTTTTTTGCAGCTTACTTAGCAATTTCTTCCAGTTACTCATGCTGGGCAGCCACTTACGGAAAACCTCTTGTTTTTGTCTCAGAATCCTCTATAATAAATGGCAAATAGAAAAAGGAGACAGAAGATATGACAGATACAAAAATACAAGAGAAGCTGAAGCCAAGATTGAAGTTAGAGGATCTTCAAAAAGACGGAGACATCTATCTGGCGCTGAATCCGGACTATGTCTCAGGGGACAATGCCAAGTATATGAACATGTACAATCGTTTTGCTCGCTGGTATGATATGAGTGAGAAATGGCTTGGCGGCCTTCTCTATGGCAAGACAGTCGACAAGTTGAGAAGAGATCTGATGGCAGAATTAGAATGGAAGAACCATTTGTCAATTCTTTATGTCTCTATCGGAACAGGCCACGACCTGCGCTACATCCCTAAGAATATTGAACTGAAAAGCCTAGACTTTGTCGGGGCGGATATTTCCATAGGCATGCTGAAAAAATGCCAGAAATCCTGCGCCAAGAAGACCAATCTGCAGCTCTTTCATGCTTGTGCAGAGGACCTGCCCTTTGCGGATAATAGCTTTGACATCGTTTATCATATCGGTGGGATTAATTTCTTTAGCGATAAGGCCAAGGCTATGCAGGAAATGCTGCGGGTGGCTAAGCCAGGAACTAAGATTATGATTTCAGACGAGACGGCAGACTATGTGGACCAGCAATATAAGAAGAACCACTTCAGCAAGGACTATTTTAAGGACGCTACCGTTGATTTGGGAGAAATTGAGGCCGCTATACCGGCCGGTGTCAAGGAGAAGGAGTTGAAACTCCTCTGGGACGGAAAATTTTATGTCCTGACGTTTAGGAAATAAATCAGAAGAACTGGACTTTGTTTCCGGTTTTTTTGATTCTGAATAAAAGAAACATTCGACACAGTTTAATTGTTAGAAAAATATTCCTTCATGCTAAGTGATAAAAATGTAAGTTTAAAAGCTGAAATGAAAGGTTAGATTACAGAAAGGTTATCTTTCTTTTTGCATAATAGGGGGTGCCCTTTTGATGTTCTTCAAATAGAGAAATGATTTTTAGGGCTAATATCATACTTTTTAGAAAGGAATATTGTATGAAAAATAACTGCAAAATTTTTTTGAAAAATAATTGATGTTTGTATTCTAGAATATTTAATATGAGGGATTAAAAGAAAGTTTAAACTTTTTACAATAAATTGACACCGGAAATGAAATGACAGATTATATTAGAATTGCTTTTATGTTTGCAATCTTACAATACTGTAAGATTATAAGTTTGGAACGTAAGATTTATGTAAGATTAAAATTTTTAATATTTTGCTAGAATGAAATTAGTAATATGTTTTACTATTTCATTCAAAAATTTTTGACGGTTGATTTTTAAGAATCTGATCTACAAGCAGTCAACTACATTATTTTCAAGAGGATAAATTCGATGAATTTTTAAGCAAAAATGATAATCATTCGTTTTCGAATAAGTCTTTTTGTAGTTTTTTTCTTGAAAAGGAGGCTTTTTTATGAGGAAAAAAATATTGTCTTATTTAGCTACCTATCCTTGATTTGTCTTGGGTTAGGATTATCCATGAATCCTTACTTATCTTATAGTTTGTCTGCAAAAGATTATGGGATTGTTGGTGTAGTGAGTCTGCTTGAACTCTTCTATATTGTTCCTATTATAATATTATTGGCCTATTTGGCTCGCAAATGGCGAACACCTTCTGTTGCTCTTTGGCTAGCTTTTGTAGGTGGCTTATTTTTATCCAGTTTTTTTGCTATAGTTGGTGATGAGAGCATTTTTGCTTGGTTAAAGTCAACTTTTCCTAGCCACTCATTCTTTAATATCTTTAAAGATTCTTTAGTAGCCCCATTTATTGAGGAGCCAGTCAAGTTATTAGCTGTTGTTTGGGCAATATATTTTATGCCTGTGAAAAATATAAAATCTATACTGTTGCTAGGCTATGCGGCAGGGACAGGATTCGAGATTAGGGAGCAGTTCACTTTTATTGCTAAAAATTTAGATAAAGGATTGGCTTATTCCATTTCTCAGGCTCTGGGGAGAATTTTCGCAGCTTTGACTTCTCACGGGCTTTATACAACTTTAACGGCTTTTGGCTTAATACTCATGCTACTTTATTATAAGAAGAATCAATCAGTATTTTATAAAGGAATATTTTGTTTCATTTTGCCTTTTGTTTTGCATTTTCTATGGAATTTACCAAACGGTCACTTATCCTTCAGTCCCCTTATGATTGCTTTTGAAGTTTCTTTCAGTTTAGTTGTTCTTTACGAAGCTTTTCATTTTGCCAAAAAATTTGATCGAAAACAAGACTTAAACATTGGTAACAACCATTTCCTTGATTTCAGAATGGGGGTAAAGGAATGAAGAAAAGACTTATTCTTTTTATTTACTTTTTTCTAGTGATACTTGGACTAGGAGTCGTTACAGAACCTTATATCTCCTATAGTTTGTCAGGTACTGATTATGGGATAGTGGGAGTAGCTAGTTTATTAGAAATTTTCTATATTGTTCCAGTCTTTCTTTTGCTCTTTCTTTTGGCTAAAAAATGGCAGACCCCCTTGGCAGCTATTTTATTAGCACTGATAGGCGGACTTTTCCTGTCGAAGTTTCTATCTAGTACGGCTGATAGGGGACTGACTTATTTATTAGAAAGTAACTTTCCTAAGACTTCCTGGGTGAATATCATTCAGGACTCTGTTGTTGCTCCGCCTATTGAGGAGCCTGCCAAACTTCTAGCAGTAGTCTTCGCCTATTACTTTGTTCCAGTAAAAAATCTAAAATCAATATTGCTGCTGGGCTATGCTGCGGGTACAGGATTTGAAATTCAAGAACAATTTGTTTGGATTGCTAATAATGTAGACCGTGGTTGGCTGATTCTCTATCACAAGTCATAAGCCGTTTAGTTCCGGCTTTTATGTCTCACGGGCTATATACATCTTTGCTTACTTTCGGTCTTGCATTGATATTACATTATCATAAGAAGAATCAATCTGTATTTGCTTATGGCCTATTTTGTGTTATGCTGCCTTTTGTTTTACATTTCTTGTGGAATCTGCCAGCGAATCAGACTTATTGGGGTCGGATAATTCTAGCTTTTGAGCTTGCTTTTAGTCTTTTAGTCCTCTATAAAGCCTATGGTTTAGCAAAAGATATAGATAGGCAGTCAGGTGAATTACAATTGAAAAATTCTCATCTTTTTAGAGGCCGTTATACCGGCAGGGGTTAAGGATAAGGAGTTAAAACTCCTTTGGGATGGGAAATTTTATGCCCTGACGTTTAGGAAACAAATCAGAAGAACCGGACTTTGTTTCCGGTTTTTCTATGTTATTGAGGACATTGATTGTCAGACGTAATTGGCCCTAGCAATAGTGGTCTGATTTGCAAATGAACCATATAAATCGTCCACCTTTTCTAAATGACAAAAAGGTAAACAAATGTTAAAAAAAATCTCCTTTTGTGTATAGCCATTTTTCTTATAGTATGATAAAATGTAGATGTAATGTATCTATAAATGTTCGCTTTTTAGAAAGTGGGCACTGACAAGATGGGGAAGCTCAGTTAGTATACAATTACATTGTACATTTAAAACTGAATATTGTGAGAAAGGAAAATTGCATGAACAAAAGGATTAGAGCATTGCTCCACCTTATTATTCTTTGTTTAGGAGTCATTTTGCCATCAGTTGCTCCTCTTACTCAGGTGCAAGCAGCTGAGTTTGGTGATGTTATCACTGAGATGAGCCTGAAGAATTCTTCAGGTGGTGATTTGACGCAGGGAATTGATATTTGGGAAACTTTTCGAGTTTACGCAAAGTTTGTCTTGCCGGATAACCAAGTACATCAAGGAGATACGACAAAAATCACCTTGCCTTCTGAGTATGCTTTTGGGAACTCTTCAGCTATTGAACTTAAGGACGGCTCGGATAACGTAGTGGCAAATGGATTTTTGGATTCAACCAACAAGACCATTACTTTGACCTATACAAATTATGTTGAGCAAAAGTCTGGTGTCCAAGGAGAATTCTTCTTCTATGCACGAGTTGACCATGATGTTGTGAGACAAGAAGGTGACTTGAATGGTGGATTTACCGTAGGAGGTCGGATGTTGTATCCGGGAATCGTCCATTATAATGGACCACCCAAAAGATATGACTCAAAAATTGAGAAGAGCTCTTATCAGGCAGCAGAAGACGGTAAGAACGAGGTTCATTACAATATTGCGATTAACCGCAATATGGAGCATTATACCGGAGTAACGATAACTGACAAAATTACCTCGCCTAATTTTAAAATCATGAGGGACTCAATTCGGGTCTATAAAATTGCTTGGCGCTGGAATAATGGAGATTGGGTGCGGGATTCAACAGAAGACGTGACAGCTAATTTCCAATCAAAGATTACGGAAAATGCTGCTGGTGATGGATTCACGATTGACCTTGGCGACATGGATGGTTTCGGGTATTTGCTGGACTATAAGACAAAAGCAGATTACGATCTAGTTGATGGTGAGCGTGTTTCCAATAGCGCTACCATGACCTATAATGGTGGTCAAACAACGACATCATCTGAAAATCGCTCTTATCAGATTGCTGGCGGTATTGGAGAAGGCTATGTTTTCACCATTAAGCTCCATAAGGTTAATGAAAATGGTGAGAACCTGCAAGGTGCAGAATTTGAAGTTGTTCGTGATCGGAGCGGTGCAGTTGTCGGAAAATTAACCACAGATTCTAACGGGAATGCCAACTTGGGTGACTTGTTGCGTGATGATTATACCATCCGTGAAGTGACTCCTCCTACAGGATATGATAAATTAACTGAGGAAATTAAGATTGGTTCCCAGGATTTTGGAACAGACAAATCTGTATCGCGCGAGATCGTCAATAAGAAGACGGTAACCGAGCAGGATGTAACTTTCAAAAAAGTAGATCCAAACGGGAAAGAAATTCCTGGTGCGCAACTGAAAATCTATAAAGGTGATCATGTTGATCAGGAAGAAGCTCCTGTTGCAGACTGGACTTCAGAAGAAAATACTTCTAAAGTGATAAAACTGTCTCCAGGAACCTATACACTGACTGAGGCTAACGCTCCTGCGGGTTATCAATATGTAGAAGATATCACATTTACAGTAGGTGCTAATGGTACTGTTGCTCTTGTGAAAAAAGGAGCAGAAGATACTGTTCAAGCAGCAGGGTCAATTCTGACGATTACCGACAAGGAGGACAATAGTCCTAAAGCCATTACCTTCAGTAAGGTCAACCTTGGTGGTACTGAGATTGCTGGTGCTCAAATTAAGATTTTCAAGGGCAACAAAGCGCAGGGTCAAGCAGTAGAAAGCTGGACATCGGAAGCTAACCAGTCTAAAGAAATCAATTTAGAGCCTGGTATTTACACTTTCCATGAGGAAGCAGCTCCAACTGGTTACCTGAAAGTAACTGACATCACTTTCCAAGTCAAACATGACGGAACAGTGGAAGTGACCAATGTCGGAGAGAAAGACTCCAAAGGTGAAAACAATAAAGTTGTGACTGACGGAGCAACCTTGAAGGTAACAGACAAGGATGACGACTCAGAACGGGATGTGACGATCAAGAAAGTAGATCCAAACGGGAAAGAAATCCCAGGGGCGAAATTGAAACTCTACAAAGGCAGTCGAATTCGTCCTGAAGCTAAGCCTCTTGCAGAGTGGACTTCCGAAGCCAACGCATCTAAGGTAGTTAAGTTAGCTCCAGGGACCTATTCTCTGAAAGAAAGCCTTGCTCCTGCTGGATTTGTAGCTGTAGAAGATATTAAGTTCACAGTTCATTCTGATGGTACCATTACAGTTGATGCTAAAGGTGCAACAGATTCTGTTGAAGCAAATGGCTTGGTTCTTACTGTAACCGATAAAGAGGACAATAGTCTGAAAGCCATTACTTTCAGTAAAGTTAACCTTGGTGGTACTGAAATCGCCGGTGCAGAGATTAAGATCTACAAGGGCGATAAGGCAGAAGGGCAAGCAGTCGAAAGCTGGACATCTGAAGCTGGTAAGTCTAAAGAATTGAACTTGACTCCAGGTACTTATACTTTCCATGAGGAAGCAGCCCCAACAGGCTACCTCAAAGTAACAGATATTACTTTCCAAGTGAAAACTGACGGAACAGTAGAAGTAACCAATGTCGGCGAGAAAGACTCTAAGGGTGAAGACAACAAGGTCGTAACCAACGGCTCAACTGTTACAGTAACGGATAAAGACGATGATAGTCCAAAAGCCATTACTTTCAGTAAAGTTAACCTTGGCGGTACTGAAATCGCAGGTGCAGAGATTAAGATCTACAAAGGCGATAAAGCTGAAGGCCAAGCTGTAGAAAGCTGGACTTCAGAAGCTGGCAAGTCCAAAGACCTTAACTTGGCACCAGGTACTTATACCTTCCATGAGGAAGCAGCCCCAACAGGCTACCTCAAAGTAACAGACATTACTTTCCAAGTCAAAACAGACGGTACAGTGGAAGTGACCAATGTCGGCGAGAAGGACGCTAAGGGTGAAGACAACAAGGTCGTAACCAACGGCTCAACTGTTACAGTAACGGATAAAGATGATGACCTACCGCGTAAGATTACCTTCAGTAAGGTCAACCTTGGTGGAACTGAAATCGCAGAAGCTCAAATCAAGATTTACAAGGGCGATAAAGCTGAAGGTACAGCCGTAGAAAGCTGGACTTCAGAAGCTGGTAAGTCTAAAGACCTTAACTTGGCACCTGGCACTTACACCTTCCATGAGGAAGCAGCCCCAACCGGCTACCTCAAAGTAACGGACATCACCTTCCAAGTCAAGCATGACGGCACAGTAGAAGTGACCAATGTTGGTGAGAAGGACGCTAAGGGTGAATCTAACACCGTAGCGACAAATGGTTCAACTGTTACGGTGACTGACAAGGACGATGATCTCCCACGTAAGGTGACCTTCAGTAAGGTCAACCTTGGCGGAACTGAAATCGCAGGTGCTCAGATCAAGATCTATAAGGGCGATAAGGCAGAAGGCCAAGCAGTAGAAAGCTGGACTTCGGAAGCTAATCAGTCTAAGGACATCAACTTAGCCCCAGGAACCTACACCTTCCATGAGGAAGCCGCTCCAACCGGTTACCTCAAAGTAACCGACATCACATTCCAAGTGAAAACTGACGGCACAGTAGAAGTGACAAATGTTGGTGAGAAGGACTCTAAAGGTGAAGAGAACAAGGTCGTAATAAACGGCTCAACTGTTACAGTGACCGATAAGGATGATGATCTTCCACGTAAGGTAACTTTCAGTAAGGTCAACCTTGGAGGTACAGAAATCGCCGGTGCTCAGATCAAGATCTACAAGGGCGAGAAGGCAGAAGGCAATCCAGTCGAAAGCTGGACATCCGAAGCTAACAAGTCTAAGGACATCAACTTGACTCCAGGTACTTACACTTTCCATGAGGAAGTCGCTCCAACCGGTTACCTCAAAGTAACGGACATCACTTTCCAAGTCAAACATGACGGCGCAGTGGAAGTGACTAGTGTAGGGAGAGAAAGACTCTAAGGGTGAAGAAAACAAGGTCGTGACAAACGGCTCAACTGTTACAGTAACCGATAAGGATGATGACCTTCCACGTAAGATTACCTTCAGTAAGGTCAACCTTGGTGGCGAAGAAATCGCAGGAGCTCAAATCAAGATCTACAAGGGCGACAAGGCAGAAGGCAATCCAGTAGAAAGCTGGACTTCGGAAGCTGGTAAGTCTAAAGAACTAAACTTGGCACCAGCTACTTACACCTTCCATGAGGAAGCCGCACCAACCGGCTACCTCAAAGTAACGGACATCACCTTCCAAGTCAAGCATGACGGCACAGTGGAAGTGACAAACGTTGGCGAGAAAGACTCCAAGGGTGAAGACAACAAGGTTGTAACCGATGGTTCCAAAGTGACTGTAACCGATAAAGACGATGATCTTCCACGTAAGGTGACCTTTAGTAAGGTCAACATTGGCGGTACTGAAATTGCTGGTGCAGAGATTCAAATTTTCCAAGGCAAAGAGGCAACTGGCAATCCTGTAGCGAAATGGACTTCAGAAGCAAATACATCGCATGAGCTTGGATTAGCTCCTGGAAGTATATACCTTCCATGAAGCTGCAGCCCCAACCGGTTACCTAGCTGTTACCGACATTGTGTTCCAAGTGAATCTCGATGGCACAGTAACAGTTGTAAATGCTGATGGAAATACAGTAGAATACAAGGATGGGACGTTAGTCGTAACTGACCAAACGAAACCGACTGGCCCAGACAAGGATCCGTCTAAAAAAACAGATGAACCAGATCCGAAAAAATCAAATCAAGATAAACCAATAGAAAAAGACCAAGATAAACCTGGAGATAAGGGGAAGACGAAGAAAATTCTGCCTTTCACAGGTACAGAAATCAGCTTTACGCTACTTGCTTTCGGTCTGATTCTAATAGTTGGTTGTGGGGTTTATTTTGGGATTCGTTTATAAAAATAAAACAGAAAACAAGTGTCAATGAAAATTGACGCTTGTTTTTTTTTATGCAACTGACCATCGTTTTCTTACCGGATACCTGATGGTTAATACCACTTACTGAAAAGCCCTTGTTTTTGCCTCTGAATCTTCTATAATAGTTGTCAAAGAAGAAAGGATATTTTTACTATGTCTAAACAAATTATAGACCCGATTCAATTGCGTCACGGTGCCAAATTAACCAACCGTTTGGTGCTGTCCCCTATGTATACTTTCAGTGGCTTAGAAGGAGGATTTGTGTCTGATGATACTTTGCGATACTACGGAGCACGCTCTCAGGCAGCCAGTCTTTTGATTACTGAATTTCATTATGTCAGTCCATCAGGAGGGCCTTGTTACCAGACTGGTTACCCAGTTCAATTAGGTATTTACTCTGATGGCCACATTGAAGGGGAGAGAAAATTAGCTACTGCCCTTCAAAAAGATGGCAATAAAGCGATTTTGCAGCTTCATCATGGTGGGATAGCAGCTTCTGGCCGTGCTTTGAAGGGTGAGGAAGTATTGGCTCCCAGTGCCTTAGATTTTTCTTTCCTGCCATATCCGGTGAGAGAATTGACCGATGAAGAAATCCTTGAAATTATCAAGGATTTTGGTCGAGCAGTCAAACGTGCAGTTCAAGCTGGTTTTTCAGGAGTGGAAATCCATGGTGCCAACCACTATCTGCTGCAGCAATTCTTTTCTAGCACATCCAATGTTCGTCAGGACAGATGGGGCGGAAATTGTCCATGAGATTAGCCCTGAGCAGTTGAAAAATTCTCAATTGACACCGGGCTTGCTTGAAGTGTTCAGCCGTAAGGACTCTGGTGGGCTGCCTCCTCTACCTGGTCATGACACTATTACCCACCTTCATACTGGTAAATTTGGGGATGAGGGGCAGTAAGAATAGCCTATTCAAGATAATATTGACAGAAATTTGAAAACCCTCTGGTAAGAAAACTTCTATATCTAGAACTTTAGGAAATATATCATGAAAACCGGAAACAAATTCCGGTTTTTTTAATTCGCTTGATGAAAGAAGCCGATAGGTATCGGTGAATTTAGGCCTATTGACGCAGTTTAAGGGCAATCGAAAACCATTTTTCCCAGGTGACAAAAATGTAAGTTTAAAGGCTAAAATGAAAGGTTATCTTATGGCAGCTAGCCTGGGAATTCGGTATCCTATAAGTGTAAAGAAAAAGAAGATAACAATCTTCCAAACTAATAATCAGACTTCAAGAAGGAGGCCCGCTATGAAAATCAATCTTTTTAACCATCGCCAAAGTAAACCTAAAGCTCAAAAGATTTCCAAGGAAGAAATCGAGAAGACTCGCCTAGGCTGTGCTTCCAGTCAATATTATTTCTGGCTGCAGTACAGTCACTGAGAGATTCCAGTATTCAAGGATAAGAGAAAGGTCAGTTGACTTTTCTCTGATCCGACTTGGAGCACAAGATGACAAAAATGTAAGATTGGCAGGCAAAATGAAAGATTAGGTTATGGAAACTTGTCTGTCTTTCCGGTATGATAGTAGTATCAAGTTAAATAAAGAAGAGGTTCGAGTATGACATTATTAGACGTACAGCACGTGAAAAAGATTTATAAAACCCGCTTTCAGGGCAGCCAAGTAGAGGCCTTGAAGGACATTCACTTTACGGTAGAAAAAGGCGAATATGTCGCCATCATGGGGGAGTCAGGTTCTGGGAAATCCACCCTGCTCAACATCTTAGCCATGCTGGACAAGCCGACTGAGGGCCGCGTCTTTCTCAACGGAACTGACACGGCAACCATCAAAAACAGCCAGGCTTCCAGCTTCCGCCGAGAGAAATTAGGCTTTGTCTTTCAGGATTTCAATCTGTTGGATACCCTGTCGGTCAAGGATAATATTCTTCTGCCGCTAGTCCTCTCTCGCCGTCCCATTACTGAGATGATGCAAAAGCTGGTCACGACCTGCAACGAGCTGGGGATTAACAAGCTGCAAGAGAAGTTTCCTTATGAGATTTCCGGTGGCCAGAAGCAACGGGTTGCAGTAGCTCGAGCCATCATCACAGACCCTGAGATTCTGCTGGCGGACGAGCCGACGGGAGCCTTGGATTCCCAAGTCTTCAGCAGCCCTGCTGGATGTTTTTGACGACATCAATGCCCGCGGTCAAACCATTCTCATGGTGACCCACTCAACAGCAGCGGCTAGTCGCGCCAAGCGGGTGCTCTTTATCAAGGATGGGATTCTCTACAATCAAATCTTCCGTGGTGACAAGACCGAGCGGCAGATGTTCCAAGAGATTTCTGATACTCTGACAGTTATGGCAAGTGAGGTGAAGGACTAGTGTTTCGATTAGCAGCAAAATTGGCGGTATCCAATCTGATTAAGAACCGTCGTCTCTATTATCCTTTTGCACTGGCTACCTGTGTGGCTGTAGCCATTTCTTATATTTTCAACTCCTTGGCTTTTAATCCCAATCTATCCAAAATGACAGGGGCCAGCTCTGTTATCCTCGTTTTGGTCCTAGGGGTTGTTATTGTAAACATCACAGCTGGAATTATTGTCTTTTATGCCAATCAATTTGTTATGAAGAATCGCTCCAAGGAGCTGGGGCTTTATGGTATGCTAGGTCTCAATAAACGCCATCTCTTTGTTATGACTTTTATTGAGCTGCTGATTTTCGGCCTAGTGGCTGTGAGCTTAGGGTTGACTATTGGTGTTCTCTTTGACCAGCTGATTTATGCCTTTCTGCTCAAGCTTATGGGGACCAAGGTGGTTTTGGTTTCAACTTTCCAGCTACCGGTCTTGATTCTTGTTTTTATTTTCTATGGCTTTATTTTTGCAGGCTTGGTCTTTGTTAATGGTTGGCGAATTCTGCGTTTTGATTCCCTGAAGATGTCTAAGGAAAAGGCCAGCGGAGAGAAGAAGAGCCGGTTTTTACTGCCACAGACCTTTATTGGCCTGGCAGCTCTGCTCTACGGCTACTATCTGGCTCAGACTGTGCGTAATCCTATGGAGGCAATCTTCATCTTTTTTGGAGCAGTCCTCTTGGTCATTTTAGGAACCTACCTGCTCTTTAATGCTGGTATTACAGTCTTTCTGCAGCTTCTGCAAAAGAACAAAAAGTATTACTACCAGCCCAATAATATGATTTCCGTCTCAAATCTTATTTACCGTATGAAGAAAAATGCAGTGGGGCTGGCTACTATTTCCATCCTATCGACAATGGTTCTAGTGACCTTTTCTGCCGGCATGAACATCTATTCTGGCGCGGAATTTATGCAGAAACTTATGTTTCCGCATGATTTCTCTATCAATGGCGGTGTAAATGCAAAAAAAGAACAGCTGGATCAGGTCTTGACAGAGTTTGTAGCAGAGAATCAGCTGAAGGTCAAGCAACAGGAGACCTATCAGTTTTATTCAATGGGTGTCAAGAAAAAAGAGGGTAACAGCCTAGATATTTATCCTAAGGGACAATGGACTGTGTCACCCAATACCTATATCTTGATGTTTTCCAGCGAGGATTACGAAAAGCTGACAGGAAAGGATCTGTCTTTGCAGGAAAATGAGATTGCTGTCTTTAACAAGGGAGTGGATCTGGATTATAAGCAGCCTCTGCAGCTGGCTGGCCAAAACTTGACGATCAAGAAAGTCCTGTCTGAAGATTTTATCTTTCACAAGATTCCAGATGAGTATAATATCATCATTCCTAAAGGGCTGTATCTAGTAGCCAAGGATCCTAGTCAACTCTTAGCTCATCAGATGGAGCAGCAAGCTATTAATCCTGTACTCTATGGTAGTCTGGATATTGAAGCTTCAGAAGATGAAAAGGCTAAGCTGGATACAATCTATCAAAAGAAAATGACGGACTACAACCAGTCCCTGCCAGAAGGTGCCGGAGGTGTCCACGGTCAAACTGGTGTGATTGGCATACTTGAAATTAAGGGTATGCTGGGTGGTGTCTTCTTTATAGGGATTTTCCTCTCTATTGTCTTCATGATAGGAACAGTGCTGGTTATCTACTACAAGCAGATTTCCGAAGGTTACGAAGACCGTGATCGCTTCATCATCCTGCAGAAAGTCGGCTTAGACGAGCAGCAGACAAGAAAGACCATTCGTAAACAAGTACAGACTGTCTTCTTCCTGCCCCTAATCTTTGCCTTCCTTCATTTGGCTTTTGCCTATCACATGCTCAGTCTCATTTTACAGATGTTGGGCGTGCTTAACGCAAGTCTTATGTTAGTGGTGACTCTCGGTGTCTGCGCTCTATTTATTGCAGTATATGTCGGTGTCTTTCTCATCACATCTCGCAGCTATCGCAAAATTGTGGCAATGTGATAGTAGAGACAGGCATCATATAGCTTTCATTTATTTTAAAGACTTAGGCTGAGATTTCTCTCAGCCTTTCTTTTCGGTATTTTTCTGAGAAAGATTCCTAAAAGCGTGGAAATATGATAAAATAGGACGTTAATGCAATTAGGAGAGTAGAAATAGATGAATATATTTAGAAAAAAAGATGCCAGCAAGGATAGAACGGGCATGCGCCGTCATTTAAAAATTCCAGATCTGATTTTGCTTGGTATTGGTGCCATGGTAGGAACTGGGATTTTCACCATCACAGGGACTGGGGCAGCCAAATATGCTGGGCCAGCTCTGACCGTTTCGATTGTCATTTCAGCGCTTTGTGTGAGTATTTCGGCCCTTTTTTACGCTGAGTTTGCTTCACGGATCCCGGCCAATGGCGGAGCCTACAGTTATATCTATGCGGTTCTAGGAGAATTTCCTGCTTGGTTGGCTGGCTGGCTGACCATCATGGAGTTCATGACCGCTATCTCAGGTGTTGCCTCTGGCTGGGGCTCTTATCTGAAGGGATTGCTGAGCGGCTTTGGTATCCAGCTGCCGGTAGCTCTGAATGGCACTTTCAATCCCAAAGCAGGTACTTATGTGGACTTGCTGCCCATTCTGGTCTTGGCCTTTGTTACGGGAGTTGTCCTTCTGAACTCCAAGGCAGCCCTGCGCTTCAACTCAGCTTTGGTGGTCTTGAAATTCTCAGCCTTGGCACTTTTTATCATTGCAGGATTTTTCTTCATCAAACCAGAAAATTGGTCTAACTTTGCACCTTTTGGCTTTGGAGAAATTTATGGCGGCAAGATCGGCATCATGGCTGGGGCTTCACTCATGTTCTTTGCTTTTCTGGGCTTTGAGTCCATTTCCATGGCGGTCGATGAAATCAAAGAGCCTCAAAAGAATGTTCCGCGTGGGATTGTCTTATCCTTGAGCATCGTGACCATTCTCTATATTTTGGTGACCTTGGTCTTGACTGGGGTTGTCCACTATAGCAAGCTGGATGTCTCAGATGCGGTGGCCTTTGCCCTGCGCAGCATCGGACTTGGCTGGGCAGCCAACTATATCTCTGTCGTCGCTATTTTGACTCTGATTACGGTCTGTATCTCCATGACCTATGCTCTGTCGCGGATGATTTACAGTATTGCGCGTGATGGTCTCTTGCCCCGCTCTTTCAAGAAATTGACAGAGAACAGTCGGGTGCCAAAGAATGCCACGATTTTAGTAGGGATTGCCTCAGCTGTTTGTGCAGGTATTTTCCCCTTGGCTAGCATCGCCTCTTTCCTTAATATCTGTACCTTGGCCTATCTGATTTTATTGGCACTTGCTGTCTTGAAATTGCGGAAAGATCAAGGAATGCCCAAAGCGGGAGAATTCAAAACGCCTCTAGTACCTCTGACACCGATTTTATCCATTATCATCTGCCTGTCCTTCATGACCCAGTATACTAAGGAAACCTGGCAGGCCTTTGGAATTGCTCTAGCACTGGGAAGTCTCATCTATGCCTTCTATGGCTATAGAAACTCAGAAATCGCTGTAAAAGAGAAGTAGGGTGAAGTATTGCTATTAAGCAGAAAGTAGAAAAGTATGAAAAAACTTAATCTAACCCAAAAGAGGAAAATCTGGCTCTTTGCCCTTGCTTTTATCGCCTTCATCTTACTGGCGATTGTGATCAATATCCAGCTGAATCAGCCCGAAGATATGCATGCTGAGTATGTCGGGCTTTGGAAGTCAAGGTGGCATGAGGAAAATAAAGACTGGCTCTATCCAATGAAAAATATCTGTCTTCTTATTCTGGCAGTTCTGGCTGGGTCTGGCTTGATGATTGCATTCTCTAAGAGTGAGAGATGGAAATAAGCTTCTGTAGATGTAAATAAAATCATCTTACAAAAATGTAAGATTAGCTATGATAAATGTAAGATAGAGACATGGAAAACGTGTCTCTATTTTGCTACAATTAGCTCAGAAATCCTCACAAGAAAGGTTGTGCAATTATGAAAAAAGTCCTTTTAGGTTGCTTGGGGACAGTACTGGTTTTGCTTGCTCTTTTAATAGGTTTTCTGGCCTACTTTGGTCCAGACTATGGAATTTTTCTTTTTCCACCAAGTCCGCAGGACTATGCTCGCTCGGTTGTAAAAAAGCTTGATTTCGGTCTTTATACGGGCAAAGACTGGGAAAATGAGAAAAAGAAAGCCTTAGAGAAACTTGAATCTGCCAAGACTTATCAAGATACCTATCCTGTCTTGGAAAAATTAACCAAAGAGGCTGGCGGGAAACATTCTTATTTTTTAAGTCCACAGGATAATCCCGAAAATAGTCCGGAAAGCAAAAATCAGCCTGAAGTGCAGAATCGGGAGGGTATTCTCTATTTAAAAGTTCCTGCTTTTACCGGTGATGCACAAGCGGCGAAGACTTATACCAACAAACTGTCAGCAGCTCTTAAAAAGGATGATTATCAGGCAGTTCTTGTGGATTTGAGAGATAATACCGGCGGGAATATGTATCCGATGATTGCGGGACTGTCCTCTCTTTTGCCTGATGAAGACCTCTTCCAATTCGTTTATAAAAACGGAAGCAAGAGCGCGGTTTCTCGATCAGATATTCTGAAGCAGCTTGGTCTGGAGCAGACTGATGAGAAAGCAAAGAAAGTGCCAATAGCCGTCCTTACCAATGAACGTACAGGAAGCTCAGGAGAAATGACTGTTTTAGCTTTTAAGGGACTGGAAAACGTTAAAATATTTGGTCAGCCAACGGCAAGCTATACTACGGGAAATAATTATTATCAACTGTATGATGGAGCGGTTTTGCTCTTGACTACCTCGAGTATCCTAGATCGCACGGGTAAGCTTTATGAGAATGAGGCAATTCAGCCAGATATCCAAACAGACCAGCCTTTAGAAGAGGCGGAGTCTTGGTTGAAGGGACAGATAGGAGAATAGTTCATTGAAAGCAGTCAAAGAGACTGCTTTTCTGCTATAATAAAGAGAAGAACGAGGTGACAGATGATTCGTAAAGTAAAACTAAGAGATGCTGCAGCCATTCAGCGGCTCAATGATGAGTGTCTGGGCTACGATTTCGATAGGGAAGCGACGAAGGCTCAACTGAAAAAGTTACTAGAGAATGACCAGCATTTGATTTTGGTAGTTGAAGAAGACGGTCAGGTCATAGGCTATGCTCATGCTGCTAGCTACGACTGTCTCTATTTCCCATCCTTGCTCAATCTCTTGGCTTTGGCCGTCGCTCCGGATTTTCAAGGGCAGGGACATGGCAGAGCGCTGCTGCAGGCCTTGCGTGAAAAGGGGAAAGAGGCTTGCTACACAGGAATTCGGATTAATTCAGGCATTTCCCGCTCATCAGCCCATGAATTTTACCACAGCCTTGGTTGCAGCGAAAAAGCAGACCAGAAACGATTTTATTGGGGATTTTAGAGAATTTAAGGAGAAAAAAATAGACGGTCATGAGAAAAAAGAAGATAGTGTATGTTTTATTGAGTATTCTTTTATTGGGAGCTTTAGGTCTACTCTCCTTATGGGTTATTAAAATAAATACTAAAGTTTATACTGATATACGAGAAACAAAATTTAAGAGCATTCAGCTTTTTGATAACAATAAATTCGTGTTGGTCGCTGTGGATGAGAAAAATAATCGAGCTGATATTTACTATGGCCAAAATTATGTTTCAACTATTGCTGTTCATTCTTGGCGAATTGGAGAAGTTAAAAACTCTCCACCAATTGGGAAAGAAGAATACTATAAGATAATCAGCTATGATTTAAATAGCCCTAATCTATCAAGGAAAGAACTAGACCTGTATGAATTGCCTAGAATTCAGACACAAAAGTTTAGACTCAATGAAGTCTTAAGCAGTTATTATGGTAATGGGAAAGACTATATGGCACGAGACAATCTTTACCAATATGTTAATGGAGAATATTTTGAGCAAAGTTTTTTACTGGATATTGATAATGAGGAGCTCTTTTTCAAAGATGTTGCTCAAAGAAGAAATGAGATGGCGACGAAAGATCCATATCGAAACAAAGTGAGCTTGACTCCTGGTGGACTAGGGGACAGCTTAAGTGCTCAGTTGAGAGAATACCATTTATTGCAATTGGGAGGGACTATTATTCCAGACTTAGATTCTGATAATAAAATTGATATTTCCAACACCAACTTTGCTCAGCTTTATCCAGAAGTGGCTAAGAATATGAAGGATATGACTCAACTTTATTTCCGGCCTGAGCAGTATAATCAGAAAGAATGGTTTGATAATCTTTTACACTGGTTTGCACCTAAGGGGCAGGATGTGATGGAAGTTTATGCGACAGATTCTGCAACAGGTGAGAAAACACAAATCAAGTCATTTGATGACTATTTAGCATGGCGAGAAGCCCACCCTGAGGAGGTGAAAAAATATGAGTAATAAAATTGAACGGCTAACTCAACAGCATGCTTTTAGAAATTGCCAATGATTGGCATTACGAGGCACCCTATGATTTTTTTATGATATGAAAAATGATTTGGAAGATTATGAAGAAATGGTTTCTCCTGAAGCGCGTGGGGACTGTTATTATCAAGTCCTGAGAGAAGGAAAACTCTATGGATTTTTCTGCTTGGAGCAGAAAGGAGAGCGAACTTTGGAGCTTGGTTTGGGGATGAAGCCGGAGCACTGCGGAAAAGGTCAGGGCGCTGTATTTTTGCAGGAAATTTTGGACTTTATCATGGAAAATTTTGCGCCCCAAGTCATAAGCCTATCCGTGGCTGATTTCAATCACCGAGCCCAACAGCTTTATCTCAACATGGGCTTTGAAGTGGTGAGGCGCATCCCGCAGGAAAGCAATGGTGATATTCATCTCTTTGTGGAGATGGAGAAAAACACCTAATTTTAGACTTTGTTGCAAAGCAACAGAAAAACTTGTTGACAGTCAAGAAAAAGTCGTCCAATATATTTATGACTACTGACGGCTAGCAGGGAATTTGTCAATGATTACCAATAAACAAAAGGAGAAAACCATGACATTTGAAGAAATTTTACCGGGCCTTAAGGCCAAGAAAAAATATGTGCGTACAGGTTGGGGTGGTGCAGAGAACTACGTCCAGCTCTTCGATACGATTGAGCAGAATGGTGTAGCTCTCGAAGTGACACCTTATTTCCTCATCAATGTTTCAGGCGAGGGGGAGGGCTTCTCCATGTGGAGTCCGACTCCTTGTGATGTCCTCGCGACAGATTGGGTGGAAGTAGATGACTAAGACGGTACTGGTGACGGGAGCTAGCTCTGGCATCGGCCGAGCTCAGGCTCTGACCTTTTTGGAAAATGGCTACCGGGTTTATGGGGTGGACAAGGATGAAAACCCTGGCTTTCTCAATGAGCTTCGTTTTGTCAAGATGGATTTGACAGGTGATTTGACACCGCTCTTTACCAGCTTACCTGAGGTGGATATTCTCTGCAATACAGCAGGTATTTTGGACGATTATCGTCCCCTGCACGAGACCAGCGACGAGGACTGGGAGCAAATTTTTGCGCTAAATCTGACCGCTACCATGAAAATCACTCGCTTTTACCTGCAGAAAATGCTGGAGAAAAAGTCTGGTATCATCATTAATATGTGCTCGATTGCTAGCTTTCTGGCTGGCGGCGGCGGTGCTACCTATACAGCCTCTAAGCATGCTCTGGCTGGCCTGACCAAACAGATAGCCTTAGACTATGCGGATAAAAATATCCAAGTCTTTGGTCTGGCACCAGGCGCAGTCAAGACAAACATGACTGCCGCAGATTTTGAGCCAGGCGGATTAGCTGAATGGGTTGCTGAGGAAACGCCTATCAAGCGCTGGCTGGATCCTCAGGAAGTAGCTGATGTTAGTCTCTTTCTAGCCAGTGGCAAGGCAGCTGCTATGCAGGGTGAGATTATCAAAATCGACGGTGGTTGGAGTTTGAAGTAGCCAGTCGCAACATGAAAGTAATGAAGAAAAACAAGAGCTATGACTTAAAAGATATCAATCAGGCTGTGAAATCAGAAGAGCTAGATGATGATTTCTGTTTGTATGCCAAGGAAAATGGAGAACTGAATTTTCAGGACAGCTACTTGCCTTGTTGATACATTTGGCAATGACTTTGAGAGTTTGAAAAACCAATTAGCATTTCTTACGCTACAGTCTTCAAAGACCGTTTCTGAAAAAGATTGAAAATAGGTCCAAAAAAGCTTATAATAAAAGCTATAAAACGACAGAAAGCTTCTAGGAGGATTGATTTTGAAGAAGGTTCATTTTTTTATCATTTATGGCTGTGTCTGCTTTGTACTGATTGGCGGAACCTTTCTCTATACTTACTTTAAGCCTGGAGGCATAGCAGAAGCAATCGAGTCCCGCTTTAAGCTGTCTGCTGTAGTGGATACATCCTTGAAAAAATTCGATCATGATAGTTTCTACATGGATCGGCTGTCTGAGTCGACCTATCTAGAGGGCTACAAAAAAAGAAAAGCCAAGACGGTTAAACAACTGACTGTTTCAGATTCACCTTATTTAGCTAAGCTTTACGAAACCTATGATGATCAAGAACTAACCCATTATTTCAGCGAAGATCGTATGTACTTGGAAGAAAAGGATGGATTTGAGATCATTGATGACACCGACTCCCGGAAACATATTGATGGCTATTCGGGCATGTCCTCCTTTAAGGCTTTGCTGCAGGTCATGGTAGATAATGAGTCAGAACTGACTAAGAAAAAAGTGGACGGGGGCTATGAGTTTTCGGTGACGGCAGAAGGTGATTTGGCCTATGACCTTATCGATGCCTTCTACTATGCTTATAATGATGAACATTATGATACGACCATCGATATTGAGAAGTGTCAGGTTGCCTTTGTGGTTGACCCTAAGACTCGGACCATCCGCTCTATTGATATGACCATGGATTTGGATGAAGATACAGCCTTAGATGGAGAATTGATTTACTTCAAGCAGCGGGCTGTCTTCAAGGACTATGGCAAGGCTAAAGTTCATCTTCCAAAGAAAATCAAAGAAAAAGAAGCAAAATCAGCTGTTTAACGGCTGATTTTTTTGTGCAAAAGTTTTTTTGTTGCAGATTTTTATGGGGTTGGCTTGATTTTAAATTTTTAAAAATTACCTTTTAGTGATATAATAAAGGTGATATCCTACAGAAAAGAGATAATTGATGACAAATTACGCGATTATTTTGGCTGCGGGTAAGGGTACTCGCATGAAGTCAGATTTACCAAAAGTGCTGCATAAGGTTGCAGGAATTTCCATGTTGGAACATGTATTCCGCAGCGTCAATGCTATTAATCCAGAAAAGACCGTGACAGTTGTTGGGCACAAGGCGGAGCTAGTTGAGCAAGTCTTGGCAGGTCAGACAGACTTTGTCCGTCAGACCGAGCAGTTGGGAACTGGTCATGCCGTTATGATGGCCGAGCCTGTTTTGGAAAATCTGACAGGTCAGACGCTGGTCATTGCTGGCGACACTCCTTTGATTACAGGAGAAAGCCTGAAAAATCTGATTGACTTCCATATCAACCACAAGAATGTTGCGACTATCCTAACAGCTGAAGCAGATAATCCTTTCGGCTATGGCCGTATCGTTCGCAATCAGCACGACGAAGTCTTGAAAATTGTCGAGCAGAAGGATGCTTCTGATTTTGAACAGCAAATCAAGGAAATCAATACGGGAACTTACGTCTTTGACAATGCTCGTCTCTTTGAAGCCCTCAAAAATATCAATACCAATAATGCTCAAGGCGAATACTATATCACAGATGTGATTGGTATTTTCCGCGAAAATGGTGAAAAAGTCGGCGCTTATACGCTGAAAGACTTTGATGAGAGTCTGGGGGTTAATGACCGCGTGGCTCTAGCTACAGCTGAGAGTGTTATGCGCCGTCGGATTAACCAGCGGCATATGGTTAACGGTGTCAGCTTTGTCAATCCTCATGCGACCTATATCGATGTGGATGTAGAAATTGCGCCTGAAGTTCAAGTTGAAGCAAATGTGACCCTGAAAGGTCAGACTAAGATTGGGGCAGAGACTATCCTGACCAATGGTACCTACATCGTAGACTCTGTCATTGGAGAGCGGACCGTTATCACCAACTCCATGATTGAGGAGTCAAGTGTTGCGGATGGAGTGACGGTCGGACCTTACGCTCACATTCGTCCAGGTTCTAGTCTGGCCAAGGATGTCCATGTCGGCAACTTTGTAGAAGTTAAAGGATCATCAATTGGCGAAAATACCAAGGCTGGTCATTTGACTATATTGGAAACTCTGAAGTTGGTGCTAATGTCAACTTTGGTGCGGGTACGATTACGGTTAATTATGATGGTCAGAAGAAGTACAAGACTATCATTGGTGACAATGTCTTTGTCGGTTCCAACTCGACCATTATTGCCCCAGTGGAGCTGGGTGACAACTCACTGGTCGGTGCGGGTTCTACTATTACGAAAGATGTACCAGCAGATGCCATTGCTCTGGGACGTGGCCGTCAGATTAACAAGGAAGATTATGCTAAGCGACTTCCTCATCACCCTCAAAATAAGTAGGTTTAATCATGGAATTTGAAGAAAAAACCGTCCAACGGACGGAGATTTATCAGGGACCGATTTTTAAAGTGGTTCAGGACCAGGTAGAGCTGCCAGAGGGCAAGGGTCAAGCCCAACGGGATTTGATTTTTCATAATGGGGCGGTGGCTGTAATTGCTATCACCCCGGAAAATAAGATGATTTTAGTCAAGCAGTACCGCAAGGCGATTGAAGCGACTTCTTACGAGATTCCAGCTGGCAAGCTGGAGGTAGGAGAGAATGCAGATCCCCAAGCGGCGGCCCTCCGAGAATTAGAAGAAGAGACCGGCTACACAGGACAACTGGAGTTGGTCTATGATTTCTACTCTGCCATCGGTTTTTGCAATGAGAAAATTAAGCTCTACAGCGCCAGCCATTTAACAAAGGTCGAAAACCCTCGTCCCCAAGACGAGGATGAAACATTGGAACTTTTTGAAGTCAGTCTGGAGGAGGCACACCAGTTGCTGCAAAACGGTGACATTTGTGATGCCAAGACCATCATGGCCCTTCAGTACTGGGAACAAAAAAATCTGAATAAATAGGAACGTAGATCAATGGGAAAAGCTTTATTAACAGATGAAATCATTGAGCGGGCCAACCGCGGTGAGGATATTTCGGGGCCGCCTCTCATGGATGACGAGGAAACCAAGATTCTTTCAACTAGCAGAAGCTCCTTTAGCTCGCAGCAGTCTAGCCGACAGGATACTCAGTTTGGCTATCAAAGCCCTCAAAACCGCTTTGGTTATGAAGAAGCTCGGTCTCAGCAGAGTCGTTTTGGCTATCAGACTGCTCAAAACCAAGAGGAGTTTACGGATGAGACTCTGCACATTGAGGTAGACCCGACCGTGACCAAGAGCCGTCGGATTGAAAACCAAAAGCGGAGCCTCTTTCAAGCCAAACTCAATAAGATTCTCCTTTGGGTAGTTATCCTACTGATTGGTTTGATTGCAGCTATTATTTGGTGGCCTTAAAAAACTGCTCTATTGCACTTGAAAGGAAGCCTAGCCTGTCTAAGCTTCTTTTTCATCAGATGATTTGAGGTATTATATGAAAATTGGAATTATCGCAGCCATGCCCGAGGAGTTGAAGATTCTGTTGGAGCATTTAGAAAACCCGCAGAAGCACCTACGTTTGGGCCATGTCTATCATACGGGCTCTATTGGCTACCATGAAGTGGTGTTGGTCGAAAGCGGGATTGGCAAGGTTATGTCCGCTATGAGTGTGGCTGTTTTGGTCAATGACTTTAAGGTTACAGCTGTGCTTAACACAGGCTCAGCTGGAGCAGTGGCAGAAGGCCTAGCTATCGGCGATGTGGTGGTCGCAGATCGTCTGGTCTACCATGATGTGGACGTAACGGCCTTTGGCTATGACTACGGTCAGATGGCACGGCAGCCACTCTATTTTGAAGCGAGTCGCTATCTGGTATCTGAAATGAAGAAAATTTTAGACAAGACCCATCAGAAGGCCAGAGTAGGCTTGATTGCGACAGGTGACAGCTTTGTTGCTGGTCAAGACAAGATTGACCGCATTAAGCAATATTTTCCAGATGTTTTGGCTGTCGAAATGGAAGGAGCAGCTATTGCTCAAGCTACACATTCGATTGGTCTGCCCTTTATGGTTATTCGCGCCATGAGCGATACGGCAAGTCATGATGCTAATGTCACTTTTGATGAATTCATTCTTGAAGCTGGTAAACGCTCTGCAGAGACCCTGATTCAATTTCTGAAAGAGTTGGTTTAAAGGGGGAGAAAGTATGTACAAAGAGTCTTATTTTGATGGTGGTCTCTTTTCTTACATCGGTCATGTGATTTTAGCTACCTTGATTACAGTATTTACGCTGGGAATTTGTGCACCTTGGGGCATGTGTATTCTGTATAATTGGAAGATAAAACATACAGTTATTGACGGGCACCGCCTTTACTTTGACGGTACCGCTATGCAGCTTTTTGGGAATTGGATTAAGTGGTGGCTATTGACCATTGTTACCTGTGGTATTTATGGCTTTTGGCTGAAAATCAAACTGACCCAGTGGATTACCAAGCATACGCATCATGCGAATTGAGAACAAGCAGGCGAGACTTAAGTGGCTCGCTTTTCCTTTTCTTCTATCTTGCCAAAAAATCCCTTTTGATGGTATAATCAAGGAACTGCAATCAATGATAGAGGAGAAAAAATGAGTATCTTAGAAGTAAAAAATCTCAGCCACGGTTTCGGAGACCGGGCTATTTTTGAGGATGTATCTTTCCGCCTGCTTAAGGGTGAGCATATCGGCTTGGTCGGTGCCAATGGTGAGGGAAAGTCAACCTTTATGAGCATTGTGACGGGTAAAATGCTGCCGGACGAAGGTAAGGTTGAGTGGTCCAAATATGTGACGGCTGGCTATCTGGATCAGCATGCTGTTTTGGAGCAAGGCCAGTCTGTCCGCGATGTTTTGCGCACGGCCTTTGACGAGCTTTTCAAGAGCGAGGCTCGTATCAATGAAATCTATATGAACATGGCTGAGGAAGGAGCGGACGTTGATGCTCTGATGGAAGAAGTGGGCGAGCTGCAGGACCGCTGGAGAGCCGAGATTTCTATACACTAGATGCCAAGATTGATGAGGTTGCACGGGCACTAGGTGTCATGGACTACGGTATGGAGAGTGATGTGACGGAGCTATCTGGTGGGCAGCGGACTAAGGTTCTCTTAGCTAAGCTGCTTCTGGAAAAACCGGATATCCTGCTCTTGGACGAGCCAACCAACTATCTGGATGCTGAGCACATTGACTGGCTCAAGCGCTATCTCCAAAACTATGAAAATGCCTTTGTTCTGATCTCCCACGATATTCCTTTCCTGAATGACGTGATCAATATCGTCTACCATGTAGAAAATCAGCGCTTGACTCGTTATTCTGGCGATTACTATCAGTTCCAGGAAGTCTATGAGATGAAAAAATCTCAGCTGGAAGCGGCCTACGAGCGCCAGCAGAAGGAAATTGCGGACCTCAAGGACTTTGTGGCTCGCAACAAAGCCCGCGTGGCGACCCGTAATATGGCTATGTCACGTCAGAAAAAGCTGGATAAGATGGACATTATTGAGCTGCAAAGTGAGAAGCCTAAGCCTTCCTTTGACTTCAAGCCTGCCCGCACACCTGGCCGTTTTATCTTCCAAGCCAATGATTTGCAGATTGGTTACGACCGACCGCTGACCCAGCCCCTTAACCTGACCTTTGAGCGCAATCAGAAGGTGGCTATCATCGGGGCAAATGGGATTGGAAAAACAACCCTGCTCAAGAGTTTGCTGGGGATTATCCCACCTATTGCAGGTCAGGTCGAACGTGGGGACTATCTAGAGCTGGGCTATTTCGAGCAGGAAGTAGAGGGCGGCAATCGTCAGACACCGCTGGAAGCAGTCTGGAACGCCTTTCCGGCTCTTAACCAAGCAGAAGTCCGAGCGGCTCTGGCCAGATGTGGTCTGACTTCCAAGCACATCGAGAGCCAGATCCAGGTCCTTTCAGGTGGAGAGCAGGCCAAGGTTCGTCTTTGCCTCCTCATGAACCGAGAAAATAATGTTCTGGTGCTGGACGAGCCGACCAACCATCTGGATGTAGATGCCAAGGAAGAGCTCAAACGAGCTCTGAAAGAATACAAGGGCAGCATTCTCATGGTCTGCCACGAGCCTGATTTCTATGAAGACTGGATGGATCAGATCTGGGATTTTAACCAGTTGACTTGATAAAATTTAAAAAAGAAAAGAGACGGTTCATTGAGAATCGTCTCTTTCTGTTACTAATAATTCAAAAATTGTTCGATTTCCTGCTTCTCAATCTGTTTGCCGTGCTGGCAGACTGGGCAGGTGAGGTAATGTTTTCTACCGTAAGGAAAGGTAGGAATCCAATAGAGTGTAAACTTTCGGCCGGTTTCAATAATGTCCCAAGGTGCGACGTTGTGGCAGTTGGCACACTCGATATTGCTTTGGGTCTGTCCTAAGTTTTTCTGATAACCTTTATATCCCCAGATAATCATATTGATTTCCCTCCTTTATTGGTTGGGCGGTCAGCTCTTATTTGCTGAAGTCATAGTCCTTGATAATCTCGATTTTTTCAATCTTGATATCTTTTTTAGGCTTGTCATTATCGTCTGTGTCTGCGGCAGCGATTTTGTCCACCACATCCATCCCTTCCAGAACTTGGCCAAATACGGTATAAGCTCCGCCGTCTAAAGTAGGATTTCCACCGTTTTTATAGGCTTCGATGATTTTAGCAGGGAAGGAATCTGTAGACATTTGGCTAGACAGGTCTTTCTTGCTTTGGTTGATGAAGAACTGACTGCCATTGGTGTCAGGGCCTGCATTAGCCATGGATAGGGCGCCACGAATATTATAGAGATATGGAGAATACTCATTTTTAAAGCCGTTTCCAGAGTCTTTAGACTTGTCTTTTCCCTTCCAGATAGACTCGCCTCCAGTGCCGTTGCCTTTAGGATCTCCGGTCTGAATCATGAATTCATTGATAACACGGTGGAATAAAACGCCATCATAGTAGCCTTCCTTGGCATGAGTTAGGAAGTTTTCAACGGCCAGTGGGGCTTGTTTTGGAAAGAGCTTGATGCGGATATCGCCTTCAGTCGTTACCAACTTGACTTCCGCTTCATCCTCTGCAACTTCTGTAGATAGCTGCGGGAAGTTGGCATTTTCGTTGGTCATGGCATCCTTGAGTTGCTCACGGAGTTTGCTGGTTTCCTCTGGGTCAGAGCTAGAGCTCACTAGCGAAGAACTGCTGGATGAGTTGGAGGAGCTAGTAGTCTCCTCTTTCTTACCTTTACCAGAGCAGCCAGCCAAGACAAGTCCTGATAAGAGGCTGATAAGAAGAATTTTTTTCATATAAAACCTTTCTCGCATTAGATTGTAAACTACTGATATTTTACTACAATTAAGCTAGTTTTTCAAACCCTCCTGTGTCAGCCAATCCAGAAGCAGATTTTTAAGTCCTGATGGCCGTATGTTTAGGCCGCAAATTGCTTCTATGTCTAACCATTCAGGTTGATAGATATTCTGGGCATGACTGCGAAGGGCTTCCTCGCCCTGAATCATTGGGGCCGATGTATGGCTGATAGTTGCATGAAAATAGGTTTCTAAGCGTTGGCCATTTCTGAAAGTAAAGGCTGGCTGCAGCTGCTTTTCAGACAAGCTCCAACCCAGCTCTTCCTGAATTTCTCGCTGAGCTGCTTGGACTGCAGTCTCACTTGACTCGGCTCCGCCGCCCGGTATCACAAAATACTCTTCTCCATTTTTCCAGCGGTGGATGAGCAGTATTTGCTTGGTTTGGGGATTGTAAAGAATGACTCCGGCTCGCATTGTCTTCCTCCTGAAATATTTTTACTGTTAATTAGAATTTCCTTTTATTCTAACACAAGAACAAGAGTTTTGCTGGGACTTGTTAAAAGTATGGTAGAGTGAACAAATTCATCTTGATGTAATTAAATTTTATCTGAAGAGAGAGCTTAATAGCAGGCGAACTTGTGCACAGAGAAATGTTATGGTAAAATAAACAGTGTAAAAATAATAAGGAGTGTTTTCCATGGAGAAAAGACTGACAAGAGATGTCAACAACAAAAAAATCGCTGGTGTATGTGCTGGTATCGCAAACTACTTTGATTTAGATCCAACCTTGGTTCGTGTTATTTGGATTCTTTTGGTCTGTGTGGCAGGTACAGGTGTCTTGGCTTACTTGATTGCTTGGGCGGTTATGCCAGAGGCTTAATAAGAATTTTGTGATAGTGAAATGAGAACTGGCTAGCCCAGTTCTTTTTGCGTGGATAAATAAGTTTTTTTGTTTCTGATCTAGATAAAAGATTTCTCATCTAAGGCTCAAATATGGTATAATAAGGGTTATGGCAACTAAGAAAAACACGAAAAAAGGCCGGACAACTCGCCGGCCGACAAAAGCAGAATTAGAAAGACAAAAAGCAATAAAGAGAATGATTGCCACCTTTGTGTTGGCTCTTATTCTTTTGTTTGCAGCGATAAAGCTGGGCGCTTTTGGGGTCACCATTTATAATATGATTCGCCTCTTGGTGGGAAGCTTAGCCTATCTGGCTATTCTGGCCAGCTTTGGCTATCTCTTTTTTTTTCAAGTGGCTGCACAAGCACGAGGGGACACTTTCAGGATTTATCAGCCTTTTTTTGGGACTGGAGTTAATTTTCCAAGCTTATTTTGTCAGTGTGTTGAAGCTAGAGGGAGCAGCTGTCTTATCCACAACTCTAGGCAGGGTTTTGACTGATCTGACAGCCTTTAAGGTCAGCTCCTTCGCGGGTGGTGGCCTGCTAGGTTCTCTCCTTTACGCGCCTATCTCTTTCCTTTTTTCAAATATCGGTTCTTATTTCTTCGGTCTGCTGCTCATTCTTTTGGGCGGTCTGCTTATGAGCCCTTGGTCTATCTATGACATTTCAGAAAAGGCTATGGCAGCCTTTCAAAATTGGAGAGAGAAGCAGGAAGAAAAGCGGCAGCTCCGTTTCCTGGAGCAGGAAGAAAAAGCTGCACAGGCAGCTATGCAAGCTATTGAAGTAGAGCAAGAAGAAGCCGAAGTTGATCCTGAAACAGGAGAGATTTTAGATGATGAGGACTTGTCAGATACAGCTGTGAACTTTGACGATGCAGACTATGAGGAAGTAGGAGAGTATGACCCCCATGAGCCTCTGGACTTTGGTCGCGAAGAAGAGATGGAAGAGGCTGACGCCGATGTAGACGTAGAAGTGGACTTTACCGCAAAGGAAAGTCTGGATTACAAGTTGCCGACCATCAACCTTTTTGCGCCCGACAAGCCTAAGAATCAGTCCAAAGAAAAGCGCATCGTCCGAGACAATATCAAAATTTTGGAAGAGACCTTTGCTAGTTTTGGGATTAAGGCTGCTGTTGAGCGGGCTGAAATCGGACCTTCTGTCACTAAGTACGAGGTCAAGCCAGCTGTTGGTGTTCGGGTCAATCGGATTTCCAATCTGGCTGATGACTTGGCTCTTGCCCTAGCTGCCAAGGATGTACGGATTGAGGCACCAATTCCTGGGAAATCCCTAGTCGGGATTGAAGTACCCAACTCTGAAGTTGCGACCGTGACTTTCCGAGAGCTCTGGGAGCAGTCTAAGACGGATGCTAGTAAGCTTCTAGAAATCCCACTTGGTAAGGCTGTCAACGGATCTGTTCGCTCCTTTGACTTGGCTAAGATGCCCCATCTCTTGGTGGCTGGCTCTACTGGTTCTGGAAAATCTGTGGCCGTCAACGGTATTATTGCCAGCATTCTCATGAAAGCCAGACCGGATGAAGTCAAGTTTATGATGGTGGATCCTAAGATGGTGGAGCTGTCCGTTTATAATGACATTCCCCACTTGCTTATCCCAGTCGTGACCAATCCTCGCAAGGCTAGCCGTGCACTCCAGAAGGTTGTAGATGAGATGGAAAACCGCTATGAACTCTTCTCCAAGGTCGGTGCCCGTAACATTGCTGGCTATAATGCTAAAGTAGCCGAGTACAATGCCCAATCAGAGTACAAGCAGGTTCCCCTGCCTTTAATCGTCGTCATCGTGGACGAGCTGGCTGACCTTATGATGGTGGCCAGCAAGGAAGTGGAAGACGCTATTATCCGTTTAGGGCAAAAAGCGCGTGCGGCTGGAATTCACATGATTCTGGCTACCCAACGGCCATCTGTAGATGTTATCTCGGGTCTGATTAAGGCCAATGTGCCCTCTCGGATTGCCTTTGCTGTATCCAGCGGGACAGATAGTCGGACTATTCTGGATGAAAATGGAGCAGAAAAGCTCTTGGGTCGAGGGGATATGCTCTTTAAGCCAATTGATGAAAACCATCCGGTTCGTCTGCAGGGCTCCTTTATTTCAGATGAAGATGTGGAGCGAATCGTAGCCTTTGTCAAGAATCAAGCTGAAGCAGACTATGACGATAGCTTTGATCCGGGCGAAGTATCTGAAAGCGATATGGAGTCTGGTGGAGGTGATGATGGAGGAGATCCGCTCTTTGAGGAAGCCAAGGCCTTGGTTATTGAGACTCAGAAGGCCAGCGCTTCTATGATCCAGCGTCGACTCTCGGTTGGCTTTAACCGGGCTACTCGACTCATGGAAGAGCTAGAAGCAGCTGGTGTTATAGGTCCTGCCGAAGGAACCAAGCCGAGAAAGGTTTTGCAGACTAATTAATTCTAATTTCACTAGTCTGCTAGCAAGATAATCATTTGATAAAAACAAATCTGCCAGCAGTCAGCCGGCAGATTTTCTCTACTTACACATTGCCAAGGAAAGGAAAAAAGTATGAAACTAGACACCATTCACCATATAGCCATCATTGGCCATGATTATGCCAAGACTAGGGAGTTTTATGTGGACAAGCTGGGCTTTGAGCAGCTGGATGAGCACCATCGGCCAGACAAGCAGGACATTCTCTTTAACGTACGCAAGGGAAATCTGACTCTAGAAATTTTCATCAAGGAAGAAGCTCCCAAGCGGCCAGCCTTTCCTTCTCCAGAACATACTGGTTTGCGGCATCTGGCCTTCCGAGTGACAAATGTCGAAGAAACGCTAGAGGAATTTGACCGTTTGGAGATTCCTCATACCGAGCTGCGTTATGATGACTTTGACGGCCGTAAGATGGCTTTCTTCTTTGATCCGGATGGACTGCCTTTAGAGATTCACGAATAAGACTAGGAGCATCGGAAGGACCTTTTTTCACGGCAAAAGAAGGACTTGTAAATCTCACATATGAAAACCCCATCGGCTATCTGATAACCGATGGGTCTTGTTTTACATTATTACAAAAAGAGTCCGATGACCATGGCTAGGTACATGAAGAAAGTCAGAAGAAAACCAGCCCGCCAGAAGAACTTAAAGAACTTAGGATAGTAGAAGCTCCGTTTTTTCTTTAGAAAATAGATGGTGATGGCGATAGCGAGAACTGAGAGAGCCAGGGTCAGCTGAGGCAGCAAGCTATGATAGTAGGCCTTGTCTGAAATGATATAAAATTCCACAACAAAAAGCGGAAAAGCCAGGTCCGCAAAGTTTAAACCGTATTTTCTTAATTGAAAAACTCGCATTGTAATAGTGGTTAAAATCAAAGTTAAAAAGATAAATAAAATCGAAGCAATCTTTAATAGTGTCATAAGATTATTTTTACCACAAAAAATTCAAAAAAGAAGATAAAATTCCTTGCATTTAACAAAGTTTAGTGTATAATAGAAAGGTATGCGAAAAGTATACTTGTGGGAGGTAAAAATCTTTATTTACCGCCAAAACCACAAAGGAGGATTTAAAAATGGCTAAAAAAGTCGAAAAACTTGTAAAATTGCAAATCCCTGCTGGTAAAGCTACTCCAGCTCCACCAGTTGGTCCTGCGCTTGGTCAAGCCGGTATCAACATCATGGGATTCACTAAGGAGTTCAACGCTCGTACAGCTGATCAAGCTGGTATGATTATTCCAGTTGTTATCTCAGTATACGAAGACAAATCATTCACTTTCGTGACTAAGACTCCGCCAGCTGCTGTTCTTCTGAAGAAAGCTGCAGGTGTTGAAAAAGGTTCTGGTGAGCCAAACAAAACGAAAGTTGCAACAGTTACTCGTGCGCAAGTACAAGAAATTGCTGAAACTAAGATGCCAGATTTGAACGCTGCAAACATCGAGTCTGCAATGCGTATGATTGAAGGTACTGCTCGTTCTATGGGATTCACTGTTGTTGACTAATCAATAACGCTCGTCCCATTTGCCCGCATTACACTTGATCAGATTGACGAGTGACGTGGGAGATGAAAATCGATTGAACCACTTACAAGGAGAAAGATAAAATGGCTAAAAAAAGCAAACAACTTCGTGCTGCTCTTGAAAAAATCGACAGCACAAAAGCATACAGCGTAGAAGAAGCTGTAGCACTTGCAAAAGAAACTAACTTTGCAAAATTCGATGCAACTGTAGAAGTTGCTTACAACTTGAACATCGACGTTAAAAAAGCTGACCAACAAATCCGTGGCGCAATGGTATTGCCAAACGGAACTGGTAAAACTTCACGCGTTCTTGTTTTCGCACGTGGAGCAAAAGCTGAAGAAGCAAAAGCTGCTGGTGCAGACTTCGTTGGTGAAGATGACCTCGTTGCAAAAATCAACGACGGTTGGTTGGACTTTGACGTAGTAATCGCTACACCTGACATGATGGCTCTTGTAGGTCGCCTTGGACGTGTCCTTGGACCTCGTAACTTGATGCCAAACCCTAAGACTGGTACTGTAACAATGGACGTTGCAAAAGCAGTTGAAGAGTCTAAAGGTGGTAAGATTACTTACCGTGCAGACCGTGCAGGTAACGTACAAGCTATCATTGGTAAAGTTTCATTTGAAGCTGACAAGTTGGTTGAAAACTTCAAAGCTTTCAACGACACAATCCAAAAAGCAAAACCAGCTACTGCTAAAGGTACTTACGTAACTAACCTGACTATCACTACTACACAAGGTGTTGGTATCAAGGTTGATGTAAACTCACTTTAAGAATTAAATTGAACTGCCTTCGGGTAGTTCTTTTTTTGAAATAAAAATGCTGATAACGATTACAAACTCATAGAAACATGTTATAATAATATCGAATCAATTTATTTTATAACAAAAGGAGACGGTGTCATGAAAAAAGATCAGAACCAGCTAACCTGGCTGATGGTATCTCTGATTGCTTTTAATATGGTCTGGGGTCTGGGAAATGTGGTTAATAACTACTCTCAGCAGGGTATTTCGGTAATTGTTTCTTGGATTCTTATCCTAGCTATTTACTTTATTCCCTACGCCCTCATCGTGGGGCAGCTAGGCTCGACTTTTAAGGAGAGCGGAGGCGGTGTCAGTGACTGGGTGGAGAAAACCTCTACCAAGCGGCTGGCGTATTTTGCGGCCTGGACTTACTGGGTGGTGCATATTCCCTATCTAGCTCAGAAACCTCAGGGAGTTTTGATTCCGCTGGGCTGGGCTATTCAGGGGAATGGTGACTTTTTGAGCAGTCTTGATATTCATTGGATCGTTATTCTTAGCTTGCTGATTTTCGGTGCCTTTCTCTACTTGTCCACCAAGGGGCTGTCTACGCTCAAGGTGATTGGGGGCTTGGCAGGAAGTGCCATGCTCATCATGTCTTTCCTCTTCGTTCTCTTGGCGGTCGGGGCGCCTTTTATCAAACCTGACATGAAGTTTGCGACGGCCAATATGGATAAGCTCAGCACATATATTCCTAACTTTGATTTTTCTTATTTCACGACCATCTCCCTCTTGGTCTTTGCGGTCGGCGGAGCAGAAAAAATCTCTCCTTACGTTAATCAAACACGCAATCCAGCCAAGGAATTTCCAAAGGGGATGATTGTCATGGCTGTCATGGTTGGTGCATCTGCTATCCTGGGCTCTATAGCTATGGGAATGCTTTTTGACGGCAGCAATATTCCTGAAGACCTGATGCGAAATGGTGCTTATCAAGCTTTCCAAAAGCTGGGCAACTACTGGGGAGTGGGCAATGTACTAGTAGTCATCTATGCCCTGACCAATATGGTTGGACAGATTGCTGCACTGGCTTTCTCTATTGACGCGCCTCTGCAAATCATGCTCAATAATGCCGATGAAGAGTTTGTCCCAAGTTGGTTGCGCAAGCGAACATCAAAAGATGTCCTCATTAACGGTTACATTCTAACAGGGATTTTGGTTAGCTTCTTGATTATTCTGCCTATCTTTGGAATCAAAGAAATTGACGGCCTGGTCAAATGGATGACCAATCTCAATTCTATCGTTATGCCCATGCGGTATCTCTGGGTATTCCTGGCCTACATGATGTTGAACAAGGCCTGGAAGAAGTACAAGGATGCTGAGTATAAGTTTACCAAAAATCCCAAAGTTGGCTTTGCCATCGGAGCTTGGTGCTTCCTCTTTACAGCCTTTGCCTGCATTTTAGGGATGGTTCCGAAAGTAGACTTTGCCAAAGATCCAGCTGGCTGGCAATTCTCTCTCTTGACAAATATCCTGACGCCAATTGTCCTGATCAGTCTGGGTGTTATCCTGCCGCTCTTAGCTAAGCGGGAAAAGAAACAGTCGGTCAAGCAGTGAGTAGACCTTGTAAAAGATGATTGAAATATTCATTCCCAGTCCTATCTGATGATGGGGCTGGTTTTTCTGTGAAATGAGCTTGTCTGCTCTGCTATTTTGCAAAAAGGAAAAAAGAAAAAATTCAGTGATTTAACTATATAAAAATCACAAAATGTGGTAAAATAGTACAGATAAAATAAGGAGTAAAAAAATGGTAGAACCTAAGTATAAGCGTATTTTGATTAAGTTGTCGGGTGAAGCTCTTGCCGGTGAAAAAGGCGTTGGTATTGATATCCAAACTGTTCAGAAGATGGCGGAAGAAATCAAAGAAGTTCATGATTTGGGAGTTCAGATTGCTCTGGTTATCGGGGGTGGAAACCTTTGGCGGGGTGAGCCGGCAGCAGAAGCGGGTATGGATCGTGTGCAGGCCGATTATACTGGTATGTTGGGCACTGTCATGAATGCGCTGGTAATGGCGGATTCGCTCCAGCAGGTAGGTGTTGATACTCGTGTGCAGACAGCGATTGCTATGCAGCAGGTAGCTGAACCTTACATCCGAGGTCGGGCCCTTCGTCATCTGGAAAAAGGCCGTATCGTCATTTTCGGTGCAGGTATTGGTTCTCCTTATTTTTCAACTGATACAACCGCTGCCTTGCGCTCAGCAGAGATTGAAGCAGATGCGATTCTCATGGCTAAAAATGGTGTGGACGGTGTTTACAATGCTGATCCTAAGAAAGACAAAACCGCTGTTAAGTTTGATGAGCTGACCCACCGGGATGTCATCAGCAAGGGGCTGCGGATTATGGACTCAACGGCTTCGACCCTGTCTATGGACAATGACATTGACTTGGTTGTCTTTAATATGAATGAGCCAGGCAATATCAAACGCGTTGTTATCGGTGAGCAAATCGGAACAACAGTATCAAATAATTTATAAGAACGGAGATTAGAAACTAATGGCAAATGCAATTGTAGAAAAAGCAAAAGAAAGAATGACCCACTCGCACCAAAGTCTGGCTCGTGAATTTGGTAGCATCCGTGCAGGCCGCGCCAATGCTAGCCTTTTGGACCGCATCCATGTGGAGTACTATGGAGTAGAAACTCCGCTCAACCAGATCGCTTCGATTACGATTCCGGAAGCGCGTGTTCTCTTGGTGACACCATTTGACAAGTCTTCTATCAAGGATATTGAACGTGCGCTTAATGCTTCTGACCTTGGAATTACTCCAGCCAGTGATGGCTCTGTGATTCGTCTGGTCATTCCAGCTCTGACGGAGGAAACCCGTCGTGATTTGGCTAAAGAAGTGAAAAAGGTCGGTGAAAATGCTAAAGTTGCTATCCGTAACATCCGCCGCGATGCTATGGACGAAGCTAAGAAGCAGGAAAAAGCCAAAGAAATCACTGAAGACGAATTGAAGACCCTGGAAAAGGATATTCAAAAAGTAACGGACGATGCTGTCAAACATATCGATGAAATGACAGCAAACAAAGAAAAAGAACTTTTAGAAGTTTAACATTTTTATCAGAATCAAAACTCAGTTGGCTTTGGCTGACTGAGTTGTTTTAACATCAAAAATCCTTGCCTGGTTTGAAGAAGCAAGGTAGAAAATAGGTCTATATGAATACAAATCTTGCCAGCTTCATCGTGGGTATCATCACGGATGAAAATGATCGTTTTTACTTTGTTCAAAAGGATGGTCAGGTTTACGCTCTTTCTAAGGAAGAGGGGGCGCATGAGCTGGGTCAGTCTGTCAAAGGCTTTGCCTACAGCGATATGAAGCAGAAGCTTCGCCTGACAACTCTTGAAGTTACAGCTACTCAAGACCAGTTTGGCTGGGGAACAGTAACGGAGGTCCGAAAGGATCTAGGTGTCTTTGTCGATACCGGTCTGCCGGATAAGCAAATTGTCGTGTCACTAGACATCTTGCCAGAAATCAAGGAACTCTGGCCTAAGAAAGGCGACCGCCTTTATATCCGTCTGGATGTGGACAAGAAAGATCGCATCTGGGGCCAACTGGCTTATCAAGAGGATTTCCAGCGTCTGGCCCGTCCTGCCTACAATAACATGCAAAATCAAAACTGGCCAGCCATCGTTTATCGGCTCAAGCTTTCTGGCACTTTTGTCTACCTGCCGGAGAATAATATGCTGGGCTTCATTCATCCGAGTGAGCGCTATTCAGAGCCACGTCTCGGACAGGTCTTGGACGCACGGGTGATTGGCTTCCGTGAAGTAGACCGTACTCTTAATCTTTCGCTTAAGCCTCGCTCCTTTGAAATGCTGGAAAATGATGCTCAGATGATTCTGACTTATCTGGAGAGCAATGGCGGCTTCATGACCTTGAACGACAAGTCTTCACCATACGACATCAAGGCTACCTTTGGCATTTCCAAAGGCCAGTTTAAAAAGCTCTAGGTGGGCTGATGAAAGCTGGTAAAATCAAGCAGGATTCGACTGGAACAGAGTTGGTGTGAGGATAAAGAATCACGTATCTAGAGCTGATGCTTGGAAGGATACTGTCTTAAAGAAATGAAAGGAACCTATGAGAAAATCTTTTTACAGCTGGCTGATGACAGAACGCAATCCTAAGAGCAAGGAGTCCAAGGCTATTTTGGCGGATTTGGCTTTTCAGGATACTGCCTTTCCCAAGCATACGGATGATTTTGACGAGGTCAGTCGTTTTCTGGAGGAGCACGCAAATTTTTCCTTTAACTTGGGCGAGTTCGATGCTATTTGGGAAGAGTATCAGGCACATTGAGTGGATAGTGGCTAGGGATAGTCATTTTCTGCTTGCTTTGATATAATAAAGGTAATTCATTCAAAAAAATAAATTAGAGAGGTTCTTTGTTTGCAGGAACATTCAGTAGAATTGAAACTGGGCCATCCAGATGATGCTTTTCATCTCTTTGGCTCTAATGAACGCCATCTGCGCCTGATGGAACAGGAATTAAAGGTCACCATCCATGCCCGAACCGAGATTGTGCAGATTTTAGGTACGGAGACTGCCTGCGAGGAGACTCGACAGGTCATTCAGGCACTATTGGTCTTGGTCAATCGTGGCATGACCATCGGTACTCCCGATGTTGTGACAGCCATTACCATGGTCAAAAATGACGAAATTGATAAGTTTGTAGCTCTTTACGAAGAAGAAATTATCAAGGACAGCTATGGCAAGCCGATTCGGGTCAAGACACTAGGTCAGAAAATCTATGTGGACAGTGTTAAAAATCACGATATCGTCTTTGGTATCGGGCCAGCCGGAACAGGGAAGACCTTTCTGGCGGTGACTTTGGCGGTGACAGCTCTCAAACGTGGGCAGGTTAAGCGAATCATTCTGACACGGCCAGCTGTGGAAGCTGGTGAGAGTTTGGGATTTCTGCCTGGTGACCTTAAGGAAAAGGTGGATCCTTATCTGCGTCCGGTCTATGATGCCTTGTATCAGATTTTGGGCAAGGACCAGACAACGCGCCTTATGGAGCGAGAAATCATTGAGATTGCTCCCCTAGCCTATATGCGGGGGCGGACTTTGGATGATGCTTTTGTAATTCTGGACGAGGCACAGAATACCACCATCATGCAGATGAAGATGTTTCTGACACGCCTCGGTTTCCAGTCCAAGATGATTGTCAATGGAGACATCAGCCAGATTGACCTGCCTCGCAATGTTAAATCAGGACTCATTGATGCTCAGGAGAAATTGAAGAACATCTCCCAGATCGATTTGTGCATTTCTCAGCTAAGGATGTCGTTCGTCATCCAGTGGTGGCGGAGATTATCCGAGCTTATGAACCAACTCCTGTTAGAGAGGCTGCAACTGAGCCAGAAGAAATGGAATAAGAGAACTAAATATCAGTTCACATCGGCCATGATATAGAATTTTTAAGGTTTATAAAATGATTAAAAGTGATTATCAGGAAAGATAGAATTTTAAAAAGAGGTAGAAGATGGATTGGTATGATTACATGATTAACGCTTCTAGGCAATCAAGATTTAACGCCAGTCATTGGTTTCGTTACCTTAGAAAGGTTATTTTTGAAGATAGTTCTTATTTGACTGACAAAGATGTGGAACGTTTGTTGTTTTCAAAAGAGTTGACAGATTTTCAAAAGGTTAGTCTGAAATATGCTCTACAAGAACACACTCCCACGCATGAGTATGTGGTTTCTTTAAACAAACCTGCTAAGTTAACAAATGTTCAAGAGCTGATGGAGAAATACAAGCATGGATAAAATGAAACCAGTTTTTGAAGCCTTAAATCAAGAATTGGCCCAAGCCAACCTTACTTTGACTATTATCTGTGTTGGGGGCTATGTATTGGAACATCATGGCTTGCGAGCAACCCAAGATGTAGATGCTTTTTATCAAGAAAACCAAAAAATAAATGAGATTATTGCGAGAGTTGGACGACAATTTAATCTCAATACTTATGATGAACTTTGGCTCAATAATAATGTAGCGAGTATGAACAAGCAACCTGCGGTTGACTTATGTGAGACCTTATATACTTTTAGTCATTTAACGGTTTTAATGGTTCCTATTGAATATGTTTTAGGGATGAAAATGATCAGCATTAGAGAACAGGATTTGAAAGACATCGGAGCTATTATCAAATACAAAGATTTTCATTCCCCATTCAAGACCTTTGAGGATCTAAGGAAGTTAGGCTTTGATACGATTGATTTTTCTGTTCTTTTAGAAGGTTTTAGTCATGCCTATGGTATGGAATGGCTAGAGGAATTTTTCAAAGAAAATCAGGAAAAGCTAAAGGGGTATTACTAAAGAAAGCTTTGATTTTTATCTAATAGCATACGAAAAGAGCAGATTTATTTCTGCTCTTTTTGTGAGATTAATTTTAAAGTTGAAATAATCAACTAAACGAGTTCGTCAATAGATGTGTAGTCCTTGTTGAGGCCTTCTGCAACTGGCTGGCTGGTTATATGACCTTGGTAAGTCGTTACACCTTGGCGCAGGCCTTGGTCATCTGCAATGGCTTGTTTGAAGCCTTTTCCTGCCAAGGCTTCAACATAAGGAAGGGTAACATTGGTCAAGGCGATGGTAGAAGTGCGGGCTACGGCACCAGGGATATTCGCAACTGCATAGTGGAGGACACCATGTTTTTCATAGACAGGCTCGGTGTGAGTCGTCACGCGGTCGGCTGTTTCAATGACACCGCCTTGGTCAACGGCTACGTCTACAATGACAGAGCCTGGACGCATTTGCTTAACCATATCATCTGTCACCAGTTTTGGAGCCTTAGCACCAGGAATGAGGACGGCACCGATCACGACATCTGCCTCTCGAACGCTAGCTTCGATATTGAAAGGATTAGACATGAGGGTTTGTATTTGATGGCCAAAGACATCTTCTAGGACAGACAGACGCTTAGCGCTGATATCCAGAATAGTCACTTGAGCACCCAGTCCCTAGAGCGATACGAGCGGCATGAGTTCCCACGACACCGCCACCGATGATGGTAACTTTTTCCTTTTGGAACGCCCTGGTACACCACCGAGAAGTACGCCAGATCCGCCTTCACGCTTAGTCAGGAAGTGGGCTCCGATTTGGACTGCCATCCGTCCAGCGACCTCACTCATAGGTACCAAGAGTGGCAGTTGTCCATCTTGATCGCGGACAGTTTCGTAGGCCAGACCAGTTGTCTTAGCACTAGTCATAGCATCTGCTAGCTCAGGAGCGGCAGCCATGTGCAGGTAGGTAAAGAGTAAGAGGTCATCGCGGAGGAATCCATATTCAGCTGCCAGAGGTTCTTTGACCTTGACCACTAGCTCAGCTGCCCAAGCTTCTGCAGCAGTAGGGACGATTTTTGCACCTTGCTTTTGGTAGTCTGCATCTGTAAAACCAGATCCCAGCCCAGCATTTGTCTCAATCAGAACTTCATGGCCTTTACCAACGAGGCTGTGAACACCAGCTGGTGTCAGAGCGACACGATTTTCATTGTTTTTGATTTCTTTTGGAATACCGATTAACATAAAAAATATGCTCCTTTTTTAAGATGTTTTTATTGTATATGAAAACGCTTTAAAAATCAAGAAAAAATCGGAGAGGTTTGCTTTCATTAGTGAATTGTGCTATTCTGTTAAGAAAAAATAGGAGGCTCTGATGGAAAATATCTATGTCAAGCTGGCTCATCATGCTAGACTGGAAACTGAGCGGCTGATTCTGCGTCCGGTGACCTTGGACGATGCCCCGGCGATGTTTGAGTACGCTTCGGATGAGGAAAATACTCGCTATACCTTTGAGACAAATAAAAGCCTGGAAGAAACACGCAATAATATCGCTCTCTTTTATCTGGCCAATCCTCTGGGGCGCTGGGGAATAGAAGTGAAGGAGAGCGGCAAATTCATCGGGACTATTGACCTGCATAAGATCAGGCTGGACTTGAAAACGGCGGCTATCGGATACGTAATCAATAAAAAATACTGGAATCTGGGTTATACGACAGAGGCCAATCGCGCAGTCATCAAGCTGGCTTTTGAGGAAATCGGGATGAACAAACTTGTAGCGCTGCACGATGTGGATAATCCAGCATCTGGCCGGGTTATGGTCAAGTCTGGTATGAAATATTCCCACGAAGAGCCTTACGCATCACTAGACAAGCATGAGCAAGGCCGCATTGTGACACGGGTTCATTACTATCTGACTAGGGAAGATTATTTTGCAAAAAAATGAGAAAGGATATTGACAAGCACCTATCTACATGATATATTAGATAGGTACGCTGATTTAGCTCAGTTGGCAGAGCGCATCCATGGTAAGGATGAGGTCGCCGGTTCGATCCCGGCAATTAGCATTATATAAGATTAAAAACCCTTGATTTACAAGGGTTTTCGTTATATCCGACCAAATTTCGCCCAAAAAGTTTATAGAAGAATATTAAAACTATAAAATAAAACAATTTATTTACTTTCATTGATTTAAACGTGATGTTTTTGTCAGCAATTAGCATCTTGTAGGACAAGGTTGGGTTTTCCCAGCCTTTTCTTTTGGCCAATGATAGCAGGTAGTGAAAGGCAAAGTTTCGGGAAGGTATAAAATAAGAATAGCTGCTTTTGTCTTTGCGGTGAGAGGTTGATAAATCTGCTCTGCTATTTTCCAAAACCCTGCCCTCGGCTCCCTAAAGTGAGTCAAAATATGATATAATAAGGTAATACTAGCAAAGCGGGTAAGATATGTATATCGAAATGGTAGATGAGACGGGTCAGGTTTCAGAAGAGATTCTTAAACAGACCCAGGAAATTTTGGAGTTTGCGGCCCAGAAAACGGGCAAGGAAAATAAGGAAATGGCTGTGACTTTTGTTAGCAACGAGCGCAGTCATGAACTCAACTTGGAATATAGAGATACGGATCGGCCGACGGATGTGATTAGCTTGGAGTATAAGCCTGAGCTGGACATCGCTGTTGACGAGGAAGATTTGCTGGACCATCCTGAGCTAGCTGAGATGTTGGAGGATTTTGACGCCTATATCGGCGAGCTGTTCATTTCAGTGGACAAGGCGCGTGAGCAGGCTGAAGAATACGGCCACAGCTTTGAGCGGGAGATGGGCTTTTTGGCAGTGCATGGTTTTCTGCATATCAACGGCTATGATCACTATACGCCGGAAGAAGAAGCAGAAATGTTTGGATTACAGGAAGAAATTTTAACTGCTTATGGACTCACAAGGAAATAACAAACGCAAATGGAAAAACCGAGATGTGGTCTCGAGTCTGGAATTTGCTTTAACCGGTATTTTTACAGCCTTTAAAGAGGAGCGCAATTTGCGCAAGCATGTCCTTTCGGCTTTGGCAGTGATAGTTGCGGGACTGATTTTTGACTTGTCCGCGATAGAATGGCTCTTTCTCTTTTTGAGCATTTTTCTGGTCATTGCCTTTGAAATAGTCAATTCTGCCATTGAAAATGTCGTGGATTTGGCCAGTGATTACCACTTTTCTATGCGGGCCAAGAATGCTAAGGATATGGCGGCGGGAGCTGTTCTAGTTGTGTCTGGCTTTGCTGTTGTGACGGGGCTGATTATTTTTGTTCCCAAGATTTGGGATTGGATTTTTTAAAGATTTGAAAATCGGGGGAGACTGCCGATTTTCTGCTGTTTTAATGGAAATAATAGAGGTAAAATAATGACTTTTAAATCAGGTTTTGTAGCTATTTAGGACGTCCTAATGTTGGGAAATCAACCTTTTTGAATCATGTTATGGGGCAAAAGATTGCCATCATGAGCGATAAGGCTCAGACCACACGCAATAAAATTATGGGAATTTACACGACGGATAAGGAGCAGATTGTCTTTATCGACACGCCGGGAATCCACAAGCCCAAGACGGCTCTAGGCGATTTTATGGTGGAAGCGGCCTACAGCACCCTGCGTGAGGTGGATACTGTCCTCTTCATGGTGCCGGCTGATGAGCCGCGTGGCAAGGGCGATGACATGATTATCGAGCGCCTGAAAGCGGCTAAGGTGCCAGTTATTTTGGTGGTTAATAAGATTGATAAAGTTCATCCGGATCAGCTTTTAGCGCAAATTGATGATTTCCGTCAGCAGATGGACTTCAAAGAAATCGTGCCGATTTCAGCCCTGCAGGGCAATAATGTTTCACGTCTGGTTGACATCCTCAGTGAGAATTTGGAGAAAGGCTTCCAGTATTTCCCAGAAGATCAGATTACTGACCATCCAGAGCGCTTTCTGGTGTCAGAAATGATTCGGGAGAAGGTTTTGATGCTGACGAGGGAGGAAATTCCCCACTCTGTTGCTGTGGTCGTTGATAGCATGAAGCGAGACGAGGAGACGGACAAGGTCCATATCCGAGCGACTATCATGGTGGAGCGGGACAGCCAAAAAGGTATTATCATCGGTAAAGGTGGCTCCATGCTGAAGAAAATCGGATCTATGGCTCGGCGCGATATCGAGCTCATGCTGGGGGACAAGGTCTTCCTAGAAACTTGGGTCAAGGTCAAGAAAAACTGGCGGGACAAGAAGCTGGACTTGGCGGATTTTGGGTATAATAAGAAGGAGTATTGAGTCTCTAAGGAAGCTAGGAAAAAAATTATTTTTAAAAATAGCAGTGAAAGAGAGTATAACAATTTGTTATCTCTTTTTACTACAAACGAGAGATGGTCTACATTTTTTTCCACCAGAAAGATACTAAAATAAGAATTGGAAATAGAATATATATGTCAAAAATTAAAATCGCAACTTCCTCTTTTTTTCAGAAAAATGATGTTAATATTTCTAGCGATGTCAACACAGTTTGGTCTATTGCGAATACACTTCGAGGAGCTTATCGCGCAGATAAATATCGTGATGTGATTATTCCCATGTTTGTATTAGCTAGATTGGAAGCAGCTCTACTACCAACCAAGGATCAAGTGATTGCAGCCTACAAGAAAGACAAAAAAACACCGGAACAGATTCTTGAAGATATATCAGGATATAAATACTATAATACAAGCCCTTTTACTCTTGAAAATTTGCAAAATGATCCTGATGCAATCGAAGAAAACTTTCTCGCTTATTTAGATGGTTATTCCAAACGAGTAAAGGACATTATTGAAAACCTTAAGTTTAAGGAGCAGGTCCATACCTTGGCACAGACAGGACGCCTATTCACTGTCATTAAGAAATTCTCCAAAATTGATCTATCCCCGAGTACAGTGGATTCTATGCGAATGGGCTATATGTTTGAAGACATCATTCGCCGTTTCTCCGAAAATGAGGAAGCAGGATCTCACTATACACCTCGGGAGGTCATTGCTTTGATGGTCAACTTACTGCTCGTTGAAGCAGATGAGGAACTGTTTGTAGATAAGAGAATAGTAAAAATTCTAGACATGGCTGCTGGTACGGGAGGCATGCTGGCTACAGCCAAAAGTTATATTCGTCGTTTGAATTCTGAAGTAAATGTTCTTCTCTTTGGTCAGGAATATCTCTCAGAAACTTATGGTATCGGAAGGGCAGATATGCTGATTCGGCAGGAAAATTCTGACTACTTTGTGAAGACAGATACTCTTAAAGATGGTGATCCCTTTGCGGACAAAAAGATGAATTTTGTCATTGCCAATCCTCCCTTTGGCCAGTCTTGGGGAGGAAAGGACGCAGATGATGGTGTAGAACAGGCTGTCAAAAAAAGATCAAGAACTCTTTGAGGCAACCGATGGCAGACAAGGTCGGTTTGTCAATACTCCGGCAACAGGTGATGCTCAGCTGCTTTTCCACTTGCATGGCTTGGCTAAACTAGAAAAAAATGGACGTGCAGCTATTATTTCTAACGGGTCTCCGCTTTTTTCAGGTGGAACAACATCTGGAGAAAGTCAGATTAGGCGTTATATCTTAGAGAATGACTTGCTAGAAGCTATCATCGCACTCCCTGGTCAGTTTTTCTACAATACAGGAATTGGCATCTATATTTGGATCTATAATAAAAATAAAGCTCCTAAGCGTCAGAATAAGGTACAGTTTATAGATGCGACCGAAGAGTTTGTACCATTGAGAAAGTCTCTGGGACAAAAGCGTCGTGAACTTTCTGAGGACAATATCCGGCAGATTATCCAGTGGTACCATAACTTTGAAGAAAACGACCATGTAAAAATATTTGATGACAAAGAATTTCTTTATAAAGAGTATATCGTTATGCAGCCTCTGCAACGTCGAGGCAGAATTACTGAAGATACCATCGAAAAGGTTAAAAGTGTCCCATTTGTAGCAAAGCTTTATGATGAATACCAATATCAGGAACTGCTTGAAATGGAGCCTCGCACAGCCAATGATGAGAAGAAATTACAAGACTTAGCAGCGGGGAAAACTAAGCAGGAGCAGTTATTAAATGCTCTCCGGCTTGGAATCACTGATGACAGCTACCCTAATTTTGAGGAATTTAGTCAAGTAATCAGAGAGCTATTATCTGAGGTGAAGGTGACAACAGCTAATTTCAATACTATTGCGCTTGCTATGAGCGAGATGGATAAGACAGCAGAAATTGTCACAACGACCAAGAAGGACAAGTTTGGCGAGATAGCAGATGGTATTGTCTATGATAAGACCACCAAGGATAGTGAAATCGTCAAACTGACAGAGGATGTTGAAGACTACTTTGCGCGTGAAGTCTATCCACATGTACCAGACGCCCACTATTGGTTTGATGAGGAAAAGGGCTATGGAGCTGAAATTCCTTTTACTCGCTATTTCTATCAATACCAAGCACCAGAAAGTGCCGATAAGCTCTTGGCAGAGTTCTACGAGCTTGAAGAAGAACTACAAAACCTCTTGGAGGAGCTCAAACATGACTAGGATGAAAGAGAGTGGCATTGACTGGATTGGGCAGATACCAGAGGAGTGGGAAGTAATTAAAGTTAAATTTTTTACTTATATGAAGGGGAGAATCGGCTGGCAAGGATTAAAAGCTGATGAATTTATTGATGAGGGACCGTATTTAGTTACAGGAACCGATTTTAAAAATGGTCGAGTCAACTGGGATACAGCATATCATATATCACAAAAGAGATATGAACAAGCTCCAGAAATTCAGTTAAAGCAGGGAGACTTACTAGTTACAAAAGATGGAACTGTTGGGAAATTAGCACTTATTGATGAATTGCCAGATAGTGCGTCGTTAAATAGTCATTTACTTGTACTTAGACCTTTGTTTAATAGATATGAAAAATCACTTTCTATTACGTTTTAAGCTCTCTAGAATTTAAAAATTATTTTCAAAAAGTTTCGATAGGTAGTACTATGGATTCATTGTCTCAAGAAAAAATGGGAGAATTTATTTTTGCACTACCCAACATAAATGAGCAAAATTCTATATCTAGATACTTAGATAAGAAAACTGCTCAGTTGGATAAGGTTAAAAGTCTACTGGAGGAGCAGATTCAAAAACTCAAAGACTACCGCTCTAGCTTGATTTATGAGACCGTCACAAAAGGACTGGATAAAACAGTCCCACTGAAAGATTCAGGAATCGACTGGATTGGACAGGTGCCTGAAGGGTGGGGAGTGAAAAGGTTGAAGGATTATGTAGATTTTCAAACGGGTACTACTCCACCTCAATCTATAGGTGTAAACCAAGAAAGGAAAGGCGTTCGTTGGTTTAAACCAGGAGATTTTTCAGATGAATCCGTCGATTTAACTAGTGCTGAGAACTATATCACAAGTGAAATCGTTAAACAACAAAAATTATCAGTGTATCCTGAAAAAACAATTTTAGTTGTTGGTATTGCAAGTATTGGTAAAGTTGGTTATTCAGAAAATTTTTCGTATTCAAACCAACAAATCACAGCATTGAAAGCGACGGGACAAATCTTTCCAAAGTATCTAGCTTATTTGATGTTTTCAAGTGGTCAATATATTAGAGAGACAGCACTTTACACGATTGTACCAATTATAAATAACCAGTATCTATCTTCGCTGAAAATTGTACTACCAAATCGTGTTGTTCAGGAAACAATCGTAGAGTATTTAGATAAAAAAATAGGGCAAATAAATAAAAATGATTGTCATCAAGAACGAGCAAATTGAAAAATATTAATAAACAACGACAAACTCTTATTTATGATTATGTAACAGGGAAGAGGAGAGTGTAATGGATACCGTTATAAATGAATATAGCTATTCTATTCGATGGATTTTTTTGATGAAAAAAAGATTTACATGAAATTGATTCAAGAACTTTATTAAAATCAGAAGAAGCGATTACCTCTCTTATATATTCTATAGCAAGAGATTTTAATTTTTCCTATTGAAATTAAAGTGAGAGCTAGAGAACAAGGTAGTTTCGATATTTCTCATGTTGTCACGTTCTTAGGTGAACATAAAGACGTTTTTATGATTTTTATTAGGAGCTGTTATAAATAAGTTCTTTTTCACCTAATCCAACTCCTAAAAAAATAGTAAAATTGAAAAAGCTACATTTATGTCTGAATGTTTTAAGAGAATTAATGAAGGAAGTTTAACAGAGTCTCAGGCTAATGCACTAATTGATAATTTTGGTTTTACAAGAAAAACAAAAGAATGCTTTTTATAAAGCGAATAAAAAAAGATACTTCAATTAAAGAAATTGAAATAAAAACAGGTTGATAGAGTGATTGCAAAAAAATTCCTAGAGAGAATTTTGATGATTATATCTGTTTAAACAATAATGAAGATAAACTTATTTCAGATGCAAAAATATATATAATCTCTCCAGTTATAGTAGCTGGAAGCAACGAAGGATGGACTGGAGAATATGAAGGTGAAAAATTCGTTTTTTATATCAAAAGATAAAGAGTTTTTAGAAAAATCTCAAAAATAAGGTTATTTCTTTTAATACAGGCTTTTATATTAAGTGTGAGCTAAAAAGTAGTTAAAATTCAAGAAGGAATTGAGAAAATAAGATGGGAAGTAATCTCAGTTTCTAGCTATGGAACAGATGAAAAACATGAATTTGAATTTAAACATCGAGTGAGGAGGACCGAAATTTTAGATGGACAGTTGTCTTTATTTGGGGATGAGTAATTGATTTTTTTAATCAGTAATTGGAACAAGACCTGTTATGAATTGTTATATTTATAATTAAACTCTGTGATTAATATGAGTTCAAGCATTGTAGAGCTTGGGTAAGCAATATGTTATCTATCTATCTATCTATCTATCATTCCGTTAATCTGTAAATATTATTCCGTTATTCCTCATATTGTTCCGGACTATGGTATAATAGAAGGAGAAAGTGAGGAGTGCTCATGTATATGACAGTGAGGCAGGCAGCTAGTCTCTGGGGTGTTTCTGATCGTCGCGTTCGGTCTCTGTGCAGTCAGGGAAAGATTCCGGGTGCTATCCAAGAAGGGCGTTTGTGGAGGATTCCCTCAGATGCCAGAAAGCCAGCGGATGGCCGTTATAAAAAAGTAGATAGTCTCTTGCCTTTGATTGATGAAAAGATGATGCGGCTGTCAAAACTTCGCCCTTTGACAGATGGAGAGTTGGAGCGGCTAAATGAAGAGTTCGCAGTCGAATATACCTATAACTCAAATGCCATTGAGGGCAATACTCTGACCTTGCGTGAGACAGATTTGGTCCTGCGTGGATTGACTATTGACCAAAAGCCTTTAAAAGATCATATGGAGGCAATCGGTCATCAGGAGGCTTTTCAGTATGTTCAAAGGCTTGTTGAGAAGAACCAGTCTTTGTCAGAACAGATGATAAAGGATATTCACTATTTAGTATTAGCGGATAAAAAAAATGACCGAGGCATTTATCGGAGAGTCCCGGTGCGTATCATGGGAGCAGCCAATGAACCGGCTCAGCCGTATATGATTGCTCCATTGATGGAAAAGCTCCTAGTGGACTATGCTGTAAGTCAGGAAAATATGGTGACCAAGCTAGCTCAGTTTCATATTGCCTTTGAGAGTATCCATCCGTTTATTGACGGCAATGGCCGAACGGGGAGGCTCTTGGTGAATTTGGAGTTGATGAAGGCGGGCTATCCACCGATTGATATAAAATTTACGGACAGATTGGCCTATTACCAAGCATTTGATGAATTTCACTCAAAAGGGAGTTTATCGGCAATGGAGGATTTATTTGCCAAATATATCAATGAAAGATTGGATATGTATTTGGAGATTTTATCTCTTGCTGATGAAGGATAAGGAGAGCAGATGGCAAATTTAGATATTACTGAGCGTTATGATTTTCAGCAATGGATTTTAAAAGCTCTCATTCAGTATAATGGCTATATTCAGCGTGCTCAGTCTGCTTATAATCAAAGGTTGGCTATGGATATAGATATTTATGGGAATTTCTGATGTCAACCCAAGAAGCAACTGTCGAAAAACTCTTGAAGCGTTTTGATAGAGAGACTATTCTCAATTTGATTAATCAAGAAATTATCAAAGGTGGTCTTCTATTTGCCTTAAAAGATGGAGTGTATATTGAGAATAAAAAACTTCGTCTTATGTACCGCAGACCAGCAACAGACTTTAATGAAAAGGCTAGTCATCAGTATAATTTAAATCGCTTGACAGTAATGGAAGAAGTGGTCTATAAGGACCAAGAACGTATTGACTTAGTCATCTTTCTTAATGGCTTAGCCTTGTTTGCTATTGAGTTGAAACTAAATTCAAGTGGCCAGTCTGTCCAGGATGCTATTAAGCAGTTAAAAGGACGTGATGTTAAAAATCGTCTTTTCCGATTTAATGCAGGAGTATTAGTTAGTTTTGCGGTTGACTGGATGGAAGTCTATATGACAACTCAGCTTAAGGGATCAGATACCTACTTCTTGCCTTTTAATAAAGGAATGGGTGAAGGGATTGACCAAGGAGCAGGGAATCCCCAGAATAATCAGGGGCCAGAAACAGAATATCTATGGCGAGATTTGCTGAAGAAAGAAAGTATCCTACAGTTGATTGAACGTTTTATCTTTTTAACGCCTGATAAAAAGGATATCATTTTTCCGCGTTATCAGCAGAGACGAGCAGTTAATCGTATTTTAGAAGATATGCGAGTCAACCATACTGACAGAAACTATCTGATTCAGCATTCTGCGGGGTCGGGTAAAACAAATACGATTGCTTGGTTGGCACACAGCTTAGTTAGTCTTCATGATGAAGAAAATCAAAATATCGTTGATACCGTTTTGGTTGTTACTGACCGTATCGTTGTTGACCGTCAACTTCAAGATGTTATTCGTTCTATTGAGCATCAGCCTGGTGTGATTAAGGTTATGGATGATAAGGCTACTTCTAGCGACTTAGCAGATGCACTTGCTGGGAATACAAAAATTGTTGCGACCACTATCCATAAGTTTGCACAAATAAATAAATCAAACTGGATGTCTGCGGGTGTAACAGCAGAAAAGAAATTTGCCATTTTGATTGATGAGGCGCATAGTTCTACGACTGGCTCCTATATGAGTGCAGTCAGTCAGGTATTGACTGAAACAGATATAGAGAATGGCACAATGGATGAGCCACAAGAAGTGTCTATCGGCGATGCTATTGAACAGGAAATTGCCCGTACAGGGAAACAAGACAATATTTCTATTATTGCATTTACAGCGACACCTAAAGCTACTACATTGCAGTTGTTTGGCTCTACTAGACCAGATGGTTCAAAGGGTCCTTTTGACTTGTACAGTATGAAGCAGGCTATTGAGGAAGGTTTTATTTAGATGTTCTCAATAACTACACCACTTATAAAACATACTACAAGCTAAATAAGGCGGTCGAAGAGGATCCTGAACTCAAAACGACAGTGGCAAAGCGGAAAATTGCTAAATTTGTGGAGCTATCTGATGAAAATATTCATCAAAAGGTCGAAATTATCATGGACCATTTTATTACTCATGACATCATGGCTGATTTAGGTGGACATGGAAAGGCAATGATTGTAACTTCAGGACGTGAGGCAGCTGTCAAATACCAACAAGCTTTTAAGAAATATTTAAAAGAGCATCATATTACTAGTATCGGAGCGGCCGTCGCTTTTTCAGGAAGGTTGAGCCTTGATGGAGCTGAATTTAGCGAATCTTCTATGAATGGCTTTAGTGAAGATAAGCTCAAAAGTAAGTTTGATACTGATGATTATCAAGTGCTAATCGTTGCAAATAAATATCAAACGGGCTTTGACCAGCCTAAATTATTGGCTATGTATGTAGATAAAAAGTTGCGTGATGTAGCAGCAGTACAGACTTTATCTCGTTTGAATCGTATTGTAAAAGGCTATCACAAAAAGACCTTTATTCTTGATTTTAAAAATACCTATGAGGATATTAATAGAGCTTTTGCTCCCTACTACCGAGAAACAATTTTGACTGAAACGATTACTCCGAGCGATGTATTTGATTTAGATGCTAAAATTGAAAGTTATGGAATAGTAGATAATGATGATGTCCATGCCTATAATCAATTCTTATATCAAGAGAAACGTTCCAGCCGCGATAAACAAAAGATGCTCGCTCTACTGTCAAACGGGTATGCACGAGTGCAGCGTTTTGATGAAAAAGAACAAGTAAATATCCGTAAAGTTATTCGTGGATTTTTACGGCTGTATACCTTCTTGATTCAGGCTACAGCTTATCAAAATGAATTGCTTCATGAACGATACAATTATCTGCAAGGTCTTGTGAAAATGATTGATGTCCGATTGGGAGGGAATGATTTCACTATTGCTGATAAGATTGTTGTAGATTATATGAAACACAAACAAACCGGTTTTTACACTGTGGCAGAGTTAGAGGGAAATTATTCGGTGACACTAAATAAGCCGAATTTATCAAATGTTTCTGAAGAACAAGAGAAAAAATTGTCTGAAATCATTGAAGAAATTAATGAGCAGCTTGATTTAGATATTGATGATCAAATTGCTGTTAGCGGGGCAGTCTCAATTAGGGAATTGATGAAGAAGAATCCTAAATTGAAGCAATCAGCTTTAGTAAACTCTCGCGAAGATTTCGAATTTTCATTTGAGGATGAAATTGATAAAGCTTTAACTGATGGTTACACCCAAAATCAAGATTTCTTTGGAGTGCTATTGAGTAATGAAGATTTCAAAAAGCGTATTGCAAAGATTTTTATTGATGATGTTTACCAAAGTTTTAAAAAGAGTAGTGATTAAAAATTCTATTAGGAATAACAAAAATTACACAAGCAAATTTGTCCATTCTAAAAACAGGTAAGGCTAAAGGTACTCGCTTTGCGACCTTGCTGGCTATATGCGAAACGCTGGATTGTCAGCCTGCTGATATTTTAGAGTATATTTCTGACTAATAAATAGAAGATAGAAAGGAGCTTTATGCCTGAATTACCTGAAGTGGAAACGGTTCGGTGCGGTTTGGAGCGTCTGGTTGTTGGCAAGACGATTGGGCAGGTGCAGGTCCGCTATGCCAAGATGATTGGTACGGGAGTGGATAGCTTTGTCCACGACTTACCAGGTCAGACCATTGAAAAGATTGGTCGTCGGGGCAAGTATTTGCTTTTTCACCTGACGGGTGGAGTGCTGATTTCCCATCTGCGAATGGAAGGCAAGTATCTTTTTTATCCTGATGCGGTGCCTGAGCGCAAGCATGCCCATGTTTTTTTCCAGATGACGGATGGTGGGACGCTTGTTTATGAGGATGTTCGCAAGTTTGGGACCATGGAGCTCTTGAGAAAGGACCAGCTGGAGACTTATTTTACTGCCAGAAAGCTTGGTCCTGAGCCGACAGAGGTGGACTTTCTTTTGTCGCCTTTTGCCGCAGCTTTGAGTCGTTCCAAGAAGCTCATCAAACCCTATTTGCTAGAGCAGACCTTGGTCGTTGGTCTGGGTAATATCTATGTAGATGAGGCCCTTTGGCGTGCGCGAATTTATCCGGCAAGGCCAGCAGATAGTCTGAAGCCTACTGAAGTGAAGCGTCTACGTGAGCAGATTATAGAAGTTTTGCAGCTTGGGATTGAAAAGAGAGGATCGACCATTCGGACCTACCGCAATGCTTTGGGTGAGGATGGCACTATGCAGGATTTTCTGCAGGTCTATGGAAAGACTGGTCAACCTTGTGCTAGATGCGGCAGCCCGATTGAGAAAATTAAGCTGGGCGGACGAGGTACACATCTCTGCCCTCACTGCCAGAAAGCGAGGTAGCTGTCATGGCAAGAATTATCGGTATTACTGGTGGTATTGCCTCGGGTAAGTCAACAGTGACAGAGTTTTTGAGGCAGCAGGGTTATCAGGTCATCGATGCGGATCAGGTAGTGCATGAGCTGCAAGAGCCGGGGGGACGGCTTTATCAAGCTCTTTTATCTACTTTTGGCCCAGCTATTTTACAGGAAGATGGGCGCTTGGACCGGCCTAAGCTGGGAGCTATGATTTTTGGGAATCCCGAACTCTTGGCGCAGTCCAGTCAAATACAAAATCAGATTATCCGCGAGGATCTGGCTGGCAGGCGAGATTTGCTGGCAGAGACGGAAGACATCTTTTTTATGGATCTTCCCTTGCTGTTTGAGCTACAATATGAAGATTGGTTTGACCAGATCTGGCTGGTGGATGTGACGGTGGAAACTCAGCTCAGTCGTCTTATGTCTCGAAATGCTCTCAGTCAGGAAGAGGCAGAAAAACGCATAGCAGCTCAGCTATCTCTCCGAGAAAAACGAAAGAGGGCGGACGTGCTGATAGATAATAATGGCTCGCTAGAGGCTACTCGACAGCAGATTCGCGATGCTTTGCAGAAATTAGAAAGAAGATGATTTATCACGACACAAGTAAACTGGAAACATAACCTGAAAGTCGCTTGGTTTGGGAACTTCTGACAGGCGCCAGCATTTCTCTGGTGACGCCTTTTATGCCACTTTTCGTGGAGCAGCTGGGTGCCAGCGGTCATGAGGTGGAGTATTACGCTGGGCTAGGGATTTCTCTCTCTGCAATCTCAGCGGCGCTGCTCTCTCCTGTTTGGGGAAGTCTGGCCGACCGATATGGCCGCAAGCCTATGATGATACGTGCAGCTACTGCCATGGTTTTCACGATGGGCGGTATTGCCTTTGTTCCCAACATTTTCTGGCTCTTGCTCCTACGCTTTCTAAATGGTGTTTTCGCTGGTTATGTTCCCAACAGCACAGCTCTGATTGCCAGTCAGGCTCCCAAGGAAAAAACGGGTTATGCTCTGGGAACTCTCTCGACCGGTGTCGTTGCGGGTAATCTTATGGGTCCATTTATTGGTGGTCTGATTGCGGAGATGTTCGGTATTCGAAATGTCTTTCTCCTGATTGGCGGCTTCTTTCTAGTGGCAGCCCTGATGACCTTTTATTTGATTCGGGAGGATTTTGTGCCAGTGACCCGACAAGAAGAGGTAGGCTTTAGGGAATTGCTGCGTCAACTCAGGTATCCTAAGATGCTGATGAATCTCTTTCTGACCAGCTTTGTTATCCAGTTTGCAGCTCAATCTATCAGTCCTATCCTTGCCCTCTATGTCAGAGAGCTGGGGCAAAAGGACAATCTGATCTTTGTTTCGGGTCTTATCGTATCTAGCATGGGACTTTCCAGTATGATGAGCTCCAGTATTCTGGGGCGGTTAGGAGACCGTATCGGCAATCACCGGCTTCTGGTGCTGGCTCAGTTCTATTCAATCCTGATTTATCTGCTCTGTGCCAATGCTGGTTCCCCTATGCAGCTGGGCTTTTATCGCTTTTTATTTGGTCTAGGAACAGGGGCGCTGATACCAGGTGTCAATGCTCTGCTAAGTAAGATAACACCCAAATTTGGAATCTCTAGGATTTTCAGCTATAATCAGATTTTCTTTTATCTGGGCGGGGTGGTCGGCCCTATGTCTGGATCGGTTATTGCGGCAGTCTATGGCTATCATTCAGTCTTTTATGCAACAGCAGGGTTGGTTGCTGTCAGTATGCTGGCCAATCTCTTTAGTTTTCGAAATTTATTTAAAAAGAAGGATATCTAGTGCGCGTTAAAATAAATTTAAAATGTTCCAGCTGCGGCAGTCAGAACTATCTGACCAGCAAAAATACTAAAACGCATCCGGAAAAAATTGAGGTCTTAAAGTATTGTCCTAAGGAAAGAAAAGTTACTTTTACATCTTGAATCCAAGTAAATTTTTATGATAAAATAGATAGGATTTTAAGGAGTTTTTATTTATGTACAACCTATTATTAACCATTTTAGTCATTTTTATCAGCTATTATTGTCATTGCAATTTTCATGCAGCCAACTAAAAAAATCAGTCCAGCAACGTCTTTGATGCCAGCGCCAACGACTTGTTTGAACGTCCTAAGGCACGTGGTTTTGAAGCTGTGATGCAGCGTATGACGGGAATCATGATTTTCTTCTGGCTACTGATTGCATTGGTATTAGCAGTATTATCTAGTAAATAAAATGGGCTCTGACTTCGTCTTGGCCTATTTTTTAAGTTTTAAAGAGATTTAAAAGAGATGAAGAAAGAACTCATCAAGAGAAGAGGAATATGAAATCAGAAATCATTGAATATTTAAAAGACAGGCAGCAGGCCAGCGTGGATGAGCTGGCGGCTGCTTTGGGGAAAGAATCTTCCAAGGACTTTAGTAGCTTGGTTAAGACCATTTCCCAGATGGAAAGAAAGCATCAGATTCGCTTTGATAACGAGGGGCGGATTGAGCTTTATGAGAAGAAAAAACAGGAGCGTCTGACGCTCAAAGGTGTTTTTCATGCCCACAAGAATGGCTTTGGCTTTGTCACCTTGAATGAGGAAGAGGATGATCTCTTTGTCGGCCGTAATGATGTCAATCATGCCATTGATGGCGATACGGTGGAAGTAGTCATTACCAAGGTGGCAGACCGGATCAAGGGAACATCAGCTGAGGCTAAGATTATCGATATTCTGGAGCACAGCCTGACCTCAGCGGTTGGCCAGCTGGTTCTGGATGAGGAAAAGCCCAAGTATGCGGGCTATATTCGCTCGAAAAATCAGAAAATCAGCCAGCCTATTTATGTCAAAAAACCAGCTATGGTTTTGGATGGCACAGAGGTGCTCAAGGTCGCTATTGACAAATATCCAACCAAGAAACACGATTTCTTTGTGGCTAGTCTGGTCGATGTAGTAGGCCATGTCAACGATCCAGGCATTGATGTACTGGAAGTGCTGGAGTCGATGGATATTGTCTCTGAGTTTCCAGAAAAGGTCTTGGAAGAGGCCGAGCGAGTTCCGGATGCACCGACAGAGAGTGATTTGGCAGGGCGTTTGGACCTGCGTGAAGAGATTACTTTTACCATCGATGGGGCGGATGCCAAGGATTTGGACGATGCTGTCCATATCAAGCGCCTGAAAAATGGCAACTTTGAGCTAGGCGTCCATATCGCAGATGTGTCCTATTATGTCAAAGAAGGCTCTGAGCTGGACAAGGAAGCCCTCAATCGGGCAACCTCAGTCTATGTGACCGATCGCGTGGTACCTATGCTGCCAGAGCGCCTGTCCAACGGTATCTGCTCGCTCAATCCCAATGTGGACCGTCTGACCCAGTCGGCTATCATGGAGATTGATGCCAAGGGGCGAGTGGTAAAGCATGCCATCACCCAGACTGTTATCAAGACGACCTTCCGCATGACCTACAGTGATGTCAACGACATCATTGCTGGAAATCAGGAAAAAGCTGAGCAGTTCAAGGCCATTGTGCCCAGTATTGACAGCATGGTTCGACTACATGAGATTCTGGAAAGCATGCGTTTTAAACGCGGTGCGCTTAATTTTGACACCAATGAAGCCAAAATCATGGTCAACAAAGAAGGTCGGCCAGTGGACATTGTCCTGCGTCAGCGGGGAATTGCTGAGCGCATGATTGAGTCCTTTATGCTAGCAGCTAATGAGACGGTGGCTGAGCATTTTACTAAGCTAAATCTGCCCTTCATCTATCGGATCCACGAGGAGCCAAAGGCGGAGAAGGTGCAGAAGTTTATCGACTACGCCTCTAGCTTTGGGATTCGGATATACGGGACGGCTAGCTCTATGAGTCAGCAGGCTCTGCAGGATATTATGGAGGCGGTCAAAGACCAGCCTTATGAGGATGTCCTATCCATGATGCTTCTGCGCTCCATGCAGCAGGCTCGCTACTCCGAGCACAATCACGGCCACTACGGTCTGGCAGCGGAGTTTTATACGCATTTCACCAGTCCGATTCGCCGCTATCCGGACCTTCTGGTTCATCGGATGGTGCGGGATTATGGCAGGTCTAGAAATAGCAGAGCATTTTGAGCAAGTGATTCCAGAGATTGCCAGTCAGTCTTCCAGCCGGGAGCGTCGGGCTATTGAGGCCGAGCGTGAAGTCGAAGCCATGAAGAAGGCTGAGTACATGGAAGAATTCGTTGGGGAAGAGTTTGACGGTGTTGTCTCAAGCGTGGTTAAGTTTGGACTCTTCGTCGAACTGCCTAATACGGTCGAAGGCTTGATTCATGTCACCAACCTGCCGGAGTTTTATAACTACAATGAGCGGACGATGACCCTGCAAGGAGAAAAGTCCGGCGTAGTCTTCAAGGTCGGTCAACAGATTCGCATCAAGCTGGTTCGAGCGGATAAGGCTACAGGCGAGATTGACTTTGAATACCTGCCTAGTGAATTTGACCTGGTAGAAAAGACTAGCAAGAGTGGCAGAGGCAGCTCAGGCAGAAAGAGACGCCGTGAAGATGACAAGCGCAGCCATTCTTCCAAAGAAAAAGGCTACAGAGATAAGAAAGATAAGAAGTCCAAGAAAGGCAAGAGCCAGAAGGCATTTTACAAGGAACTAGTCAAGAAAGGAGGCAAGCATGGCAAAGGGAGAAGGAAAGGTCGTCGCGCAAAATAAAAAGGCCAGACATGACTACACCATCGTGGATACCATAGAGGCCGGCATGGTGTTGACCGGTACGGAAATCAAGAGTGTTCGCGCTGCTCGTATCAATCTCAAAGACGGCTTTGCCCAGATCAAGAACGGTGAGGCCTGGCTTAGCAATGTCCATATTGCTCCTTATGAAGAGGGCAATATCTGGAACCAAGAGCCTGAGCGTCGCAGAAAGCTGCTGCTGCATAAGAAGCAGATCCAAAAGCTGGAGCAGGAGACCAAGGGAACCGGAATGACTCTGGTTCCGCTCAAGGTCTACCTCAAAGGACGGCTATGCTAAGCTCCTCCTGGGCCTAGCTAAAGGGAAACACGACTACGACAAGCGCGAGTCTATCAAACGCCGCGAGCAAAACCGCGACATAGCAAGACAGATGAAGAACTTTAATACAAGATGAAAGACTGGGGGACCGGTCTTTTTTAGTATTTAACTTTGACTTTTGATTTATGCTATAATGGAAAGGATGAGGTTTGAGGATGATTTCTTTTTGTGAATGATTGATGAAAAAGCGGAATGACTCCAAGGACTATCAAAATAAATGACTAGATGAATTAAAAACTGGTGGTAAGCAAATGAAACTCAATAAAAAATTTTTCATATTTCTTGGAGGACTTCTTCTGGCTTCAGTAGTTTTCTTTACTTTTTTTCTAGGTGGGAAGAAGAAAGAATATGCTAAGAGTGAATATTGTGTTGAAGGAATACAGCTATTTAATAAAGATAAATATGTTTTGGTTGGCAGTAAAGAAAATGATTCTTTTCGCTATAGTCAAAATTATATAACGGATTTTAAATACAACAGTTTGGATGAATATGACAGTGTAAGTTCATCTAAAGTAAATAAAGAGGAATATTTCAAAATCAAGATTTATAATTTGCACGATTCCACCAAAATAACTAGCAAAGAAGTCGATATCTATAGTTTGTTAGGACGAGAGAATACATATAGGCTTAAGCAGATTCAGGATCAGTTCTCAAAGGATGGAAAAGAGTATTTATCTTTTAGCATGTATTCGAACGAAGGCGGTAAGATAGAAAAAACTATATACGTAATTCTGTCGTTGGATACGGGAAAAATCGAAAAGAAGATGTCAGAAAATGAGTTCAATGAATTTTTAAGTAAAGAGGATATCACAATTTTTCCTGTGGAGGCTTCTTCGCCTATGGCTACCAATTGGAAAAAAGGAGGTATAGAGAGTCAGATTAGTTCTTCAACATCAAATTATCACTTAGGATATGGACCAGGTTACTTAGTAGCTTCTTATGATAAAGGTAATTTAGATCTTTCAGGCACTAATTTTGCAAAACTCTATCCAGAAATTTCAACAAATATAAAAGAAATGAATAAAATCTATTTCCGTCCAGAGCAATACAATGAGGAGGAGTGGTTTAATGATTTAATTCATTGGTTTGCGCCCGAAGGTCAGGATGTAATGGAACTTTATGCCACAGATGAAACAACTGGAGAGAAAACACAGATTCGATCTTTTAATGATTTCAAGCATTGGGTTGAAACCCATCCACAAAAAGAAAACTAGAGTCTACAAGGAAAACGATAAAACTACTGACAAATAACTCTTGCGCCAAGCGCGAGTCTATTAAAGGCCGCGAGCAAAACCGCGACATGACCAGACAGATGAAAAGCTTTCATAAAAGATCGGGCGACCGGTCTTTTTTAGTATGCAACTCTGATTTTTGATTTATGCTATAATGGATAATAAAGTATGTCAATTTATTGTCTAATGAGTATTTGGAGGTTTATATATGAAATTGTCGAAAAAAAGTAAGTTGATTATCGTTGTGCTGCTGTTGCTTATGTTCTTACCCTATCTAGCTTATCAGGGATATGTGGCATACTATATAACCCCATATTATAAAATTACATTAAAAAAGAAAATTCAATCTTATCAATTTATTGAAAATAATAATGCTTTGGTAATGAAATGGTCTTATGAAAACCCCTTGGATTATTGGTTGACAAAAGCAAATAAAAGATTGTATCCTCAGGATGCACGAGTGGGTGGATCAAAAATTGTACAAGAGTATCAAAAGCTAAATAGTAATGGAAATATTCATAATTTAGCAGAAGGGAAAGAGTATTGGGGGATTACCGTCTACAATACAAAAGGGGGGAAACTGACTTCTAAGGATTATGATATTTTTAAGATGGTTAGAGAATATGATTCAGATGCTGTCCCAAGTAGAATACAAAATACTGTATATGTAAGTAAGGGAAGAGAGTTATTAGATATTTATCTTAAGACATCAGCAAAATAATTATACAGACGGTTTCCTTAAATCTATTGATTTGAACAGTGGTAAGATTGTTGAGGCCGGTGATGAACAGGATAAATGGACAGCTGAAAGCTCTTCGTATTTTAGTCAGTTATTACCTTTATCATCAGATTATTTTTTACATAACTCTGGATTGTATCTTAATAAAGGTAAAAAACTAGCTTCGGCTGCCCTTATCCGCCAAAAATATCCTAAATCAGCTGCACTTTAGAAGACGAGAATGGTATGATTGCTATTCTGACTGACAAACCTGATTTTGAAAACAGTCTTTCGTTTTTACAGTTACTGTATAAAAAAGGAGTCAATTTATTTGAAAATGTGACGATTCCAGCAGATAGCTCAATAGATGGTCAGGAACATATTGTCAACAGCCAAGAAGAGTTTGTCAAGTATTATAATTTTGAACAAGTACCACCTTCTAAGAAGTAGCTAATATTTTTTAAGATATAAGCTTAAAAAGATTAGGTGCTTAAGTCGAATAGAAAGGACATATCGATGAGTCGGAAAGAGATAGATGCTGAAAAGTAAACTTTCTATGTGAGAAAGAACTGGCTGATTGGCCAGTTTTTTCTTTTTGCAGGGAAGGACATTTCAATTTGCCACTTGTCAAGTAGGTTCTTTTCGAGTATGATAAAGACAGTTAGATTATTTGTAGCTTGGCTTTCAGAGAAAGGATTTTTTATGACAGAAGAATTGCTAGCCTATAAACGTATGCCGCTGTGGACGGCTGAGACGATGCCAGAGACAGTAAAGAGAAAGCATAATACCAAAGAGGGCACTTGGGGCAAAATCACTGTTCTCAAGGGACGCCTTAAGTTTATCGAGATGTCAGAGGAAGGTGAGGAGCTGGCTGAGCACATCTTTGAGGCTGGTCAGGACAATCCTTTTGCCCAGCCCCAAGCTTGGCATCGGGTCGAAGCCCTGACAGATGATTTGGAGTGGTATTTGGAGTTTTACTGCCGGCCTGAGGATTATTTCCCAAAGAAATACGGCAGCAATCCCGTTCACTCAGAGGTTTTGGAAGCTATGCAAACAGTCCGACCAGGGCGGGCGCTTGATTTAGGCTGTGGTCAAGGTCGCAATGCTCTCTTTCTGGCAAAGCAGGGCTTTGAAGTGACGGCTGTAGATCAGAATGAGCTGGCACTGGAGATCTTACGGAGCATTGTGGAGCAGGAGGATTTATAGATCTGCCAGTGGGTAGCTACGACATCAACTCAGCTAGTCTGACTCAGACTTATGATTTGATCGTTTCCACTGTTGTCCTTATGTTCTTGCAGGCTGAGCGGATTCCGGATATTATCCGCAATATGCAGGAGCAGACAGCGCTTGGTGGCTATAATCTCATCGTCTGTGCTATGGATACAAAAGACTTTCCTTGCACTGTGCCCTTTCCTTTTACTTTTAAGGAAGGTGAGCTTGCCGACTATTATAAAGGCTGGGAGCTGGTTAAGTACAATGAAAATCCTGAGCACCTCCATCGCTGTGATGAAAATGGCAATCGAATTCAGCTGTGCTTTGCGACTATGCTGGCTAAAAAGGTTCAGTAGATGGTGTAGGACAGAAGTTGATTTTTTAAAATTTAGCTTGGCTCACTTATTTTGAGATTCTGGTTTAAAAGGTCTGGGAGACAATTTAAAATGTCTCAGCCTCAATATTTTTTGAACATAATAAAGCTAGACTGAGGCATTTTTTTGTCCCAGTCTTTTTTATTTTGGTAAAAAACTTTAGAAATATTTTAGAATTTCTTTAGAAATATCTGAAGTTTGGTCGCTATACTAGAAAGTGCAAGGGGGAGAGAAAAGAGCTGGAAGCAACAGGACAGCTGGTAGAATACTTTAGTTTTTCTTTAAGTGTGAGTCTAGAGCAGATCACTTTTAAAAGCAGACTGAACGACCTTATTCTCTCCTCTTGCGGCAATTTTTTCCAGACCTTCAGTTTTCTGTTGACGAGGAAAAAAGAATATGTTAAAGTAAATGAGTAAAATAAAAAAGTCAATTATATTTTACTTAATATACAAGGAGGAACTCATGAAGAAAAGAACGAAAATCATTCTAACTTCTACGTTGACTGTGACCGGCCTAATCTTGGCTGCCGGTGGCTACTGGGCTTATAAGACCTTTGTCCCTCAGGAGACACCGATTGATAAGAATGCCACAGTGAGGACCAATTACTATCAGGCCATCAATAAAAAATGGTTGGAAAAGGCAGAAATCCCTAGCGATCAGCCGTCTAACGGTGTGTTTTATGAACTGAACGAGAAGGTCAAGGATAAGATGAAGGCGGATGTCAAAAATCTAGTCTCTGGTAAAGAAGAGTCAACGATTGAAGGCATGCCCGAGTTTATTAAATACTACCAGCAGGCTACTGACTTCAAGCAGCGGGAAAAGGATGGCCTAGCCCCTCTCAAGTCCTATCTCAAGGAAATTGAAGACTTGTCCGACCTGAAGGACTTGGCTAGCAAGGCTGTTGACTGGGAAAAACGCGGTTTGGCTCTGCCGTTTACCTTTGAAATTAGTTCTAAACTAGAAAATACTAATCAGAAACAAGTGAATCTGTCCAGTCCAAGTCTTATGCTGCCGGATAAGAGCTATTATGAAGATGAAGGTGCTAAGAAAAGGATGATAGATCCGCTGGAAAAAGCGTTCAAAGAAGCCTTTCAAAAGCTGGGCTATAGTGAAAAAGACAGCGAAAAGATTATCAAAGAAGCCTTAGAATTTGATGGAGAATTGGCCAAGTATGCCCAAAGCAATGAAGAAACTTCGGAAATTAAAAATCTCCACCATCCTAAGACGGCAGAAGACATCAATGCCTACTCTGATACCTTTAAGTTTCACGATATTATCAATGACTATCTAGATCAGGAATCTGGTGATGTCAACGTTCCTAATCCTAAGTATTATGAAAATTTTGCCAAGGTAGTCAATGACAAGAACTTTGGCAAGCTCAAATCTTGGATGCTTGTGAAGCAGGCAGCATCAGCATCTAGTTTTCTAACCGATGACTATCGGCTGATTTTTGCAGAGTACCAAAAATCCTTGCAAGGTACTAAGGAAGCAACTTCAAAAGAAGATGCAGCATACGATCTGACAACAGGTACTTTTTCAGACGTCTTCAGTCTTTACTATGGACGCAAATATTTTGGTGAGGAAGCCAAGCAAGAAGTGACCCAAATGGTCAAGGATATCAAGGAAGTCTATCGGGAACGTATGCTGAAAAACGAATGGCTGTCAGAAGAAACTAAGCAGAAAGCAGTCAAGAAGCTGGATACCATGAAACTCTATATCGGCTATCCTGAAAAAGTTCGCGAAGTGACTAAGGCCTTGAAAGTGGACGACAAGAAATCCTTCTTTGAAAATGCAATTGCTTTGAGTCAGGCAAAAAATCAATATGATGTTGAGCACTTCTCTGAGCCAGTAGACAAGACCGAGTGGGTGATGCCTTCCTATGATATCAACGCTTACTACTCACAGGAAAATAACAGTATCAACTTCCCAGCAGCAATCCTACAGAATCCATTCTTTGATGTTAAGCAAGAGATGGAAAAGAACTACGGCGGTATCGGTATGGTTATTGGTCACGAGATTACTCACGCCTTCGACTCAACGGTGCAAACTTTGATGAAGAGGGGAATTTGAACAATTGGTGGACAGAAGCAGATAAGAAAGCTTTTGACAAGAAAATTGAAGCTGTTACCAAGCAGTGGGATGGTATTGAAATTTACGGCGGCAAGGTCAATGGCAAGCTTACGGTAACAGAAAATGTAGCCGATGCGGGTGGACTTTCAGCTACTCTAGAAGTCGTTAAAAAGAAATATCCAGATGCAGACTTGAAGAATTACTTTGAAAACTATGCCAATATCTGGAGAAGCAAGGCCAGTCTGCAATTTAACCAACTTCTCCTGAAAGTGGATGTCCATGCTCCGTCCGAACTGCGGGTCAACCAGCAACTCAAAAATGTAGAGGCCTTCTATGAAACCTATCCAGAAATCAAAGAAGGTGATGCCATGTATCTGGCTCCAGATAAGCGGGTCAGCGTATGGTAAGATTGATTGTCTAGAGAAGACAGTAAAATAATCTAAGCTATGAAGCACAACCAGTTTGGTAATAGGCGAGAAGTTCGTTCTTTTTCTCCTATCCATTCTTTCCTGCGACACTTGCTCGGCTGCGGCTTGTGCCTCCGCAGCCACGTATCTTTAAAGTCAGATTTTATCTGGCTTTTTTCTTTTACAAAAAAATTTTTATACAGCTTGATATACATCTATGGAAATTTATACAAGAGGTTTCGAGGGGCTACTAGGTATAGAGCTAGAGTAATTTTTTTCCTAGGGGAATTTATTCATTTTAGGCAGTAGAAGAGATTTTGGAAACGCTTGCAACCGTAGTAAGAGAATAGTATACTAAATATGCGATAAATATTTTATCAATTAATATACAAAGGAGAAACTGATGAAAAAGAAATTTTTCAGTTGGGCTATTCCAGCCTTGATGCTTCTTACACTCTTCCCTTTTCAGGCTGTTTCAGCCTGTACCGGATTTATTATCGGCAAGGATTTGACGACGGATGGTTCGACTCTCTATGGTCGAACAGAGGACCTGGAACCCAACCACAACAAGAATTTTGTGGTACGGGAGCGCAAGTATAACAAGGCTGGTGATAAATTCGTAGATGAAACCAATGGCTTTAGCTTTGATTTGCCAGCTGTTAGCTACAAGTATACGGCGGTACCGGATGTGACACCAGAGCAGGGAGTTTTCGATGAGGCTGGTTTTAATGAGGAGGGCGTTTCTATATCTGCGACAGTCTCAGCCAGTGCTAATGATGATATTCAAAAAGTAGACCCTTATGTTAAGGACGGTATCGCTGAATCTGCTTTAACTTCTGTAGTACTGCCTCATGTGAAAACAGCCAAAGAAGGAGTAGAACTACTAGCCAAAATTGTCAGAGAAAAAGGTGCAGCCGAAGGCAATATCGTGACGATTGCTGACAAGACAGGTGTATGGTATATGGAAATCCTTTCTGGCCACCAATACGCTGCTATCAAGTTTCCGGATGACAAATACGCCGTTTTTCCCAATACATTTTTCCTAGGCAGTGTAGATAAAAATGATACTGAAAACACGATTCTTTCAGCTGATCTTGAAAAAATAGCCCAGGATGCTGGCACCTATAAGGAAATCAATGGCAGCTTCCATGTAGCCCAATCCTATAATCCGCCGCTGGCTGAAGCTGACCGCTCTCGGGTTTGGTCTGGTATCAAGGCGCTGGATCCCAATGCAGATGTGCAATATGATGATGAATACTTTGAACTCATGCACTCAACCAGCGATAAGCTTAGTCTGCGTGATGCCATGAACTTGCAGCGCAATCGCTTGGAAGGAACAGACTTTAAACCGCAAGATCAGATGGAGCTAGACGGAAAAGGGATTCCTGATAAAACTAAAGCAGATCCAGTTTATAAATATCCTATCTCCAATCCAAATGTCATGGAGGCCCACATCTTCCAGCTCAAGGATCATTTACCTGCCTCTACTGGAGGAGGAATTCTATGGCTAGCTATGGGAAGTCCTCGCAATGCACCATACCTTCCTTACTATGGCAATATCAGCAATACCTCTCAGCCTTACCAAGAAATGAGTACAGCCTACAATGAGAATTCCTGGTATTGGACTGTTAGCCGCATCAATGATTTGGTTGCAAAATATCCAGAACTATTTGAAGATGGCTCTATTCGCACTGAAATTGAGCGTATGGAAAGCCAATGGATGGAGGAACAGCCAGCTCATGACAACGAGCAGATTAGTCTATCTGAACAGCCAGAACAAGCCAGTCTGAAAGCAACAAAAGATTCTATGGAGCGAGCGGATTCAGTCTTTAAGCGCCTTAAGGAAATTCAGAAGATTGCTGAAGATAAGGTCGTGGCTGAATATGGTACAAGTGCTTTAGAAGAGATTGAGGAGTTAGAGGACTCTGACACAGAGGAGACCATTCGTCTGGAAGATTTTGACTACGATATTGCTATTGCAGGAGGTATCTTTGTCTTGACTGTGATTGGAATAGCCATTTATCTTGTCAAAGGAAAAAATAGAAAAGGAGCAGACAGTCATGAATAAAACAAGAAGAATTGCTCTCTATATCTACTTAGTCCTAGCTGGTATTGGCTTGCAGTTTGAGCTTGGGGGCATGGCGGAGAAGGATGTCACCTTAGAAGCTGGCCGCGACTTGGTTCTGAACTTTGCTGTTTTAGCTGCCTTTTTCCTGCCTTTCTATTTCTTGATTAAAAAACTCGCCAAAAAGTTATCGGTTGAGACGATTGTTCTAGGAACAGCCCTCTTTGGAGGTGCCTTTATCTCTGGTTGGCTCAGCTTTGCAGGCAATAGCTTGATTGATATTATTAACTCTAACTTTATCAAGGATCCAGCTGTTTTCAATGATTGGACCAATGCACTGACAGCTCCTTTTGCAGAGGAATTTTTCAAGTCTCTGACAGCCTTTGCCGCTCTCTACATTTTGGGGCGCAAGGATATTCAGTCTGTCTTAATCGCTGGGCTGAGTTCGGGCTTTGGCTTTCAAGTCATAGAGGATATTGGCTATGTATCCAGAGTGACTTTCGGAGGACAATATAGTGGTTCCTTAGAAGCAGTTGGCAGAATTGCTGGCGGATTGGCTTCACATACTCTCTATACAGCAGTGGTGACCGTTGGGGTTTATCTTCTCTTCTCCACGGCTTACAAGAAATACCGTCTCTTTGGTTTCTGGTGCGTCGTGTCAACAGTTGCCAATCACTTTATTTGGAACTCTCCTTTCTTTGAAACAGAGCATCGGATTAACATCGTTGTCGGTTTCTTATTTGCCTTTCTTGTTGCTACCTTTATAGAAGTTTACCGATTGGTTTTGAAGGAGAAAAAGACAGATTTAGAAATTTAAATAATTTTGAGGATATTTATAAAATAAGGCTTTGTAATCGCTTGCAAAACCTGGTGTAAAAGTCTATACTGAATATAGTATTTAATTTTTGTAATTTTTACAAAAACAAAGGAGATATTTTTATGAAAAAAATATTGTTTCGTTCCTTGTTAGCTCTTTCGACTATTTTTCTCTTTCCTTTCCAAGTAGTCGAAGCCTGCACAGGATTTATCGTCGGGAAAGACTTGACTGCAGACGGCACGACGCTTTACGGTCGGACGGAGGACTTGGAGCCCAATCACAATAAGGTCTTTCTGGTTCATCCGAGAAAGACCAATGCGAGTGGTGCCAAGCTGGTCGATGAAACCAACGGCTTTGAATGGACCTGCCGGCAGAAAGTTACAAGTATACCTCGGTATCAGATGTGACCCCATCCCAAGGTATTTTTGACGAGGTTGGCTTCAATGAGTACGGTGTTTCGATTTCTGCAACAGTTTCTGCCAAGGCCAATGATGCCATTCAAAAGGTGGACCCTTATGTAGAAAATGGCTTGGCAGAGTCTATCCTGACAACTGTCGTCCTGCCCCACGTTCAGACAGCCCGTCAGGGTGTGGAGCTGATGGCGCAGATTGTCAGAGAGCAGGGAGCAGCAGAGGGGAATATTATCACCATTGCTGATAAGACTGGTGTTTGGTATATGGAAATCCTATCTGGCCACCAATATGTTGCTATTAAATTCCCGGATGACAAGTATGCAGTCTTTCCTAATACTTTCTTCTTAGGCAGTGTTGATTTTGACGATACAGAAAATGTTATTGCCTCAAAGGGTGTTCAGGATGTAGCCAAGCAAGCTAATTCTTATAAAGAAATTGATGGCAAATTCCACATTTCTCAGTCCTACAATCCACCGATGGCAGAGGCAGATCGTTCACGTGCTTGGGCAGGTATCACCAGTCTAGATCCAAATGCGGCCGTGTCTTATAACGACTCTTACTTTGATCTCATGCACTCCACAGACAGAAAGATCAGTGTAGCAGATGTCATGGCTATGCAGCGCAATCGCTTTGAGGGCACTCAGTTCAAACCGCTGGACCAAATGGAGCTAGATGGTAAGGGGTTGCCACAACGCGGTACGACAGATCCTGTTTACAAATATCCGTTGGGCAACCCAAATGTTATGGAAGCTCATATCTTCCAGCTCAAAGACGGCGTTCCAGCCAATATGGGCGGAGGCACTATGTGGCTAGCTGTAGGAAGCCCGCGCTTCTCACCTTACCTGCCTTATAATGGGAATATCACAGATACTTACGATGCTTATAAGGTCAACACAACTAGCTACAGTCCAGACTCTTGGTACTGGGTAGCATCTCATATCTATGATATGGCGGCCAAGCATCAGGACCTCTTTGGCACTTCTGTTCAAGACAAGTGGAAGACTTTGGGAAGCCCGCTTTATTGAGGAGCAAAATGCTCTAGATGCAGCCAATGCAGCTCTTCCAGACTCTTCAGCCAAAGTTACAGAGGAAACACAGGCTCGAGCAGCTCAAGTCTTTAAGGAAATGAAAGAGCTGGAAGCTGAAATGGAAGCTAGAATCAAGAAGGAAGCAACAAAAAACACTCCATCTAGCTCCAGCAAAGATTCTAGCAGCTCTTCGTTATCTCAAAGTTCGTCAAGCTCATCCTCTTCAGAAACTTCTAGCAGTTCTGATACACGGACGGAAGTCAATGTAGAAGATGACAGCTTGGTGGATGTCGCAACTGGCATTCGTTTGAAAAACGCTGATTTGGTCAAGGCTGGTCTTCAGCTGTCAGTGAAAAAACTAGAAAGCAAGATTCAGCCGACAGATACTTATGACATTAGCTTGACCGATCCGAATGGTCAGCCGGTGCATCAGGTTAGTCCAACCCTTGTGACGATTCCAGTCCACAAAGATTTGCCAGTAGATGCCGTCTATGCTCTGGATGAAAATGGCAAGCAGGTTGAGAAATTTGATGTAACGGTTAATCAAAACCAGACCATCAGCTTCACGACCAATCATTTCTCTGTTTACCAAGTGCAGTATCGAAATGAGCAGTCCGTCAAGGCCAAGAAAAAAGACCTACCATCAACAGGTGAGCAAGTCACCATCATGGGCCTTGCAGGCTTGATTATCCTAGCAGGAGTCTTCATCCTTTTGAAGAAAACAAATAAAAACTAATCTAAAATAAAAAGAAGGCCGAGCAATATGTTCGGCCTTTCTTAGTGGAAAAAAACGACTTTTGTCTGCGCTAGCCTTCAAGCTAGAGCCCTTATCTTAAATAATCATAGTTATAAGTCGTCAAAATTATGTCAGTGAGTTCTTCAGGTTCTTCCTGAGCTCCGCCAGCTATCCAAAGAGAAATAATCCCCTCAACACTGGATAGGAAGATTTCTAGGGCGTATTTCTGAGGGATGTGAAAGTTCTCCTCTAAAAAACGCTGGGTAGCAGCTTTTTGCTTATCACTCAGAATGATACTGGTTATGTACTCCCGAATAGCTTCGCGAAAGTCAATATAATGGCTCTTGGTCAGGGCATTGATAAGACGTTCATTAGCTCGGAGTATATGAAATTTTGCTATCATTAACTTTTTGGGGTATTCGTTCTCCGCTTCAAACAAGCTATAACTAGAAAGTTGGGAGATAATGTCATTTTTGAGACTATCAACCATCTGATATTTATCTTGGTAGTGGAGGTAGAAGGTGCCGCGGTTAATCCCAGCCCGTTTGCAGAGCTTGCTGATGGAGATATTATCAAATCTTTCCTCTGATAGTAGCTGAATCAAGGCTTCTTTGATGTCTTCCTTGGTACTAGTCTTTCGTTTCTGGATCATTTTTCTTCCTCTTTGCTTAAATCAACACTTTGTTGATTTTTGATTATTGCTTTTTATCTAAGCTCATTATATAATATCTGTGATTTAGAATCAACACCTTGTTGATTTAAGGAAAAGAGCTTTGAAAAGGAGAGAAACGATATGGCTTATATTGAAATGAAACATAGTTTTAAACGTTATCAGGTAGGTGACACGGAAATTGTTGCCAATCATGATATTTCTTTTGAGATTGAAAAGGGGGAACTGGTCATTATCCTGGGTGCTTCTGGTGCCGGTAAGTCAACAGTGCTCAATATCCTCGGAGGTATGGATACCAATGATGAGGGAGACATCCTGATAGACGGCCAGAATATTGCAGACTACAATTCCCACCAGCTGACGGATTATCGTCGCAATGATGTGGGCTTCGTCTTTCAGTTTTACAATTTGGTGCCCAACCTGACGGCCAAGGAAAATGTCGAATTGGCTTCTGAAATCGTCAAAGATGCTCAAGATCCAGTGGCCGTTCTAACCGCAGTTGGTATGGAAAATCGCCTCAATAATTTTCCAGCGCAGTTGTCAGGTGGGGAGCAGCAGCGGGTCTCTATTGCTCGGGCTGTGGCAAAAAATCCTAAGATTTTGCTCTGCGATGAGCCGACAGGGGCTTTGGACTACAATACCGGCAAGCAAGTGCTGCAAATTTTACAGGATATGTCCCGCAATCAAGGGGCGACGGTGATTATCGTGACCCACAATGCTGCCTTGGCTCCCATTGCTGACCGGGTTATCCGCATGCACGATGCGAGAGTCAAGAGTGTTACAGTCAATGAACAGCCACAGGATATAAGTACATTGGAGTATTGATATGAAGAGAAAGATTTATTGGAAAGATATTCTGCGCTCCTTCACTAGCTCTAAAGGACGTTTCCTATCTATTTTAATCCTCATGATGCTGGGCTCTTTAGCTCTCGTGGGACTCAAGGTCGCTCCACCCAATATGCGCAGAACAGCAACAGATTACTTGAAAGAGCAGCGAACCATGGACTTGGCTGTTATGGCGGACTATGGTTTGGATGCAGCGGATCAGAAAGAGCTGGAAGCTATTAAAGGGAGCTGATGTCGAGTTTGGCTATCTGACAGATGTCACCGTGGACGAGGAGGCCCTCCGAGTATTCTCAGATACCAAGGATATTTCAAACTTTCAAGTGGTCTCAGGACGTCTACCTAAGAAAGAGCAAGAAATTGCCCTGGCTAGCTTTTGGTCTAAAAAATATAAAATTGGTCAGGAGATTGATCTGACTGAAAAAGCAGGCAGTCGGTCAGTTCTGAAAAACAAGACCTATAAGATTGTGGGTTTTGTCAACTCGGCGGAGCTATGGTCTGATAGAAATCTGGGCAATGCGACTAGTGGCAGCGGGGCTTTATCTGCCTATGCTGTAGTCAGCCCCAAGGCCTTTGATACAGATGTTTACAGTATTGCCCGCCTGCGCTATCATGATTTAGAAAAGCTGGCTCCCTTCTCTGAAAGCTATCAGGAGCGTTTGGAGCAGCACCAGACTGCTTTGGACAAGAGCCTGGAAGATAACGGAGTGGCTCGCTTTAAGCGATTAGAGGCAGATGCCAAAAGCACCATTCAGAAGGGCCAAGATAAGATTGCTCAGGCTGAGAGTGAGCTGACCCAAGGTAAAAAACAGATAGAGCAAGCTCAGAGTCAGCTAGACCAGCAAAAAAGCCAGCTATCGGCAGCTCAATCTGCTTCTATTCTCCCTCCTGCACAGCTCAGCCAGAGCCAGCAGCAGATTCAGGAAGCTGAGTCCCAGCTCAATCAGAAAAAAGCAGAGCTAGCTCAGGCAGAGAAAGACTTATCAGTTAGCAAGGACAAGCTAGCTGATGCTAAGGCAAATCTGAGTCGTTTGAAAGAGCCGGCCTATCATAGCTATGACCGCAAGTCTCTGCCAGGTGGGAATGGCTATCATATGTATAAAAACTCCATGAATAGTATTGCGTCGATTGGTAATATCTTCCCAGTGGTGCTCTATCTGGTGGCAGCTATGGTGACCTTTACCACCATGACGCGCTTTGTTGATGAGGAGCGAACAAATGCAGGTGTCTTTAAGGCTCTAGGCTATCATAGCCGAGATATCATTCGCAAGTTTGCTCTTTACGGTTTGGTGGCAGGGAGTCTAGGTACTTTCATAGGGATTCTGCTGGGACATTATTTCTTGTCGGGAGTGATTTCTTCTATTATTACCAGAGGGATGGTGCTCTCTGCCCCGCATGCATATTTTTATGTTTCCTCTAGTTTACTGGCCCTTGGACTTTCCCTTCTTTCCAGCGTTCTCCCTGCCTATTTGGTGGCAAGACGGGAGCTGACAGAGGAAGCAGCTCACTTGCTTTTGCCCAAGCCACCGGTCAAGGGCTCCAAGATTTTCTTGGAAAGACTGCCCTTTATCTGGCGACGTCTTAGCTTTACTCAGAAGGTCACAGCACGCAATATCTTTCGCTATAAGCAGCGGATGTTTATGACCATCTTTGGTGTGGCGGGTTCTGTTGCCTTGCTCTTTGCCGGTCTAGGACTCCAATCTTCTATTGGTGGTATTCCCAAGCGTCAGTTTGAGGAGATTCTGCGCTACGACTTGATTGTCGCTGTCAATCCTGGGGAGAATCAAGCTGAGCAAGACAAGCTGAAAAAGATGCTGGCAGATGACTCGATTGCTGACTATCAGGAAATCCATAGTGAAACCCTAACAGAGAAATACAAAGGAAGGAAAAAAAGAGACAGAATCAGTCACTTTAATGGTTACGGACAAGGAAAATTTTGAACCTTTTATTTCTATGGAAAGTCCTGACAACCAGCAAAAGCTGACTCTCAAGGACGGTGTAGTTGTTTCGGATAAATTGGCCCGCATAGCTGGAGTTAGCCCCGGTGGCCGTATAGAGCTGGGTGGCAAGCCTGTCAAGCTCGCAGCAGTCAATGAGAATCATTTTGGCCATTTTGCCTTTATGAAGGCGACTGACTACCAGAAGATTTACGGCAAAAAGCCCGAGAAAAACGCTTATCTAGTGCGACTCAAGGACTCTTCTAGCAAAAATATTGTAGACAAGGCCAATGAATTTATGAGTCTCAAGTCTGTCAAGAGTGTCTCGCAAAACGCTAGCATGGTGAAGCAGTTCAACGTTCTAGCTGATTCTCTTAATAATACAATGCTGGTTTTGGTCCTGATTTCCATTCTTTTAGCTGTCGTCATTCTCTACAACCTGACCAATATCAATGTGGCTGAGCGGATTCGCGAGCTGTCTACCATCAAGGTTTTGGGCTTCCATAATAAGGAAGTGACCCTCTATATCTATCGAGAGACCATTATTCTGTCAGTGATTGGCATGGCAGTTGGGCTTCTAGGCGGCTTCTTCCTGCATCGTTTTTTGATTGAGAAGGTTGCGCCTAGCATTATCAGCTTAAACCCTCAAGTAAGTCCTTCAGTCTATCTGTTTCCTCTAACAGCGGTGACTCTTATACTGACCTTGCTTGGCTTCTTTGTCAACTACCGCCTCAGAAGGGTGGATATGCTGGAAGCGCTCAAGTCTGTTGATTGATAAAAAAAAACACTTTAAAACTTTCACTCACTTGATGGGTGGAAGTTTTTTTGAACTTTGATATAATATTCCTTGTAAAGAAAGAGAAAGACATACGATGACACGAAAAATTGCCTTATTATCCGATGTGCATGGAAATAGCACAGCCTTGGAAGCAGTACTGGCGGATGCGGAAAGCCAGCAAGTGACAGACTATTGGTTTTTGGGGGACTTGCTCCTGCCAGGAACCGGTCGCAGAAATATTTTAGACAGGATGGAGCAGCTGCATATCAGCCTCCAGGTCAGGGGGAATTGGGAAGACAGCCTCTGGCATGCCTTGCATCAAAAACTGGATTTGGATCGTCCTAGCCATCTCTACCTGACCCGGCTCTGTCATTTTGTCCTAGAGGAAATCCGTCCAGAAGAGATTGACCGCATGCAGGAACTTCCTCTGCAGATCTTGACAGAAGTAGAGGGATTGAAGATTGCGGTCAGCCACCATCTGCCAGATAAGAATTGGGGGCGGGAGCTGATTCATATTGGCGAGCAGAGCGATTTTGACCGCCTTTTTGAGGGGAATGACTGCGCTGTTGCTGTTTATGGTCATATTCACCAGCAGTTTCTCCGTTACGGAACTCAGGGGCAGTTGATTATCAATCCCGGCTCCATTGGTCAGCCATTTTTTCTAGATTCGGCTTTGCGTCAGGACTTGCGAGCCCAGTATGCCATTTTAGAGATTGATGAGACGGGTCTGGCTGATGTCGACCTGAGGCGCGTGGCCTATGATGTGGAGCAGGAGCTGAGATTGGCTCGGGAGCTCCACTTGCCTTACTATGAGATTTATCGGGAGAGCTTGGTCAATGGTATCCACCATACCCACAATCACGACCTGCTGCGAGAAATCAGTGAGCGGGAAGGCTATGCGGATGAGATTGCAGCTTTCTTAAAGTTCAGTCGTAACTCTTGAAGTTACACCATTTTTGAGATATAATAGTGGGAGAAAATGATGAGGGAGGAGAAAAAATGCAGATTTCTAGCCGTTTTACCATTGCCACCCATATGCTGATTGTACTGGCTTTGGAGGGAAAAAAACAAAAACTGACAAGTGATATCCTTGCTGGCAGTGTCGGCGTCAATCCGGTTATTATTCGTAAGACCCTATCCCAGCTCAAGAATGCCGGGATGATTACCGTTGCTCGTGGGACTGGAGGAGCAGAGATTGCCAAAGATTTGAAAGACATTAGCCTGTTGGACGTCTATAGCGCAGTTGAATGTCTGGGCAAGAGCGGCCAGCTCTTTAGCTTTCATGATAAGCCCAATCCAGACTGTCCTATCGGAAAAAAACATTCACAATGTCTTAGACGACCGCTTGGCGGCTATTCAGGCAGCCATGGAAGCTGAATTGGCTCAGACCAGCCTTGACGAAGTCGTCGCAGCAACCGAAAAAGAAATTAAAGAACAATCTGTTTCCCAGTGAGCAGATTGTTTTTTGTTAAGAATTTTGCAAGATGTAATTGTTGACATTACATTAAGATGTGCTATACTAATAGATGTAATAAAAAAATAATTACAATCTGAATAATCTTTTGGAACAAATGGAGATGTGGAAAACCATATCAAGGAACCTATCTCTGTTTTGGGGAAATAGTAATAAAAAAACATCGGGCAGGAAAACTGCTGACATTTAAAATTAAAGAGAGGAGAAAGTACATGACTTTTGAATATCAAAGCAAGATTTATCTAGGAGAGGTGGCGCTATATGTAGCTGACCTAGCAAGACAAAAGGATTTTTATCAACGCGTTTTAGGGCTGGAACTTTTGGAAGAGCAGGACGGAGAGGTTGCTTTGGGCAGGGACGGACAAGTTCTGGTTAGGCTTTTAGCGACTAGTGACCGTCAGTCCGTTAAGTCGGCTTACGGTCTTTATCATCTGGCACTCTTGCTTCCAAGCCGTCAAGCCTTAGCAGATATCCTGAAGCATTTATCGGAAAATAAAGTACCTATGGTTGGAGGAGCGGATCACGGTTATAGTGAAGCCATTTATCTGGAGGACCCAGAAGGCAATGGCATTGAGCTTTATCGGGACAAGCCTCAGGTTGATTGGGATATTCGAGAAGATGGCCGCATTATCGGGGTGACGGAAGCACTTGCGGCTCAAGAAATCTATGAATTAGGTCAGGAAGTCCAACCGTTTAGTATTGCTGAAGGCACTCGTATGGGCCATGTCCATCTGTCTGTGAAAAATAGCAGAGCTGCCAGTCATTTTTACCAAAAGCTTCTAGGCTTGGAGGATAAATTTTCTGTACCTTCTGCTAGCTGGTTGGCATCAGGGAACTACCATCATCATTTAGCCGTCAATGAGTGGGGAGGTTCTCACTTGAATCATCGCCAACCGAAGCAACTGGGACTAGCCTATTTGAAGCGCAAGTAGAAGGGAAAGAAGACCTAGTAGCTATTTATGAAAATGCTCAGGACTTGCAAGCGCCAGTCCGATGGATTAGCTCCCAAGAGCTAGAAGTCACAGACCCAGATGGGATTGTGGCAAAGATCCAAGTCGCTTAGTTAAATACGATGTCATCCTCCATCTGCTAAAGATGCGAGGATTTTGTTTTTCTGATGAGAAAGCCAGATTGTTATATTTCCGCTTCCAAAATGATGGTATAATAACTAAAAGAAAGGCGGAGAAATGTTAGCTAAAAATATAATCTATTTAGAAACGTCATCTATCTTTGACTGGGGACAAATCATTTCCTATTTATCAAGAGAGGAAAAGGAAGTGATGTACCAAGTTGCAAATGACAGAATTAAGCGCTTGTTTAAAGTTGAAAATGAATTTTATCTTTGTACGATTTTTTACAATGAGCAAGTTCAAGAGATATGTATCCAGGTGGAAAATCAGACTATTTTTTCTGCTGAGGCTAGAAAAGTTATTAGCAATTTTGTCAGAGATTGGTTGGATTTAGATCAGTCGTTAGATAACTTTTATCAGTTTGCACAAGAAGATGATATTTTATCTCCTTTGGTTCAGAAATTTTACGGACTTCGTTTGATTGGTGTCCCAGATTTTTATGAGGCTATTACTTGGGGAATTTTAGGACAGCAGGTAAATCTTGCTTATGCTTATACCCTAAAAGAACGTTTTGTCAAGAAATATGGCGAAGCTTTTCACTATAACCATGAAACTTACTGGCTTTATCCAAAGCCAAAGATGGTTGCAAATAGTATGGCTGAGGAGTTATTGGAGTTGCAAATGACTCGTAAAAAAGCAGAATATTTGCAAACAATATCAAAGCTCTTGTATCAGGGCACCATTTCAAGAAGTTATTATCAAAAGTTAGATACAGCTGAGCAAATTGAAAAAGAGCTGCTTAAACTTTATGGTGTTGGTCCGTGGACGGCTCATTATGTGATGATGCGATGTTTTCGTATCCAATCGGCTTTTCCGATGGCTGACATTGGATTGCAGAATGGCATATCTTATATACTTGGTTTAGATGAGAAACCGTCTAAGGAATTGCTGTTAAAGTTAAAAAATGAGTGGGGAACATGGTGTTCATATGCAGTTTTTTATATTTGGCGTTTGCTTTATTAGTTGATTATCATCGAAAAGGAGAAGAAATGTACATAACTTATTACAAATCCCCAATCGGCCGTATTCTCATTATGACGGACGAAACTGCCCTGCTGGGGCTGTGGCTGGAAGGACAGAAATATTATGGTGCAGGCTATGATTTGGAGCAAGCACAGCAGGAGGAGACAGAAGTAAGTCAACGCGTTGTTGCATGGCTAGATGCTTATTTTAAGGGGGAAAATCCCCCAACAGATGAAATTCCATTGGCACCTCAAGTGACTGAGTTCAGAAGCAAGGTTCTGGCAGTGTTGCAGAAGATTTCCTACGGTCAGACGGCTACCTATTCAGATATTCTACGAGAGTTACAAGCCGAGTATGGTAAGATTGGTTCGGCCAGAGCAGTCGGAGGTGCGATTGGGCATAATCCTATTTCTATTTTAATTCCCTGTCATCGGATCGTTGGAAGCGATGGCGAGCTGACGGGTTATGCCGGCGGACTTGATAAAAAAGCTTACCTACTGAAGCTGGAGGCGAGGAAATGATGGCGTTAGGACATATGGCTGAAGATTGGGAGTGGGAGGCTATTAAAAGTAATAACAGTGATTATGATACGTTTTTTTGGTATGCTGTTAGAAGTACCGGAATTTTCTGTCGTCCCTCATGTGCCTCTCGTCTTCCCAAAAAAGAAAATGTAACGATTTTTCAAAAAGCAGAGCAGGCAGTTGAAGCAGGATATAGACCATGTAAACGATGCCGTCCACTAGGAAAGCCGGTTAGCAAAGAGGAATGGGTAGAAGAAATTGATCATATTTTAAAAGAATATTTCCAGCAAAGTTTAACTTTGAAAGATTTAGCTTTTATGGCAAAAGGCTCTGAGTCTTATCTTCGGCATGTCTATAAGAGTGTGACTGGAAAAACACCACAAGAACGTTTACGCGAACTTCGATTAGAATACTCTAAAGAAATACTAATCAACACTAATCTCTCAATACAAGAAGTTGCAGAGCATTCAGGCGGCCTGCATGCAGCCTATTTCGCAAAATTATTTCGGAAGACTTACGGAGTGAGTCCGATGGAGTATAGAAAACGACATTATAAATAAGAGTATAATGAATTCTCATGATGTTACAGCGTAGATTTTAATAGCGAATACTTGTTGGTAATAAATGCTTATTGAAAACCAATTGTCAAAGAAGAAAGGAGATTTTTCCTATGTCTAAACAAATTATAGACCCGATTCAACTGCGCCACGGTGCCAATTAACCAACCGTTTGGTGCTGTCCCCTATGTATACTTTCAGTGGCTTAGAAGGAGGATTTGTGTCTGATGATACTTTGCGATACTTCGGAGCACGCTCTCAGGCAGCCAGTCTTTTGATTACTGAATTTCATTATGTTAGTCCATCAGGAGGGCCTTGTTATCAGACTGGCTATCCAGTTCAATTAGGAATTTACTCTGATGACCACATTGAAGGGGAGAGAAAATTAGCTGCTGCCCTTCAAAAAGATGGCAATAAAGCGATTTTACAGCTTCATCATGGTGGGATAGCAGCTTCCGGCCGTGCTTTGAAGGGTGAGGAAGTATTGGCTCCAAGTGCTTTAGATTTTTCTTTTCTGCCTTATCCGGTGAGAGAATTGACCGATGAAGAAATCCTTGAAATTATCAAGGATTTTGGTCGAGCAGTCAAACGTGCAGTTCAAGCTGGTTTTTCAGGAGTGGAAATCCATGGTGCCAACCACTATCTGCTGCAGCAATTCTTTTCTAGCACATCCAATGTTCGTCAGGACAGATGGGGCGGAACTTTGGAAAAACGTATGGCCTTTCCTTTGGCGGTAGTCGAGGAAGTGAAGCGTGCTGCGGCCATGTATGCGCCAGAAGATTTTATTATTGGCTATCGGATTAGCCCAGATGAAATCCATGAAGATCAAGTAGGCTATACTTATGAAGAAGCCAAACTTTTGGTCAAGGAGATAGTCAAGCACGAACTAGACTACATCCATTTGTCGCTTTTGGGCGGCTATGCTTCAAAACCTGCAGGATCAGACAAGAGCTATGCAGATCATTTTAAGGAAGTGATGGATGAGCAAACCAAACTGATTACAATCGGTGGTGTCTTTAGTCAGGAAGATGCAGAAGCTGCTATTGAGGATACGGCTGCGGATTTAGTTGCAATCGGCCGTGGGACCTTGATTGACCCGCTGTTTGGCTATAAAGTACAGACGGGACGAGGAGCAGAAATTGTCCATGAGATTAGCCCTGAGCAGTTGAAAAATTCTCAATTGACACCAGGCTTGCTTGAAGTGTTCAGTCGTAAGGATTCTGGCGGGCTGCCTCCTCTACCTGGTCATGACACTATTACCCACCTTCATACTGGTAAATTTGGGGATGAGGGACAGTAATAATTTTGGTGTAATTTTTTTCCAAGACTTTTACCATTTTACTGGTGAGAGTCTTTTACTTGCATTAATAAACTAAAAACCCCTTTGTCAGTCGCTGTGAGTGACAAAGGGGATTTTCATTAGTTGATATGCCATTGTGTGGCCAGCCAGTCGGCAAAGGCACCATAGCGCTCTTTGAGGGCTTCATGATGCCCATAAGAATCAAAGACGGAGTAGGTGGTAAGGATTTTTTTCTGAATCAAGCGATGAATTTCTTCAGCATAAAAAGGAGCTTTGGAAAGTCGGTTCGAGTGATTCGCGCCTTCTGTCTTCCCATTCTGTAAATAAATCAGACATTCCTTGTTTTTCAACTCCTGAGACCGGCAAAAGTCGGTAAAACCTGGGTACCAAAAGGAGCCGCAGATAGAAAAAACACAGGGGATCTTGCAGCCGCTATAGAGACTGTAAACAGCCGCTAGTCCACCGAGAGAGTAGCCACCATAGGCAATTCTCTTGTCATCCAGTAGGTAGTGCTGTCTGATTTCCGCTAATATACCGTTGAAGAGCTTTTGATGGTAAATATCTGCTCTGCCACCAAAATCGGGATTGCCAGGCTTTAGAGCATTGGCTTTCCAAGGTGTATAATCGTCCAGCCTGTTATTTGATATCAGTCCGATCAAGATTACTGATGAAGAAAGCTTGCTCAGGTAGTTTGTCTGTCCATCATTTAGCAAGATTGCTGGATAAGGTCGTGATCCGTCATAATCTTGGGGCAGGGCAATATTGACAGTGATACCTTCCCAGACAAAGGTCTTATTTATTGACAAAGTCATTGATTTTCTCGAGTGAGTCGATTACAGCAGGTCCATAATCCATGAACTCGTCATAGGAGATGGTCATGATTTTCTGATTTTTGACCGCTGGGACATCTTCCAGAACTGGATTGGCCTTCATTAGATCAACTGCTTGCTCATCCATGGCCTTGTTGCGGTCGCTGGTTACGTAGATGATGACTTCTGGATCCATAGAGACCAGATTTTCCAAGGTTAGGTCAGAGGTTCCAGTCGCTACATTGGTATAGCCGAGCTGGTTGAGCAGACTCTCTTGCAGGGCAGATTTATAGGCACCGAAAGTCTCATCGTTGTAGGCACACATGATGAGCGCTTTTTTCTTTTCCCCTTGACTAGTCTTATTGGTTTTCTTGACACTGTCAATTCTTGCCTGCAGCTGGTCAGCATACTGATTGGCCTTGTCTTGAACGTTAAAGATGGTTCCTATATTCTTGACATCTTCAACGATATTTCCTAGATCTTGCTTGGTATTGGACAGGGAAGCCTTCTGTGTATAGACAGGGATTTTGTTTTCATTCCAGGCACTGACTGTCCCCAGAGACTTTTCGGAAAACATCATGTTTCGGCCAAGAAGAGCATCTGGCTCATAGGATAGCACAGTTTCCTGTGATACGGTTTTCTTGTCGCCGACTTGCGGAATGGTGGCAATATCAGCCTTGTATTTATCTGTGACATCATTGTCTGGATTGAGCATACCGGCGATCTTGTCTTTCAATCCTAGTTCAATCAAGATTTCGGTCGTCGAAAGGTTGTTGGTGATGACCTTTTCCGGTGCCTTTTCAAAGACCTGATCAATCTCCTTGCCTTCGGCATCGTAAGTTTTGATTGTCACGGGATATTTTGTCTCTGCTGTGCTCTTTTTCGCGCTTTCTGTTTTGGAGGAAGATTGTGAAGTTGAGCTTTCTTTCGTACTTTCTTTAGATGAAGAATTGCAGGCTGCCATTGTCAGTGCAGCAGTTGCGACGAGTAAGATACTGAGTGTTTTTTTCATATTGCCTTCCTTTCTTGGGCTTGGAGCTTGTATAGATAAAGCTGAGAGCAGGCTCTTATAGATACTGAATCATGGCCTGTCGATCCTTGGTCCAGATCACTTTGCTCTGAATACCGTAAACGGCTTGCAGTGAATCATGGGTGATGGCCTCCTTTGGAGCACCTTGGTATGCAATCTCACCTCCTTTCATGAGGTACAAATAGTCTGAATACCGACAAGCCAGTTGGATATCGTGTAAAACAGCCAAAACATTGATGTTCAGGTCTTTGACGATACGTAGCATATCCAGCTGGTATTTGATATCCAGATGATTGGTCGGCTCGTCTAGGAGCAGCAGGCTTGGCTGCTGGGCCAAAGCGCGTGCTAGCAGGACTCTTTGCTTCTCTCCACCAGACAAGGATAGATAGACTCTGTCTTTCTTGTCTAGCATGTCCACCTGCTTCAAGGCATGACGGACGAGGGCATAGTCTTTTTCGCTCTCTTTTTGAAAAAGGGACAGATGCGGCGTCCTACCCAGCATGACGATTTCTTGGACGGTGCAGTCAAACTGAAGATGGTTAAACTGAGTTACAACGGCTATTTTCTGGGCAGCTTTTTTTATGCTGACCTGTTCAAGCGGCCTTCCGTCTAGATAAATGTTCCCGCTGTCAGGTTTGATTTGGCGGTAGATGGTTTTGAGCAGACTAGTTTTGCCGCTTCCGTTGGGCCCTAAAATGGTGTGAAACTGATTTCCCTCGACCTTGAGCGAAATTCCTTTTAAAATCTCTTTTGGGCCAATAGAATAGTGGATATTTTGGCAAGTTAGATCCATATCAGCTGCTTACCTCCTTTCGGCTTTTGGCTACAATGTAGATAAAGAAGGGGGCGCCGACCAAAGCGGTGAAGATCCCAATCGGCAGCTCGGCATTTTTGACCAAAATTCGAGCCAAAACATCTGCCCAGACAAGAAAGAGTGAGCCGAGCAGAGTAGCGATAGGAAAGAGTCTTTTGTAGTTGGTACCGACTAATCTTCGAGCAATGTGCGGAGTGATTAGTCCGACGAAGCCAATAATGCCGCAGCAGGCAACCAGCACCGCAGTCATGACTGCGACAACTGTGATATAGAGGAACCAGTAAAAACGCAGAGGTACTCCCAGTGTCAAAGCAGCTTCGTCCCCCATCATCATAGTATTGAAAATACGATACTGGGAACAGAAAAACAAAAAGGAGAGACCGACAACAAGAGCCGGCAAGGCAAGATCTGACCAAGAAGTTCCAGCCAGTGAGCCCATAGTCCAGAACTTGATTGTCATAATGCTGTCAGCATTGGCACCGACGGAAATGATAAAGTTGGAAAAGGCGATAAAGAGGGCATTTACAACTGTTCCTGATAAAATCAGACTGCTTGTCGTCATTTTTCCCTGCATGGATGCGATAAAAAGGACCACAGCCGATGCCAGAATAGCTCCTATAAAGGCACCTGCGCCAGTAATGGATTTGAGCCCTAAGATAATGCTCAGTGTGGCTCCGAAGGTTGCACCTGCTGAAATTCCCAGGATATAAGGCTCTGCGATAGGATTATTGACAGTAGATTGCATGACGCTGCCACAGACAGACAGGCCAGCACCAGCTAGGATTCCCAAGAGCACTCTTGGAACCCGCATGTTCCAAACTATAGCGATTGTAGACGGAGATAGTTTGCCTGTGCCAAGGGGAAATCCGAGTTTGCTGAAAATAATCTGGTAAGTATCTTGTATGTCAATAGTAACCGATCCCAAGGAGACAGCTAAAAAGAGAGAACAAGCCAGAAAAATGACGAGAAGCAAGAGCAGGCAGATATAGCGAGAAAATCCGTGATTTTCTGACTTTTTAAAGACCATCCAGACCTCCTTAACAGCAAAGATTAGAATTTTTAGACAATTTTTCATAAAAAATTATAACATTTTTAAATCAGAAGGGCAAGAAGAGATAAAAACTGGATAGTGCGGAGTAATTGATTTCTTCGGAATGTCTCGAGAGACGAGTTCATTGGAGAAAAAGTGGGGGAATCTAAATGACTTAGTATAATTACTAGGAAACAAGAAAAAACGACAGAAACTTTTCTATCGTTTTTTTGAAATTATAAACGCTTAAGGACTAAGAGAGCTATAACGATGTTTAACAATGATAGCTCAAAGAACCAGAAGTTCTTTGTCAAACCCAATAATCATTCAAAAACATAATATAAGCTTATAAAATTCTATTCAAAATACAGCAAGTCCTTGCTAGTCTCGGTGAAGAGTTCAAAACCATTCTTAGTGACATAGCCGCAGTCCTCGATGCGGACACCGACCTTACCAGGGATGTAAATACCAGGCTCAACAGAGAAGCACATGCCTTCTTCAATGATCATGTCATTGCCTTCCATGATGGATGGAAATTCGTGAACATCCATACCGATACCATGGCCGAGGCGGTGATTGAAATACTCACCATAGCCCGCTTTTTCGATGACTTGCCGAGCGGCGCGGTCTACTTCATGAGCTGTGACGCCTGGCTTGATAAAAGTCAAGAGCAGCTTGCTGGGCTTCCAATGTCAGATGGTAGATATCTTTTTTTAAACTGGTCAGGCTGGCCGATAGCAACGGTCCGTGTCATATCACTAGCATAGCCATTGACCATGCAGCCAAGGTCAAAGAGCAGGAGGGCGTTGTTTTCGACTTTATTTGCTCCAGGGAATGCCGTGCGGGTTAGCTGCATTATTTCCCGTCAGGACCATGGTTTCAAAGCTCATCTCATAGCCTTCTCGCTTGATGGCGAAGTCAATCTGAGCGATGATATCCGTTTCGGTATTTTCCAGTGAAATATTGTCAAAAACCAATATTGACAGCCTTGTCAGCATATTGTCCAGCTACCAGCATTTTCTGGATTTCATCGGCTGATTTGATCAAGCGCAAGCGGTTAACGTAAGGAGTCAGGTTGGCAAATTCTGCAGATTCAAAGACAGTTTTCAATCCATGATATTTGGTCAAAATCAAGTTATCAAACTCAAGAGCGACAGTCTTGAAGGAGTGAGCCGGAAGGGCTGCTTTAATCTTCTGCCAAGGATTTTCCGAGTCCATATAGCCAAGGACTGAAAAGGAAACAGAACCTGAAGCACGTTCAACTTCTAAAGCAGGAACGAAGAGCAGGGGCTCATGGTCAGGATAGACAAACAAAAACATCTGCCGCTCATGCGGGTCGCTGTAGAAACCAGTCAGATAATTGATGGTGACTGGATCAGACAGAACAGCAGCATCTAGCTTCTCATTCTCGAGATAATGGGTGATTTGTTGGATTTTTGTCATGGTCACAACCTTCTTTCTATGCCTCTATTTTGGCAAAAAATGTCAAAAAAAGCAAGACTTTTCAAAAACTTATCAAAATACTTGAAAGTGTTTACAAGAAGTGATAAAATGGTGAATGTAGGAAAGTGAAAACGATATTTTCAATAGAAGAAAGGAAACTATATGAACACAGACGACACAGTAACGATTTATGATGTCGCCCGTGAAGCGGGAGTTTCGATGGCGACAGTCAGTCGAGTAGTGAATGGAAACAAGAACGTCAAAGAAAACACACGTAAAAAAGTTTTAGAGGTCATTGATCGTCTTGACTATCGCCCAAATGCAGTAGCACGTGGACTAGCCAGCAAGAAGACTACAACCGTTGGCGTTGTCATTCCAAATATTACCAATAGCTATTTCTCAACCTTGGCAAAAGGGATTGATGATATTGCTGAAATGTATAAATATAACATTGTCTTGGCTAACAGTGATGAGGATGATGATAAGGAAGTATCCGTTGTCAATACGCTCTTCTCTAAGCAGGTGGATGGCATTATTTTCATGGGCTATCATCTGACAGAGAAAATTCGCTCAGAGTTTTCACGTTCACGCACACCGGTCGTTTTGGCGGGTACTGTCGATGTGGAGCATCAACTTCCGAGCGTCAATATTGACTACAAGCAAGCAACAGTTGATGCTGTAGAATTACTGGCTAAGCGCAATAAGAAAATTGCCTTTGTCAGTGGACCGCTCGTAGATGATATCAACGGGAAAATCCGTCTATCAGGCTATAAAGATGGCTTGAAGAACAAGAAACTTTCTTACAGCGAAGGCTTGGTTTTTGAATCAAAATATTCTTATGATGATGGCTACCACTTGGCAGAGCGTGTTATTGCTTCCAAAGCAACTGCGGCTTTTGTCACAGGAGATGAGTTGGCAGCAGGCCTCTTAAATGGTCTATCTGATCAAGGAATCAAGGTTCCAGAAGATTTTTGAAATCATTACCAGTGATGATTCGCAAGTAGCTCGTTTCACTCGTCCTAACCTTTCCACAATCGGTCAGCCCCTCTATGACATCGGCGCTATCAGTATGCGCATGCTGACTAAGATTATGCATAAGGAAGAATTGGAAGAACGCGAAGTTCTCCTAGCTCACAGCATTAGCGAGCGTAAATCAACTCGGAAATAAGCGGTGAGCCGCAAGTCTGCTTTAGGAACTTCTCTGAACTTGAAAAAGCGTCTGAAGAGACTAAGTCAATGACTGCTTTAAGAAATTTTCACTATTATTGAGTGAGGCTGAGGCGTAGTACCTCAGCCTTTTTTTGTATTCCATTCAGTTAGAGCAGTTTTTCTATATGCTATCAGGCTTTGGATGGATTTTTACCTCATTTGCCCTTGTGGTTTTCCTTTTTATTTGATTTTCGGTATAATAGGAAGTATGAAAGTATTACTGTATCTTGAAGGAAAGTCCGTTTTGGAGAAATCAGGAATCGGCCGAGCCCTACAGCATCAGATGCATGCCTTGGATTTGGCTGGGATTCCTTATACGACGGACGTTTTAGGAGATTATGATGTGGTCCACATCAATACCTATGGCCCCCGTAGCTTGCTTCTCCTTCATGCTGCCAAGAGGGGCAATAAAAAAGTGATTATGCATGGGCATTCAACTAAGGAGGACTTTGAAAATTCCTTTATTGGTTCCAATCTTTTTGCTCCGCTCTTTGGTAAATATCTGACGCATATGTATAAAAAGGCGGATTTCATTATCACGCCATCGGAGTATTCCAAGCAGCTTATCCAGTCTTATGGGGTCACTACGCCTATGGTGGCTGTGTCAAACGGTATTGACCTGCCTAAGTATAAGAAAGATGCTCGCAAGGAAGAAGTTTTTAAAAAGTATTTTAAGATTGAAGAAGGGCAGAAGGTTGTCGTCTGTGCTGGACTTTATTTCCGCCGCAAGGGGATTGAGGATTTTGTAGAGGTTGCCCGCAGGATGCCTGATGTACGCTTTATCTGGCTGGGCTCTATTAATCTCTGGTTGATTCCGCGCAAGATTCGCCGTTTGGTTCTCTTTGACCACCCTGATAATGTCGAATTCCCTGGCTATTTTAAGGGAGCTGTTTTCCAGGGAGCCATGTCAGGAGCAGATGCCTTCTTTTTCCCGTCCTATGAGGAAACAGAAGGAATTGTTGTCCTGGAAGCCTTGGCTAGTGAGCAGAATGTTGTGCTGCGTGATATTCCAGTCTATCAGGGCTGGGTGGATGAGCGTTCAGCCGAGCTCTGCCATAATGTAGATGAGTTTGTCCAGTCTCTGAGAAATGTCTTAGATAAAAAGGTGGACAAGCGCGAAGCAGGCTATCAGGTAGCTAAAAGCCGGTCTATTGACGATGTTGCAGATCAGTTAGTCAAGGCTTATCAAACAGTTTTGGAGATGTAAGATGCGTATTGGTCTTTTTACAGATACCTATTTTCCTCAGGTCTCTGGGGTTGCTACCAGTATTCGGACTTTGAAGACGGAGCTGGAAAAATTAGGTCACACGGTATTTATTTTTACGACGACGGACAAGGATGTCAATCGTTATGAGGATTGGCAGATTATTCGGATTCCCAGCGTACCTTTCTTTGCCTTTAAGGACCGAAGAGTGGCTTACCGAGGATTTTCTCATGCCTTAGAAATTGCCCGTCAGTACCAGCTGGATATTATCCATACTCAGACTGAGTTTTCACTAGGGCTGCTGGGGATTTGGATTGCCAAAGAGCTGCGGATTCCGGTAGTGCATACCTATCATACCCAGTATGAGGATTATGTGCACTATATTGCTAAGGGGATGGTCATCCGTCCTAGCATGGTCAAATATATCGTCCGTGGCTTCATGAGTGACTTGGATGGGGTTATCTGCCCTAGCGAGATTGTTTATGACCTTTTGGTTGATTATAAAATCGAAGCAGAAAAACGGGTGATTCCGACAGGGATTGAGCTGGCGAAGTTTGATCGGCCGGAAATTTCGCGTGAAGATATCAAGAAGCTTCGTTTCAAGCTAGGACTGGCTGAAGATGAGATAATGCTGCTCAGTCTGTCGCGAATTTCTTATGAAAAGAATATCCAGGCTATCGTTGAGGCGATGCCTGCCGTCCTTGAAGAAAATGACAAAGTCAAGCTAGTCATTGTCGGCGACGGTCCCTATGCGGAAGACTTGAAAGAACTGGTTGCCAAGCTTCAGATTGAAGAAGCTGTCATCTTTATGGGGATGATTGCTCCTAGTGATACGGCCCTTTACTATAAAGCTGCGGATTTCTTTATCTCTGCCTCAACCAGTGAGACCCAAGGTCTGACTTATCTGGAAAGCTTAGCTAGCGGTACACCGATTATTGCCCATGGCAATCCTTATCTGGATAATGTTATCAGTGACAAGATTTTTGGAACCCTTTATTACCAAGAGCGTGATTTATCAGGCGCAATTTTAGAGGCAATTATTGCGACGCCTGACATGGATGAGCAAAAGCTAGCAGACAAGCTTTACGAGATTTCAGCGGAGAACTTTGGTCGCAGAGTCTATGAGTTTTATCTGGATTTAACCATTTCCAAGGACTTCCATAACGAGCTCAGCCCAGAGGAAGTGCTGCCAAGCGTCTGGCCAAGACAGTGGCCTATCTGCCTGGCAAGGTCATCTCTCTTCCAATCAATGGCTCCGTTCGTATCCTCAAAGCTTCGAGTAAGCAAGTTAAAAAAATCAAGAATATTACTAAGTTATTAGAATAGAAATATGCCTTGCATCATTGTGGCAATAGCTATTTATGCAAGGTTTTGTTTAAAAATAGAGGAGAAATCTTATGAAAAAATATCTCAAACAGTTGCCTTGGTTGCTTTTGTTCTATGGCATTTTCATTGCTTCAGATTGGATTTGGCAAGAGCTTTGGAGATATCTTATAGACAATACAGAAAGTGTAGAAAGTGTTTTGAACTGGCTTTCAAACTTTAATATTTTGTATTATCTTTTACTGCTGCCCTTGGTTGGTGCAGGGATTGCTTATATAAATACTCGGAAGAATGGCTTCGTTTTGCCCTTCCTCCTTCTGATTCCTGGTGTCCATTATTATTATCTATTCAAAAACTTTTTTGACGGCCTTTTTTACTCAGGAGACAAGATTTATAATCCAATCACTTCCACGCTTTATAATGCTAGGGATATTCATGTCTTGTTATTCCTTTCTTTGGGAGGAATGCTGTTGGCAGAGCAACACCGTAAAAAACGTCAAGCAGCTACTTTGAGTCAAGAGACTCTCAATCGTTTTTCCGGTTTTGATGGCCAATAGCTCTTGCAAATTTTTCCAATCGTGCTATAATGTTTTCTAGAGACAAATCACCTGCAGGAAATCTTTTAGAGAGCGCGTGGAGCTGGAAATCGCGTAGAGGATGCAGTTGGGACTACTCTATTAGCTTTTATGCAAACATAAAACGGTGGCTACGTTAGAGCCGATTCGAGGTGTAAGTCTTTTGACTTACATAAATGAAGGTGGAACCACGTTGCGACGTCCTTTTGAGGATGTCGTTTTTTGTTTTCATTTTTTTCTTTTGTTACTTTTTGGGGTGGCGAGAGAGGACTTTTTCCTTTGCTGCAATATTAAAAAAATAAAATGAATAAAGGAGATCTATATGGGATTCAAATTTGAAGAAATTAAGGCTTATTTAATGAAACATGGCTTAGATTCTAGCATAGCTGAGTCGCTGCATGCGGTCTATGGAACTCAGCGCTTGGGAGGCACTGCAAATGCCTACTTTTTTTAATTGTTTTTACCGAGACAGGAATCTACATCATTTCTATTACCCCTATGGGGAAATTAGGAGACATTGTAGGAGAATTTTTCAGCAGAAGATATACAAGCTTTATCAATTTAAGAAGCGCCTGTTTATAGGATATAAACTTAAGTTTTCGATGAATGATAAACAGAGTTTTGAATTTAATATTAATAAGGTAATGATTGGTGCAGGCTGGCATAAAACTGAGCTACAAAAAATCCTAGAAACAAACTATTACAATAAAAGAATAGATTCTTAAAATATTTGGATGATAGATAAGGAGAAAACTCATGATTAAGATTACTTTCCCAGATGGCGCTGTTCGTGAATTCGAGTCTGGCGTTACAACTTTTGAAATTGCTCAATCTATCAGCAATTCCCTAGCTAAAAAAGCTTTGGCTGGTAAATTCAACGGCAAATTGATTGATACGACTCGTGCCATAACTGAAGATGGTGCTATTGAAATCGTGACACCTGACCACGAAGACGCTTTAGACATCTTGCGTCACTCTGCAGCCCACTTGTTTGCGCAAGCAGCTCGCCGTCTTTTCCCAGATATTCACTTGGGCGTTGGTCCCGCCATTCAGGATGGTTTCTACTACGATACGGACAATGAAGCAGGACAAATTTCAAATGAAGATCTGCCTCGTATCGAAGAAGAAATGAAGAAAATCGTCAAAGAAAATTTCCCATCCATCCGTGAGGAAGTGACTAAGGATGAGGCGCGTGAAATTTTCAAAAACGATCCTTACAAGTTGGAATTGATTGAAGAGCACTCTGAAGATGAGGGCGGTTTGACCATTTACCGTCAGGGTGAATATGTGGATCTCTGCCGTGGTCCTCACGTTCCATCTACAGGTCGCATCCAAATCTTCCACCTCTTGAATGTGGCTGGGGCATACTGGCGCGGGAACAGCGACAATGCTATGATGCAGCGGGTCTATGGGACCGCTTGGTTTGACAAGAAAGACCTGAAGAAATATCTGCAAATGCGGGAGGAAGCCAAAGAACGTGACCATCGTAAGTTAGGTAAAGAGCTGGATCTCTTCATGATTTCTCAAGAAGTGGGTCAAGGCTTGCCATTCTGGCTGCCAAACGGCGCGACTGTCCGTCGCGAGTTGGAGCGCTACATCGTTGATAAAGAGTTGGCTTCAGGCTACCAACACGTCTACACTCCGCCTTTGGCCTCTGTGGAGCTTTATAAGACTTCTGGTCACTGGGAGCACTACCAGGAGGATATGTTCCCAACAATGGATATGGGTGATGGAGAAGAGTTTGTTCTTCGTCCTATGAACTGTCCTCACCACATCCAAGTCTACAAACACCATGTTCACTCTTACCGTGAGCTGCCAATCCGTATTGCTGAGATTGGCATGATGCACCGCTACGAAAAATCTGGTGCCCTGACTGGTCTTCAACGTGTACGCGAAATGTCCTTGAATGACGGTCACCTCTTTGTTACTCCTGAACAAATCCAAGAAGAATTCCAGCGTGCGCTGCAGTTGATTATCGACGTTTACGCTGATTTCAACTTGACAGAATATCGTTTCCGTCTGTCTCTTCGTGACCCTCAGGATACGCATAAGTATTTTGATAACGATGAGATGTGGGAAAATGCCCAAACCATGCTGCGAGCAGCCTTGGACGAATGGGTGTGGATTACTTTGAAGCAGAAGGAGAAGCAGCCTTCTACGGCCCTAAACTTGATATCCAGGTTAAAACAGCCCTAGGAAATGAAGAAACCCTGTCAACTATCCAGCTGGACTTCCTCTTGCCAGAGCGTTTTGACCTCAAGTATGTCGGAGCTGACGGTGAAGAGCATCGTCCAGTTATGATTCACCGTGGAGTTATCTCAACCATGGAGCGCTTCACAGCCATCTTGATTGAAAATTACAAGGGTGCCTTCCCGACCTGGCTGGCTCCGCATCAAGTGACTTTGATTCCTGTTTCTAACGAAGCCCATATTGACTATGCTTGGCAAGTGGCTAAGAAGCTGCGCGATAAGGGTGTCCGTGCTGATGTGGATGAGCGCAATGAAAAGATGCAGTACAAGATTCGTGCCTCACAAACTAGCAAGATTCCCTATCAGCTCATCGTTGGTGACAAGGAAGTCGAAGACGGTACTGTTAATGTCCGCCGCTACGGTCAAAAAGAAACACATACAATACCAGTAGACGAATTTGTAGAGCAAATCTTAGCAGACATTGCCAGCAAATCCCGCCTTGAAAAGTAGAATTCATTAGATAACAATTAAACCCGAGCAATTAGCTCGGGTTTAATTATTTTCTATCTGTAGGTAGAAACTTCTTTAACTAATTATGTTAGCAAGTTTTATCTTAATGCAAGTATTTATTCACATAATCATCAAAATCAGGATACTCATTTCGGTTCATGGCATAGAGCATTTCCCCATAGAGAGGGTCACTAGACGGGTCATCAGGTTCTAGAAGAGTAGCTATTTCATATCATCATCTGGGAAAAGGATGGTGTAGTGATAGGTGTCACTGACAGTGATACTGTAATATTTGGTATTATCTTGATACCCTGACTTATCTATCTTATAGTGAAATTCTTTATCACCTAGCTTGCCGGTCTTGTCATTGAAGACAATGTCAATGTCCTCGCCGTTTGCTTTCTGAGCCTTCCATTTTCCCTGAAAGCTAGTGTGCTGACCGCAGGCGCTGAGAAAGATTACTGTTAAGAAAGTGGTGAAAAGCAATGTCAGTTTTTTCATATCGTTCTCCTTGTCTATCCTTTGATATTATTCTACCACAAATGTTAAAAATAAAAAAGTTGAGTTGGTAAACTCAACTTTTGCACAGTAGGTCTGTATCTGAGCTACTTATTCTGCAGCTTGGGCCCAGCGTTGGGATAGCTTGCGCGAGAAGCTGGAAATAGCGAAGTTAATCAGGAAATAGATGGCTGCTACTAGTAGGTAGAGCGCGAAGACCTGTTCAGCTTCAAAATAGCGTCCCATTAGAATTTGAGCAGAACCAAAGAGTTCTTGGAGCGCAATAACAGAATAGAGCAGGCTGGTATCCTTAATCACTGTGACAAACTGAGAAATGATGGCTGGCAGCATTTTCCGAATAGCCTGAGGTAGGATGATATAACGCAGTATCTGAAACTGGGTAAATCCTTGAGATAAGCCAGCTTCAGTCTGACCTGGGTCAATGGCATTGAGACCGCCCCGGATAATTTCTGCCAAAGCAGCAGAAGTAAAGACAGTGAAGCTGATGATACCGGCTGGTGTTGACTTAATCTGAAAGACTAAAAAGATGGTGAAAATCCAGAGCAGATTGGGTACATTACGGACAAATTCGATATAAATGCTGGCAATCAGCTTGAGCAGTTTATTTTTTCCGTTTCGCATGACGGCTAGAATAGTTCCAAAAATTGTGGATAGGACAATGGAAATGAAAGAAATTTGCAGCGTCAGCCAGAGCCCCTTAAGGATAAAGAGGAGGTTGTTTGCGGTTAAGACTTTTAAAATATTTTCCATAGGGACCTCCTTAGATGCTGTAAGCTTGTTTATTGGCTTCCTCTACCCTACGTCCCCAGCTAGCGATTGGGAAGCAAAGGAGGAAGTAGAGCAGAGCTGCTCCGGCAAAGGCTGGGATGTAGTTTGAGTTTAGAGCAGACCAGGACTTGGTCACGAACATCAGATCCATACCAGAGATAATAGCGACGGTAGATGTATTTTTTATCAGATTGACGACCTGATTGATTAGCGGTGGCAGGATAATCCGAAAAAGCTTGGGGCAGGATGATGTATCGCATAGTTTCGACATAGGTGAATCCCCTGAGAGAGTGCAGCTTCGGTCTGCCCACGAGGAATGGACTGGATACCTGAGCGGATGACTTCGGCGATATAAGCACCGTGGTAGAGTCCTACACAGAGGACAGCAGTCCAATAGATTGAGGGCATGATGGTGTAATTGCTGACTAGCGGAAGACCGTAAAAAGACAATCACAAATTGCACTAAGAGTGGTGTATTCTGATAAAACTCAACAAAAAAACACGAGCTAGACCACGTAGAACTTTATGCTTACCTGTGCTGATAGCTCCGAAGAAAAATCCCTAGTAAAAGAGCCAAGGTCAGGGCACCGATAGAAATGGCTAAGGTAAAGAGGAATCCTTGGAAAAACTTGCCAAAGTCTGCAAAGTAGGCCTGCCAAGAAGAAATACTAAAACTCATGTGGTCTCCTTTCTAATCATCTGTTGAAGCAGATGGTTTTTAAATTATATTTGTCATAAAGTTTTCTGCAGACTGCCGTTTTTCCTTCCATTTAGAGATTAGGCCATCTACATAGTCATTCAATTGAGTATTGGATTTTTTTGTTACCACACCATAATCGGCTTTTTTGAAGCTGTAATCCAGAATGTTTGACTTGGAACTTACATAGCCGGTCAGGATGGACTTGTCAACAGAAATGGCATCAATACGGTGAGCCCGCAAGGAAACAGCAAGTTCAGGGTAGGAGCCTAACTCCACATATTTGAAGTTGAGTTTTTTCTCTTGGGCGATTTCTTCCAGCAAGGTTTGGGTAATAGAACCTTGGACGACACCGATAGTCTTGTTATTCAAGTCCTTGACGTCTGTAATTTTGCTGGATTTATTAACTAGAAAACCAGAAGCATCGGTGTAGTAAGGGGTTGTGAAATTATAGATTTCCTTACGTTCATCTGTGATGGTAAAGGTCGCAATTACCATGTCAACTTGTCCGTTGTCCAGAAGTGGTCCGCGGGTTTGTGCGGTAACTGGAACGTAGTTGATTTTGACGCCTAGTTCCTTGGCAATCTTTTTTGCAATATCGATTTCTAGACCGCTGTAAGTATTGCTATCAGGATTGAGATAACCAAAGTTAGGTACATCCTGCTTGACACCGACATTGAGGACTCCGCGTTTCTGGATGGCCTTGACCTGTTGGCTGGTACTGGAATCAGCTTGTGCAGGAGCGGCGTGAATCAAGCCTAGAGTCAGAAGGAGTAAGACTAGGCTGATGAGTATTTTTTGTAGTTTCATAGGTCTTCTCCTTTTTAAGAAAGCACGTTATCACTCTCATGGTTGATAATTTTACTGAGAAACTGCTTAACGCGAGGTTCGGTAGGATTGTCAAAGAAAGCATCAACATCAGTAGTATCCACCAGCACCTCACCGTCTGCCATGAAGATAATGCGGTCAGCTACCTCACGGGCAAAGCCCATTTCGTGTGTAACCACAATCATGTTCATGCCGTCTTTGGCTAATTTTTGCATAACAGCCAGAACATCCCCGATTGTTTCAGGGTCCAGGGCAGAAGTCGGTTCATCAAAGAGCAGGAGCTCAGGATGCATAGCTAAACCGCGGGCAATGGCAATCCTTTGCTTTTGTCCACCGGACAGCATGCCTGGGTAAGAGTCTTTCTTGTCCCACATGTTGACAAATTCTAGATATTTTTGAGCGATTTTTTTAGCTTCTTGTTTATCCATTCCTAGAACTTTAATAGGTGCCAAGGTAACATTTTCTAACACCGTTTTGTGGGGGTAAAGATTAAAATGTTGAAAGACCATTCCGACTTCTTTACGTAAATTGACCAGATCTTTGGCAGCAGCGTTCACGACCTCGTGGCCGTTGACAATCAGACTTCCCTGGTCAATACCTTCTAAAGCGTTGATTGTACGGATAAGAGTAGATTTTCCTGAGCCAGATGGTCCCAGCAGTACGACTACTTGTCCTTTTTCAAAACTGAGATTGATATTGCGCAGAGCATGGTAATCTCCGTAATACTTTTCGACATTTTTAAATTCAACTAAAGCCATATCTTTCTCCTTTGTGTTAGATAATATGACATAGATTTTACCATAGAATAAATAAACTGTCAAATTGAATAAAAATGAGTATTTCCATTTAGGAAAAAAATTTTTTAGATGAGAATTGTCCATTTTCTACAAATGTGGAATAAAAAAATGGCTTGAATTAGTGTTTTTTTAAGAAAACTTTGGTATAATAAGACTAGATAAATAAATAAAATTGGATTGGGAGTCTAGCTAGGCAAACTAGATTGCCTTTTGCACGTTTTGATGCAGGACGACTTAGCTGACTATGTCACAACTTTTCTATCATGGAGTTGATTCAATCCCAATCTTATGTTAAGGTGAACATATGAAGAAATATTAGTTGTAGATGATGAGAAACCAATCTCAGATATTATTAAGTTTAATATGGCCAAGGAAGGCTATGAGGTTTTGACTGCCTTTGATGGTAAGGAAGCCTTGGAAATGTTTGAAGCAGAACAGCCAGACATCTTGATTCTGGACTTGATGCTGCCAGAAGTGGACGGACTGGAAGTTGCTAGGACTATTCGTAAGACTAGTAATGTGCCGATTATTGTATTGTCTGCTAAGGACAGTGAGTTTGACAAGGTTATCGGTCTTGAAATCGGTGCAGATGACTATGTGACCAAGCCTTTCTCAAATCGTGAGCTGCAGGCGCGTGTCAAGGCGCTTCTTCGTCGTGCGGACCTTGTTGTGGAAAACCAAGTAGAAGAAAGTGGCCCGAACGAGCTGACCATTGGGGAACTACAGATTTTGCCAGATGCGTTTGTTGCTAAGAAGCATGGCAAGGAGCTGGAGCTGACCCACCGCGAGTTTGAACTGCTTCACCATTTGGCGACACATATCGGTCAGGTGATGACACGTGAGCACTTGCTGGAAACAGTATGGGGCTATGACTATTTTGGTGATGTCCGTACAGTGGATGTGACTATCCGCCGCCTGCGTGAAAAGATTGAAGATACGCCAAGCCGGCCTGAGTATATCTTGACTCGCCGCGGAGTTGGCTACTATATGAGAAATAATGATTGAAGCAATTAAACAATTTGTGGTTTCTGCGGATTTCGTCTTTGCAATCATTATTATCGGCTTCATTGTAGTTGTGGCCCTGCTTTTATTGGAAAATCGCCGTGATAACCAAAAGCTGGTACAGCTTAATCAAAAGGTTAAAGATTTGATTGCTGGTGACTATTCTGAAGTGCTGGACATGCAAGGGGAGTCCAGAAATCACAGATATGACCAACAGTATCAATGATCTTTCAGAGGTCATTCGACTGACACATGAAAACCTTGAGCAAGAAACAAAACGCCTTTCCAGTATACTGTCCTATATGACAGATGGCGTGCTTGCGACTAACCGCCGGGGGCAGATTATCACTATCAATGATATGGCAACCAAGCAGTTGGGAGTTAAGAGAGATGAGGTCCAAAATATGAGTATTTTGGATCTGCTTTCGATTTCAGACGAGTATGATTTGAGGGACCTGATTACCAATGTTCCTGAGCTGACGATAGATTCTCAGGATGAAAATGGTGAGTACTTGAGCTTGCGGGTTCGCTTTGCCTTGGTACGGCGGGAGTCGGGCTTCATTTCTGGTTTGGTAGCTGTCTTGCATGACACGACAGAGCAGGACAAGGAAGAGCGGGAGCGTCGCCTCTTTGTTTCCAATGTTAGCCACGAGTTGCGGACTCCGCTGACCAGTGTTAAGTCCTATCTGGAAGCCTTGGATGAGGGAGCCTTGTCTGAGCCAGTAGCACCGGACTTTGTCAAGGTGTCGCTCAATGAAACCAACCGCATGATGCGGATGGTGACGGACTTGCTTAGTCTGTCCCGTATTGACAATGAGACCAGTCATCTGGAAGTAGAGCTGACGAATTTCACAGCCTTTATCACCTTTATCCTCAATCGCTTTGACAAGATAAAAATCAAGACGAAACTAAGAAATATGAGATTATCCGTGATTATCCTATAACACCGATTTGGGTGGAGATTGATACAGATAAGTTGACCCAGGTCATTGATAATATCATGAACAATGCCATCAAGTATTCGCCGGATGGTGGAACTATTACTGTTTCCATCAAGACAACAGATGAGCAGTTGATTCTCTCGATTGCGGATGAAGGTCTGGGAATTCCCAAGCAGGATCTGCCTAAGATTTTTGACCGCTTTTATCGAGTGGACAAGGCACGCAGCCGTGCCCAAGGTGGAACAGGTCTGGGATTGGCTATTGCCAAGGAAATTATCAAGCAGCATCAGGGCTTTATCTGGGCTAAGAGTGAGTATGGTGTGGGCTCGACCTTTACCATTGTCTTGCCTTATGAGAATGATGGCGTCCGCGATGACGACTGGGATAATGAAGATGATATATAGAAAGTAAACATGACTAAAGGATTTCAATACAGTATTCTGGCGTCAGGATCAAGCGGTAACTGTTTCTATCTGGAAACAGACCAAAAGCGGATTCTGGTTGACGCTGGCTTATCAGGCAAGAAAATCACGAGCTTGCTGGGCGAAATTGGCCGCAAGCCTGAGGATTTGGATGCCATTTTAGTGACTCATGAGCATAAGGACCACATTCATGGTGTTGGAGTATTAGCTCGCAAGTATAATTTAGATATTTATGCCAATGAAGCCACTTGGAAGGCTATGGAAAAAGACTTGGGCAAGCTGGATGCTAGTCAAAAGCATATCTTTGAACTTGGCAAGACCAAGACCTTTGGAGACTTGGATGTGGAGAGCTTTGGTGTCAGTCATGACGCAGCCTGTCCGCAGTTTTACCGCTTTATGAAGGATGACAAGAGCTTTGTCATGCTGACGGATACGGGCTATGTCAGTGATCGGATGGCTGGGATTATCGAAAATGCCGACGGGTACTTGATTGAGAGCAACCATGATATTGAAATTCTTCGCAGCGGTGCCTATCCTTGGAGCCTCAAGCAGCGGATTCTGTCGGATATGGGCCACCTGTCCAATGAAGACGGAGCAGAGACTATGATTCGGACGCTGGGCAATCGCACCAAGCGAATCTATCTGGGACATCTCAGTAAGGAAAATAATATCAAGGAATTGGCTCATATGACCATGGTCAATCAACTAGCTCAAGCCGATATGGCGGTCGGCCACGACTTCCAGGTCTATGATACCTCGCCTGATACCGCAACGCCTTTGACGAGTATTTAAACACCAGACCGAAAGGCTTGGTTTTCTTGCTCTAGTGCGGTATCCATTAAATATTTAAAAAGTAACGGTTTTATTTTATAAAGGAGCTTGTATGCGGCCAATTTACTTTGTGGTAGGTCTATTATCTTTAGGGTTGGGAGTTTTGGGGATTTTTCTGCCTCTCCTGCCAACGACGCCATTTCTTCTCTTGTCCATTGCCTGCTTTCGCGCAGTTCCAAGCGTTTTGAGAATTGGCTCTATCATACAAAGATGTATCAGACCTATGTGGCAGATTTTCGAGAGACGGGAACGATTTCCAAGGAGCGTAAGAAAAAGATTATCGTTTCCATCTATATCTTGATGGGTATTTCCATTTTTCTAGCGCCTATTATTTGGGTCAAGATTGGTCTGTTGGGTCTGACCATTTTTATCACCTATTATTTGTTTAAAGTAATTCCGGATAAGGAATAGAAATCACTGTCAGCAGGTGCGTTTGCGCCTGTTTTTTGTTATAATAGAGACTGTATATCTTTGGAAAGGAAAAGGTATCATGCTGCATATCTGACTCAAGTCAGCATGATGTAAAATAGTAATGAAAAATTTGAAAAAAGCATTGCTGGAGCAGTTTGATTTGGTTTTCTCTGATGAGACCTTGTTGGAAACGGCTTTTACCCATACGAGCTATGCCAATGAGCACCGCCTCTTAAAAATTTCACACAATGAACGCTTGGAATTTTTAGGAGACGCTGTTCTACAACTGATTATTTCGGAGTATCTTTATAACAAGTATCCTAAGAGACCAGAGGGCGACCTGTCCAAGCTGCGTTCCATGATTGTTCGGGAAGAGAGCCTGGCAGGCTTTGCCCGTGATTGTCAGTTTGATCATTTTATCAAGCTGGGACGAGGTGAGGAGAAGTCTGGCGGCCGGAATCGTGATACGATTTTAGGTGATTTGTTTGAGGCCTTTTTAGGCGCTTTGCTCTTGGATAAGGGTGTGGAAGCAGTCAAAAGCTTTCTCTATCAAGTCATGATTCCCAAGGTGGAAGCGGGAGATTTTGAGCGGGTGACGGACTATAAGACCAAGCTGCAGGAGTTGCTGCAGATTAATGGTGATGTGGAAATTGCCTATCAGGTCGTTTCTGAAACAGGACCGGCTCATGCCAAAAATTTCGAGGTAGCTGTTCTCATCAATGGCCGCAAGTCCGGTCAAGGCCAGGGGCGTTCTAAAAAGCTGGCCGAGCAGGAAGCTGCTAAAAACGCATTTGAAAAGGAAAGTTCTTCATGTTTTTAAAGGAAATTGAAATTCAGGGCTTCAAGTCGTTTGCTGATAAGACTAAAGTTGTCTTTGATCAGGGAGTGACAGCGGTTGTTGGGCCAAATGGTTCCGGTAAGTCCAATATTACGGAGAGCCTGCGCTGGGCCTTGGGAGAGTCCAGTGTGAAAAGTCTGCGGGGCGGCAAGATGCCCGATGTGATTTTTGCGGGAACAGAAACCCGCAAGCCCCTTAATTACGCATCCGTGGTAGTGGTTCTGGACAACAGTGACCAATTTATCAAGGATGCTGCCAATGAGATTCGAGTGGAGCGTCACATTTACCGCAGCGGTGACAGTGAGTATAAGATTGACGGCAAAAAAGTCCGTCTGCGCGATGTTCATGATCTCTTCATGGATACTGGGCTGGGACGAGATTCCTTCTCCATCATTTCCCAAGGGAAGGTCGAAGAAATCTTTAACAGCAAGCCGGAGGAACGCCGGGCGATCTTTGAAGAAGCTGCTGGAGTGCTTAAGTATAAGACACGTCGTAAGGAAACGGAAAGCAAGCTTAGTCAAACTCAGGATAATTTGGACCGTCTGGAAGACATTATCTACGAGCTGGAGAGCCAGGTCAAGCCCTTGGAGAAGCAGGCTGAAACTGCTAAGCGCTTCTTGAGTCTGGATGGCCAGCGCCGAGAGCTTTACTTGGATGTTTTGGTCGCTCAGCTGACAGCTAACAAGGAAAGGCTGACCAAGGCTGAAGAAGATTTAACGAATATCCAGCAGGAGCTAGCAGCCTACTACAGCAAGCGCGATGAGCTGGAAGTTGAAAATCAAACCTTGAAGGTCAAGCGCCATGAGCTCAATCAAACTTTGTCTGATGATCAGGCTAGTTTGCTGGAATTGACCCGCTTAATCAGTGATTTGGAGCGCCAGATTGACCTTTCGAAGTTGGAGTCCAGCCAGGCAGCGACGAGCCGCCGGGAAAATGAAGAACGTTTGGCCACTCTGTCAGAAAAACTGGCTCAGATAGAAAGCAACATAGAAGCCAAGCAGGCTGAATTGAGCCAAATAGCTGCCAAACTGAGCGACAATGAGCAGTCTATCGCTGCTTTGGAAGCAGAATTAGCAGACTTTTCAGATAATCCAGATCAGCTGATTGAGCATCTGCGTGAGCAGTATGTCAAGCTCATGCAGGAAGAGGCAAATCTTTCTAATGACTTGACCTCTCTGGAGAGCCAGCTGGCTAGCGAGCTTAAACTGGCTGAGAGCAAGAAGGCAGACTATGCTAAGCTGCAGGCTGATTTGGAGGCTAGCCAGACTCAGGAGCAGGCTGGTTTGGAGGAGTTGGAAATTGCTCGTCAAGCCCTCAAGAATCTGCTGGCTGACTACCAGAGTCAGGTTCAGTTAGTAGAGAAGCTAGAGGCAGATTATAAACATCAGCAGACTAAGATGTTTGATCTTTTGGACGACCTCAAAAACAAGCAAGCACGTTCAAATAGCTTGGAAGCCATTCTCAAAAATCACAGTAATTTCTATGCTGGGGTTAAGAGTGTACTGCAGGAGGCAGGTCGACTGGGTGGTATTGTAGGAGCAGTCAGTGAAAAACTCAGCTTTGACCCCCACTATCAGACAGCGCTGGAAATTGCCTTGGGAGCCAGCAGTCAGAATATCATCGTGGAAGATGAGGCGGCTGCGACTCGGGCTATCGAATTTCTGAAAAAAAATCGGGCTGGCCGGGCAACCTTCCTGCCTTTAACAACTATCAAGCCGCGTCAACTGCCTGACCATAACCGTGCTACGATTGAAAAAAGTGCTGGTTTTCTGGGACTGGCTTCTTCTTTGGTCAGCTATGAGTCATCGTTAGACAGCATTTTTCAAAATCTGCTGGGCACGACCGCTGTTTTTGATACAGTGGAGCATGCCCGAGCAGCAGCTCGCCAAGTACGCTATCAGGTTCGCATGGTGACTTTGGATGGAACAGAGCTTCGGACTGGTGGTTCTTATGCTGGTGGTGCAAACCGCAATAACAATACTATCTTTATCAAGCCGGAGCTAGATGCTTTGCTTGAGGAGATTAAGCAGAAAAATGTCAGCTTGAAAGAGCAGGAAGAAGCAGTGCAAATTCTGCAAAACCAGCTAAGTCAGGCTAAGCAGGTATTGGAACAAATCAAGGCAGACGGTGAGCAGGCTCGCTTGGCTGAGCAAAAGTCTAATCTGGCCTATGAACAGTTGGCCAAACGAGTAGAAGAGCTTACAAGTCTGAAAAATCTACAGGAACAGGAGTTAGCTGGTCAATCTGCTTTGGATATTTCAGAAGAGAAAGACCGACTGCAGACCCGCTTGACTGAGATTGAGCAAGAAAAAACGGACATCACTGCAGAAATAGAGCAGGTTAAGTCGAACAAAGATGCAGTTCAGGCTCGCTTTGAAAAGCTTTCCTCTCGTCTGGCTGAACTCAAGCTCCAGCGAACAGAGTTGACCTCCAATCAACGCTTTGAAAAGAATGACTTGGAACGCCTGTCCGAGGAAAAAGTCAGCCTTGAAAAAGAGCAGGCAACCTTGGAGCTTTTGATGGAACAAAAGGAACAGTCCAACCTGCAGAAGGTAGATATTACGATTCTGGAAGAGCAATTAGAGACCGCCAAGCAAGAAAAGATTGAGCTGGATCAAAGACTGATTCGTCTGAAATTTGAGCTTGAAGATCTAGAAGGTCAGTCTGACGATATTGCCAGTCGTTTGGAGCAAGCCCGCCATCAAAACGAAGAATTGATTCGCCGGCAGGCTAAAGCAGAGGCAGAAAAGGATAAGCTTATGGATGTCATGCGCCGTCTGGCAAGCAATCTGACAGATGACTATCAGATGAGTTTCGAAGAAGCAAGCAGTCAGGCTCGTCCGTTAGAAAGTTTGCCAGCTGCTGAAAGCCAGGTGAAGGATTTGGAAAAAGCCATTCGAGCTTTAGGTCCGGTCAATCTGGAAGCAGTTGAGCAGTTTGAAGAAGTCAGCAACCGTTTGAACTTCCTTAACGAGCAACGAGACGATGTTCTATCAGCCAAAAATCTGCTCTTAGAGACGATTGAAGAGATGAATGACGAAGTAAAGGAACGCTTTAAATCAACCTTTGAAGCCATTCGTGAAAGCTTCAAGGTGACTTTCCGCCAGATGTTTGGTGGTGGTTCGGCAGACCTGATATTGACGGAGGGAGACTTGCTGACTGCAGGTGTAGAAATCTCCGTGCAACCCCCCCGGCAAGAAGATCCAGTCGCTTAATCTAATGAGCGGTGGCGAGAAGGCGCTGTCAGCTTTGGCTCTGCTCTTCTCTATCATCCGCGTTAAGACCATTCCTTTTGTCATCTTGGACGAGGTGGAAGCAGCGTTGGACGAGGCTAATGTTAAACGCTTTGGGGATTACCTCAATCGCTTTGACAAGGACAGCCAGTTCATCGTGGTCACTCACCGTAAGGGAACCATGTCAGCTGCAGACTCTATTTATGGAGTTACCATGCAGGAGTCTGGTGTTTCCAAGATTGTCTCGGTCAAGTTAAAAGATTTAGAAAGTATGTAAAATGACTATAAAATTAGTAGCAACAGATATGGATGGCACCTTTTTGGACAGTAAAGGTCAGTTTGATATGGACCGTCTCAAGCAAGTTTTGGCTCGCTTCAAAGAAAAAGGCATGTATTTTGCCGTAGCTAGCGGGCGCGGCCTCTTGTCGCTGGAAAAGCTGTTTGAGGAAGTGCGCAATGAGATTATTTTTATTGCTGAAAACGGCAGCTTAGTTGAGTTTCACGGCAAGGATCTCTATGAAGCAACCATGCCACGGGATTTTTATCTCAAGGTTTTTGATAAGCTGCAGAAATCTCCCTATGTCAATGTCAATGAGCTGCTTTTGACGGGCAAGCGGGCTTGCTATGTCTTGGAGACAGTGGATCCGACCTATCTTTCTTTCAGTTCTCATTATAATGAAAACATTCAAAAAGTGGCTAGCTTGGCTGATATTGACGATGAAATTTTCAAGTTTACGACCAATTTTGCTGAGGACCAAGTCGCAGCTGGTGAAGCTTGGATCAATGAGAATATTGACGGAGTCAAGGCCATGACGACTGGCTACAAGTCCATTGACATCGTTCTGGATTATGTGGATAAGGGGGTTGCCATTGTCGAGCTGGCCAAGAAGTTAGACATAGATCTTTCTCAGGTTATGGTTTTTGGTGATAATCTCAATGATTTGCACATGATGCAAGTGTCTGGCTATCCGATTGCGACTGAAAATGCTCGCCCTGAGATTTTAGAAGTGGCCAAGGAAGTCATCGGCCACCATGATGCTCAGTCGGTTATCACTTACATGGAGGGATTATAATGGCAGATATAAAACTGATAGCTCTGGACTTAGATGGAACTCTTCTAAATTCAGACAAGAAGATTTCTGAACGCAATTTAGCAGCTTTAAAAGCAGCTCAGGCCAAGGGAGTTAAGGTAGTTCTGACTACTGGTCGCCCCCTTAAGGCCATGGACTTTTTCCTGCATGAGCTGGGAACAGACGGTCGAGAGGATGAGTACACCATTACTTTTAATGGTGGTCTTGTTCAGCGCAACACTGGAGAAATTCTTGATAAAACAGTCTTTTCTTATGATGATGTGGCTCGGATTTATGAGGAAACAGACAAGCTCCATATCCCTCTTGATGCTATCTGCGAAGGACTTGTCTATCAAATTCAGTCCAATCAAGAATCGCTTTATGCCCAGTTCAATCCTGCTCTAACTTTTGAGTCTATTGATTTCAGTGATTTGTCCAGCCAGCAGACTTATAATAAGTGTGTCACCGCTTATGCTCAAGAACCACTGGATGCGGCCATTGAGCAAATTTCACCAGAATTATTTGAGCGCTATGAGATTTTTCAAATCTAGAGAAATGCTGCTGGAGTGGTCCCTCCTAAAAATGTCCATAAGGCCAATGGTTTGGAGAAACTGATTGCCCATTTAGGCATTGAGAGAAGTCAAGTCATGGCCTGTGGTGATGAAGCCAACGATCTGTCTATGATTGAGTGGGCTGGTTTGGGAGTAGCCATGCAGAATGCAGTAGGCATCGTCAAAGAAGCAGCCAATGTGGTGACACCTATGACCAATGATGAGGATGCAGTGGCTTGGGCTATTGAAGAATATGTACTAAAGGAGGATTAGCCGATGGGATTATTTGACCGCCTTTTCGGCCGAAAAAAACAAGAACCACCGATTGAAGAAGTTGTCAAGGAAGCACTGGAAAACATTGGCCAGCTTGAAGAAGAAACAGCGCCAGTTCCACAGGCAGGAGAAAATCTTGAAGCGGAAGCTGTTCGGTCCTATCAGGACGAGCAGCAACTTGATGACCAAATTTCTAATACAAAAGATAGTTTGGCTGATGTTGAAGAGCAGTTAGTAACAGAAGAGCTTGCATCTCAAGCTATCCAAGAAGAAAGCAAGGAGCCAGAGCATGAAAAAGGAATTATTGCAGAAAATCAAGAAGTGGCTAAAGGAACAACTCAGACTGAAGAAACTCTAGAAGAGCACCAGCCTGAAAGCAGTGACGAAACGGTAGAAGAACTTGTTGAACAAGCAGATCTTTCGGATGAAGCATCATCTCATACTGAGCATGAAGCTGCTTCTTATGACGAGGTGGCAACTGATTCAAATAATGAGTTCGAGCTAGAAACAGAAGCTGAGTCACTAACAGAATCAGAACAGGTTGATAAAGCAGCTGATGTTGCTGAAGAAACAGAAGCAGCAGCTACAGAAGAGCCTGCAGAACTTCCTCAAGAGGAATCCACTCAGGAAAAATATGACCGCAGCCTAAAGAAGACTCGGACAGGATTTGGAGCACGGCTTAATGCCTTCTTTGCTAATTTCCGCTCAGTAGATGAAGAGTTCTTCGAAGACTTGGAAGAGCTGCTCATCACTAGTGATGTAGGGGTTCAAGTGGCTTCCAGTCTGACTGAGGAACTACGCTATGAAGCCCGTCTGGAAAATGCTAAAAAACCAGCTGCTCTGCGCCAGCTGATTATTGAAAAATTAGTGGACATATATGAGAAAGATGGTCGCTTTAATGAAAAAATCAATTTCCAAAACGGTCTGACTGTCATGCTATTTGTTGGGGTCAACGGAGTCGGTAAAACGACCTCTATCGGTAAACTAGCCTATAAGTACAAACAAGCAGGCAAGAAAGTCATGTTGGTAGCAGCAGATACATTCCGAGCTGGAGCAGTAGCTCAGCTGGCTGAATGGGGTCGGCGCGTAGATGTTCCTGTAGTGACGGGACCTGAGAAGAGCGATCCTGCCAGTGTCGTATATGACGGAATGGAGCGTGCTCAGGCGGAGCAGGTTGATGTTCTTATGATTGACACGGCTGGTCGCCTGCAAAATAAGGATAACCTTATGGCTGAGCTGGAGAAAATTGGCCGTATTATTAAACGGGTGGATCCAGAAGCACCGCATGAGACTTTCCTAGCTCTTGATGCTTCAACTGGTCAGAATGCTCTGGTTCAGGCTAAGGAATTTCTAAAATTACTCCAGTCACAGGAATTGTACTGACGAAGATTGATGGAACAGCTCGAGGCGGGGTTGTGTTAGCTATTCGTCAGGAATTGGATATTCCGGTCAAGCTGATTGGCTTTGGAGAAAAGATTGATGATATCGGTGAGTTCAACTCAGAGAACTTTATGAAAGGCCTGCTTGAAGGCTTAGTATAAAGCAAAAAAGCCAGTACACGTACTGGCTTTTTTATGAATATTTTTTAAATCTTATTTTTGGGAGACCACTGCCAGTCAGCTCCAAATTCTCTAAGGAGTTCAAAGGAAGCATCTGGTCCCATAGATCCGACAGGATACTCATGAAGAGGCACTTCGTTGCTATGCCAGAGCTCTTCAATCTGATCAATCAGCTCCCAGCTAGAGCGGACTTCATCCCAGTGGCTGAAGTTGGTTGAGTCATTGTTAAGGACGTCAAAGATTAATTTTTCGTAAGGATCAGGGGAAGCACCGCTAGCTGTTGCGTCTGTTCGATAGTCCAGAGAGAGAGGAGCTAAGCTGAAGCGCTCGCCGACCTCTTTACCATTCATGCTAAGTGAGAAGCCCTCAGTCGGCTGGATATGAATGGTCAGAACATTTGGTGCTAATTCCTCACCAAAGATAGACTCCATCTGCTTGAAGACAATATTAACCAGAGTGCCTTTCTCAGTAAGGCGTTTACCAGTCCGGAAGAAAAATGGAACATCACGGAAACGATCGCTATTTACGAAGAAAGCTCCTGAAGCAAAAGTCTCGGTCATGGAGTCAGGATTGACATTAGGTTCACTCCGGTAGGAGATGTATTTCTTGCCCTTGACCGTGCCTGACTTATACTGACCGCGGATAAAGAAGCGTTTTAAGTCGTCTTTGTCCGGCTGGACCAAGCGCTCAAAAACTTTGACTTTCTCTGCCCGAATGTCTTCTTTGCTGAAGCTTTTCGGCTTGTCCATAGCTAAGAGTGATAGGAGCTGCAAGGTATGATTCTGCACCATATCCCTTAGAGCACCGGACTGGTCATAGTAACCGCCACGTTCTTCGACACCAAGCTTTTCTGCAAAGGTAATCTGGACATTGTCAATGTAGTCACGATTCCAGATATTTTCAAAGAGAAGATTAGCAAAGCGGATAGCGAAGATGCTCTGAATCATTTCCTTACCTAGATAATGGTCAATACGGAAAATCTGCTCTTCATCAAAGGCAGCCAAGAGTTCTTCGTTAAGTTGGCTGGCAGTTGCCAAGTCTGTTCCGAATGGTTTTTCGACAATCAGACGTTCAAATCCTTTGCCATCTACAATGTTTTCAGACTTGAGGTGTTTGGCAATGGTGCCGAAAAATTGCGGAGCCATGGATAGGAAGAAGAGTTTATTGTGCTCGGCTTGGTATTGCTCATTGAGTCGGTTTTGAAGCTTGCGCAGTTCAATGTAGTGCTCGGTATCCTGCACATCATGACTTTGATAGTAGAAGTGACTGGCAAACTCTTGGGCTTGCTCGGGGCTGTCAGCTAAATCAGCGATTGCCTCGACAACGACAGACTCAAAATATTCCTTGCTCCAAGGCCGGCGAGCGGTTCCAATAACTGCAAAATGCTTGGAAAGATTGCCAGACTTATAGAGCCTGAAGAGGGATGGATAGAGTTTTCTTTTGGCCAAGTCACCGCTGGCTCCGAAAATTGTTACAATAACTTTTGAAGACATCCTGATACCTATTTTCTAAATGATGTCTCTATTTTATCACAATTTTTCTAAAGATTGTATTCAGAAATTCGGTTTCTGAAAAGGGAGATAAATAGAAAGAATTTGACCGCTGCTTGAAAAATATCCAAAGATAAAAAATGAGGCTAAGACACAATTGTGCCAGCCTCGTTTTCTTTATTCAAATACCCGATAAACGTAAGGATTTTCTGGTTTTTCTACCTTATCAAAGCTTTCAACTTCTAGAGTTGGAAGGCTTTTGCCCCAGACTTTTATGGTAGTGCATGGTAATTTTTTCCCTTGGCATGAATCCAGGTATTATTTTCGAAATGCTGCGTATTTCCAGTCGTCAATAGGCCATAGACACCTGAGTCGGCGATACAATGGATAATACCAAAGCGAAAGAGAAATTGACTCTTCTGGTCGCTTGGATCATTGTAGACAAAGCCGGTGAACTCCAGCGTTTTTGCCTACAAACTCGTCAGGATAATCATAGATGACCTCCATGATTTCCATGTAGTTCTCAGTTGTGACCTGAATGGTATCTTGCTTAACATATTTCTTAGCGGCTGCCCGCATTTCTTTTTTCGTAAGCTCCTTTGGTAAAAGTAGGTGCTGGTATCCGGCTTTAGGTATTGGCTGGTTGTGCCTTCGTCCCTGCTGAATAGCAGTTGAAGTTCCCTCAGCTAGCGGGAAATGAAATCTTTGGCCGAAACTGTTGTCGAATCCAAGGTTACAGTTGGAAAGAAAAATTCCTACGAAAAAGTGGTATGACAAGCAGCAGCACGCTGCCTAACTTGGCCCAGCGAGTGCTTAAATGACTGTGAACCTCCATCTTCTTCATCCAGATAATGAGCTGCACAACTGCCAAGACAAAAAGACAGAATCATAGATAAGTATGCCAGATAGGAATAGTGGAGATTGATATATTGATTAAGCTTGCCCGTCAGCTGCAGATACATGGTAATCTCAAAGTAGCCGACTAAGATTAGAAATCGAATCATAGCACCACCCCCACAAGCCAAGAGTAAAGAAAGACGACGATAGTAACTAGGCTGATAAATTGCCAGATAAAGCGTGTCTTAAAGTAGTTTTTCATCATCAGAAGATTCTTGACATCTAGCATAGGCCCAATGACCAAGAAAGCTAAGACTGGCGATAAGCCGAAGCTAGCAATCAAGGAGCTACCGATGAAAGCGTCAGCTTCGCTGCAAAGTGAGAGCAGGAAGGACAGCAGCATGAGGAGAAGAATAGCAACAGCTGGTGTTGAGCTGATAGAGGTCAGGATTCTGGTTGGCACATAGACTTGGACCAGGCTGGCAAAGAGACAGCCAAAGACCAGATAGCGGCCTGTATCGAAAAATTCATCAATAGCTTGAACGAAGACTTGAAAAAGCTTTTGTCCCTTACTGAGATGTGAAAAGTCATGCTCATGAACCGCTTTGCGATTTTCTTTTTGGATATTGCTATCTGCAAAGAAGCCCAGAAAAATCCCTAAAAGAATAGCCACGACCATAGAACCTAAAGCACGAAGCAGAGCCATTCGGAAGGAATTACCAAAGGCTGAGTAGGTCGCAAAGAGCACGATAGGGTTGATGACTGGAGCCGTTACCAGAAAAGGCACAGCCGTGTAACTGGGAACTTTCTTTTCAAGAAACCGATTTATAATGGGAACAATTCCACACTCGCAAGAGGGGAAGACAAAACCAATCAAGCTCCCAAAGAAAATCCGAGCCCATTTGTTCTTGGGCAGGAAACGATAAACCTTTTTCTGGCGTGACATACACCTCGATAAAGCCAGAAATGATACTTCCAATCAAAACAAAAAGGTAGGGCTTCAATGATGATGGAGAGAAAGATGGCACCGGCTTGCAGGACACTGGCCGGCAGCTGAGAGAAGAGGCTCATTCTTTCTTATCCTTCTCATTTTTAGATTTTTCTTGTCTTCCTCTGGGAATTCTACCTTTTTCAATCCTAGGGCAGAGTCGCAAACTCTTCGAACATCTTGTCCAAATCGTCTGATCTAGTAAATTTAACAGCCATAAAGGCACCTCATTTCTAAAATAATAATTCTATTATACTACCAATTATCAAAAAAATAAAAATTTTTGAAACATAAGAGACTCTTTGTCGCTGATTTACCCTAAATTTTTTGTACAAATAGTACTAAATAGTTCTAAAACTGCCTATCTTTCAAAGCACTTGTGATATAATAGGATTGTTATGGAAAATATAAATATTGAAAAAATTGCCCAGAAATTGGGCCTTAAAGAAAGCCAAGTATCACAAGTCCTAGATTTGACCGCTGAGGGAAATACGATTCCTTTTATTGCTCGTTACCGTAAGGAAATGACAGGAAATCTGGATGAGGTCGAGATTAAGGCAATCATTGACCTAGATAAGAGCATGACTGCTTTGGCAGAGCGTAAAGCAACAGTTTTAGCTAAGATTGAGGAGCAGGGAAAACTTACGGATGCGTTGCGTTCTGAGATTGAAGCTGCTGAAAAGCTGGCAGATGTGGAAGAGCTTTATCTGCCTTACAAGGAGAAGCGCCGTACCAAGGCAACTATTGCGCGTGAAGCAGGTCTCTTTCCTTTGGCTCGACTTATCTTACAGGATGCACCTAATCTGCTAGAAGAAGCTGAGAAACTTACTAGTGAAGCCTTTCCAACAGCAGAAGCTGCTCTAGCTGGAGCAGTGGATATTCTGACTGAGGCGATTTCCGAAGATACCAAGCTGAGGGCTTGGACCTACCATGAGATGCAGACCAATTCTTCTATCGTATCCAGTCTCAAAGACGGGGATTTGGATGAAAAGCAGGTCTTCCAGATTTATTATGATTTTTTTCCGAAAAAGGTAGCGACCATGCAAGGCTACCGTACCTTGGCTCTTAACCGTGGTGAGAAGCTAGGTATTCTCAAGGTTGGTTTTGAACACAATCTCGAGAAAATCCTGCGCTTTTTTGAAGTTCGTTTCAAGGTGAAAAATGCCTATATTATTGAAGCAGTTCAGCAAGCAGTTAAAAAGAAAAATCATTCCAGCTATGGAGCGTCGTATTCGGACTGAGCTGACTGAGGCTGCTGAGGATGGAGCGATTCAGCTCTTCTCAGATAACCTCCGTCATCTTCTCCTGATTGCCCCTCTCAAAGGTCGCGTGGTACTGGGCTTTGACCCAGCCTTTCGGACAGGGGCTAAGTTGGCTGTTGTCGATGCGACAGGGTAAGATGCTGACGACTCATGTTATCTATCCAGTAGCGCCAGCAAAGCCAGCTCAGATTGAAGCTTCTAAGAAGGAGTTGTCAGAGCTGATTGAACAGTTTGGCGTGGAAATCATTGCCATCGGAAACGGAACAGCTAGCCGAGAAAGCGAAGCATTTGTAGCAGAAGTTTTGAAATCCCATCCAAATGTCAGCTATGTCATCGTCAATGAGAGCGGAGCATCTGTCTACTCTGCTAGTGAAGTGGCTCATCATGAGTTTCCAGATTTGACTGTTGAAAAGCGCTCTGCCATTTCCATCGCTCGTCGTTTGCAGGATCCTTTGGCTGAGCTGGTTAAGATTGATCCTAAGTCCATCGGAGTTGGTCAGTACCAGCATGATGTCAGCCAGAAAAAACTGTCTGAAAGTCTGGACTTTGTCGTTGATACCGTGGTTAACCAAGTCGGGGTCAATATCAACACCGCCAGTCCTGCCCTGCTGGCCCATGTTGCCGGCCTCAATAAAACTATCTCAGAAAATATTGTCAAGTACCGAAACGGAAGAGCTTGATTCGGTCTCGCGAGGCCATCAAGAAAGTGCCGCGTCTGGGCGCAAAGGCTTTTGAACAGGCAGCTGGCTTCCTGCGTATTCCCGAAAGTGATAACCTGCTAGACAATACAGGCGTTCACCCAGAGTCTTATAAGGCAGTGGAGGAGCTCTTTAAGCGTCTTGAAATTAGCAGTTTGGATGAAGCAGCCCAAGCCAAATTAAAAACTGTTCAGATTGCTAGTTTGGCTGCAGAGCTAGGCTTGGGAGAAGAAACCCTCAAAGATATTATTGCGGATCTGCTCAAGCCTAGCGAGATTTGCGAGATTCCTTTGACGCACCAGTTCTGCGGCAGGATGTCTTGGATATCAAGGACCTGCGCATCGGTCAAAAGCTGGAAGGGTCGTCCGCAATGTCGTTGATTTCAGAGCCTTTGTGGATATCGGTATCCACGAAGATGGTCTTATTCATATCTCCAAGCTGAGCACAGACTATATCAAGCATCCTAGTCAGGTCCTATCTGTTGGCGATTTAGTCACAGTCTGGGTGGATAAATTGGATGTGGAGCGGGAGAAGGTTAACCTCTCTCTGATAGCACCAAATGAATCTAACTAACTATGTCAAGCGGGTTTCGCTTGAGGATTTTTAGCTAGGGAATTCCGCCACCAAGCCTATTGGAACAAGCGTCTCCGCACTACAGGGGGACGTTTCTTTCCTAAAGATGGTCATCTGGATTTCAACCCAAAAATCTATGAAACTTTTGGGCTGGAGACCTTTCGAAAAATTGTCCGCCATGAGCTGACTCACTATCACCTCTATTATCAGGGAAAAGGTTATCGCCATGGGGATAGAGATTTTAAAAGACCTGCTCAAGCGAGTTGACGGTTTGCGTTATGCTCCATCCTTGTCCGACTCGCAATCCTTTCTCATCTATGAATGCCTGAGCTGCGGAGCACTTATCCGTCGCAGACGTAGAGTCAATCTTCAAAAAAATACCGGTGCGGACGCTGTATGGGCAAGCTCCGTTTGTCGGAGAATGCTTGATAAACCAGCAAGAGAGTTCGTTGAAGAACTCTCTTTTTAAAAGAATGAACTTTCTAAGGTATAATCAGCCTTTGGCCCGATTGTTTTTCTGTGAAATATGGTAGAATAAAGTAAATATGATCATTGAGGTCTCTATCATGAACGTGAAATTCTATAAGTTGAAAAAGAATCGACTGATTTCCGGTGTCTTGTCCGGTCTGTCTGATAAATTTGATTTTGATCTGAGCCTAGTGCGCTTCCTCTTTATTATCTTTACTGTGGTCAATTTTCGGCTTGGGAATTCTCATCTATATCCTGCTAGCTATGGTTATGCCTTATAAAGAAGACATAGAAGAGGAAATGTACGGAACTGGTCCACGCAAACGAAAAGAAGCGGAAGCTATCAAAGATGATAAAGACGGTTGGTTTTGGTAATTCTTAATAAGATAGAAAATTTCGGGATGCACTCCCGATTTTTTACTTGAAGTAGGGAATGTTTTAGCAAGACTTTTCTATGCCGTGATTAATTTTCTGCTTGCTTCTTTTAGATAAACTCTCAAAAAGAAGCAGGCTAGAAAACCAGGTAAATTGACACTTAAAAACCCCACCAAAATATTAGTAATTCATCCAAGGAGGAAATATGACAGAAGTTTGGAATGCTTATGACTTAAATCGAAATCAACTCCCTCATCTCCTGGTTCGAGGAGAAAAAATTCCTGAAGGACTCTTTCATCTCTGTGTCAATGTCTTGGTTCGCCATCAGGATGGCGATATTCTCTTTATGCGGCGGTCAGCAAATAAAAGTCTCTATCCTGGCTACTATGAGTTCGGAGCGGGAGGCAGTGTGCTGGTAGGAGAGGATAGTCAGACAGCCGCCCTGCGTGAGTTAAAAGAGTAAACTGGCCTGGTTCCTGACAGTATCAGACTTTTGGAGCAGGTGTGCTCTATCAAAGACCAGTGCCATTTCGATTACTATGAAGTGCTTGTGTCTGGCGATAAGAGTCAAGTCCGCTATCAGGCAGGTGAAACAGATGCTCATGTCTGGTTGCCTCTGAAAGAGGTCCCGGCCTTTGTAGAAAACCATCCTTGTTTTAAGAACCAAAAGAAAATTCTCAGCAGCCTGATTGATTGATGTCGTGACTGTTTTTCTATTTTTTCTAAAAAGTTGATTTAAATCAAAATATTTTTTCGACCTAAAATCAATCTTAAGGATTCTTTTGAGGTAAAAATTTGCTATAATAGAGGAAGACAAATTTGAAGGGAGAAGACAATGTCGGTAAAGGTCAAAGACATCTTAAAAATATCCCGCCTGTCTCAGGAGTACGGAGATAACGTTTTACTGGAGAAAGAAATAAAGACTTCAGATATTTCTCGGCTAGGACTTGAAATGACAGGATATTTTGATTTTTATACACCCGAGCGGATACAGTTGATTGGGATGAAAGAGTGGTCTTATCTGATGAAGATGAGCTCTCATAACCGCCATCAGGTGCTGCTGAAAATGTTCCAGCCTGAGACGCCGGTGATTATCATTGCTCGAAATTTAGAGATTCCTGAAGAAATGATTAGTGCTGCTGATGAGAAGCAGATTGCTATTCTTAGAAGCAAAACCTCTACTAGTCGCTTGTCTGGAGAAATTTCTAGCTATCTTGATTCACGGCTGGCTGAGAGAACTAGCGTTCATGGTGTTCTGATGGATATCTATGGCATGGGGGTTCTCATCCAAGGGGACAGCGGAATTGGTAAAAGTGAAACAGGGCTTGAGTTGGTTAAGCGTGGCCATCGTTTGGTTGCGGATGACCGAGTGGATATCTATGCCAAGGATGAAATGACCCTTTGGGGAGAGCCGGCTGAAATCCTGCGCCACTTGTTGGAAATTCGTGGTGTTGGTATCATTGATGTCATGAGCCTTTACGGAGCTAGTGCTGTCAAAGATTCTTCACAGGTTCAGATAGCTGTCTATCTGGAAAACTTTGATGTTCATAAGACCTTTGATCGTCTGGGCAATGATACAGAAGAGCTGGAGGTTGCCGGCGTCAGAATTCCGCGTATTCGGATTCCTGTGAAGACCGGTCGCAATATCTCGGTTGTGATTGAGGCTGCAGCGATGAACTATCGAGCTAAGCAAATGGGCTATGATGCTACCAAGATCTTTGAAGAACGCCTCACTGATTTAATTAGCCGGAATGAGGTGAAGTATGATTGATCCAGTAGCTATCCAACTTGGGCCTATCAGTATTCGCTGGTATGCCATCTGTATTGTCACAGGCTTGGTCTTGGCTGTCTATCTAGCCATGAAAGAGGCTCCGCGTCGGAAGATTATTCCTGATGATATTTTGGATTTATCCTAGTAGCTTTTCCCGTAGCCATCGTTGGGGCCCGACTTTATTACGTGGCCTTTGAATGGGATTATTACGGTAAAAATCTGATAAAAATCATTGATTTTTGGAATGGCGGAATAGCAGGTATTGCGATTTACGGTGGGCTGATAGCTGGTGCTATCGTTCTCTATTTCTTCTGTCGGAGAAGGTTGATTCACCCAGTCGATTTTCTAGATATCGCAGCACCGAGTGTCATGATTGCCCAGAGTATTGGGCGCTGGGGAAATTTTGCCAACCATGAGGCCTATGGTGCGGCAGTTAAGAGTTTGAACTATCTGCCTAGCTTTATTCGTGAGAATATGTATATCGAAGGTAGTTACCGGCAGCCAACCTTTCTCTATGAATCTGTATGGAACCTAATTGGTTTTATCTTGATTATTGTTCTACGCCGTCGGCCTAAGTTGCTGAGGCAGGGAGAAATCGCCGCCTTCTATCTGATTTGGTATGGATTTGGTCGGATGATTATTGAGGGAATGCGGACGGACAGTCTCATGTTTGCTGGTCTGCGTGTTTCCCAATGGCTGTCGTTGATTCTTATTTTTGTAGGAATCGGCATCATCATTTACCAAAGAAAAAAGAAAGCCCCTTATTATCAAGAATAAGAAATAATAGATCCGTTGACTCTTATAAGAGATGTCAGCGATGAAAGGAGAGAAATATGATAATTGAAATTGCTTATGCTTTACTGGCGGTAGCCCTCATTATCTTCGTGATTTACTTGACGATTACTGTCAAAAATCTGGGCGAGAAAGCTGGTAAAATGCTAGATGAAACAGAAAATACCATTAAGGTCTTGACTTCTGATGTCAACGTGACCCTTCACCAAACCAATGATTTACTGGCCAAGGTCAATGTCTTAACTGATGACATCAATCAAAAAGTCGCAACCATTGATCCTTTGTTTACAGCTGTTGCGGACCTGTCTGAGTCCGTTTCAGATTTAAACGTTCAGGCGCGTACGCTGAGTAAAAAAAGCAGTGTCTGCTGGTAAGGGAACTGTCAAAACTACAGCTGGTTTATCTGCTTTGCGTTTTGCTTCAAAATTGTTTAAAAAATAAGAAAGAAGGTCTATTATGGGAAAATTTTCATCACTGTTATTGGGCGCCGTTACTGGTGCAGCTGCTGCTTATTTTCTGACCAGTAAGAAAGGAAAGGAAACGACAGATAAGGTTCGGGACTTTGTAAAGGAATATCAAGAAAATCCTGATGATATCCACGAAGCTGTCGTTCAGTCCGCTAAAGACTTTTCAAATCAAGCTGTCAGTGCAATTCAACAAACCAAAGAAAAGGTTGAGAAAGGCGAGATTACAACTGAAACAGTCATCGAATCTGTCAAAAGAAAACGACAAAAATCTGTCGTTGACTACTCACAAGATAAGTTTAACGAAATCAAAGAAAAAAATTTGATAAAGAAGAAAGCAGCTTAGCTGAGGAAGAACCTGTGATCTTCGAAGAGGAAGAAGAACCTTCAGAAGAAATCATCATTGACTTCGGAGCAGAAGCGACAGAAGGACAGGAAGAAAAGGCTGTTGAAACAGACAGTCAAGAAGAAAAATAAAACAAAGAAGACTAGCAATTTTGCTAGTCTTCTTTGATTACAAGAACGAAAAAAAAACCGAGGACTTAAAGCGTCGTCGGTTTTTCTTATATTTTAAAATCGTAGAATCACAAGGTTGGTTTATTTGCTAGTTTGGCGTTTCTTTGCGAACAGGCGATAAGATTGAATGCTAATCAGGCTGGAAGCAATGGCCAAAGTGAAGGACATAAATGTATTCATTTTTAAACTCAAAAATACAAAGCTAAACAAAACTGTCAAGATACAGAAAACAGCAATATTTAAGAAGAAAAAGAGTTCGCTTAATCTTGGTGATGTTTCGGCTTCAGGTAAGTACTCTTGATAGAGTGGTGTTTGTTCAGATTCAATTTCTTGATAGTAGTAGTCAGTTGGGTCATCATATTGTTGGTATTTTCTTACGTGCATAATTCTCTCTCCTTACAGTACCCTCTAATTCTACCATTTTTTGCAGTTTTAAATATTACAAAAGAGTTACAAAACGAATAAATTCGAATGAAAAACCACTCCTTTATATTTTTTGCTATAATGGTTTTATGAAAAAGATAATTATTACAGCAACAGCTGAAAGTATAGAACAAGTTGAGGAACTTTTGAAGGCGAATGTCGATCGAATTTATGTCGGAGAGAAAAATTATGGCCTTCGTTTACCTCATAATTTTAGTTTAGACGAATTAACTCGAATTTCTGACTTGGTTCACCAAGCAGGAAAAGAGTTGACCGTTGCGGTGAACGCGCTCATGCATCAAGAAATGATGGATAAGATCAAGCCCTATCTTGATTTTCTCCAAGATATTGGAGCAGATTATATTACCGTAGGGGACGCTGGTGTTTTCTATGTGCTGCAGCGAGATGGCTACAAATTAAAAACCATTTACGACGCATCGACCATGGTTACCAGCAGCCGTCAGATTAACTTTTGGGCTAAGAATGCTGGAGTCTCAGAAGCTGTCTTGGCGCGTGAGATTCCTTCTGCAGAGCTTTTTAAGATGCCTGAGATTCTGGAAATTCCTGCTGAAGTCTTGGTTTACGGGGCTAGTGTCATCCATCACTCCAAGCGTCCACTTTTGCAGAATTACTATAATTTTACTCATATCGATGATGAAAAGACACGGGAGCGAGACCTCTTTCTGGCGGAACCAAGCGATCCGCAGAGCCATTATTCGATTTTTGAGGACAATCATGGTACTCATATTTTTGCCAATAATGACTTGGATTTGATGACCAAGCTGATAGAATTGGTTGACCATGGATTTTGCCACTGGAAGCTAGAAGGTCTATACACGTCAGGCCACAATTTTGTTGAGATTGCTAAGATTTTTGTTGAGGCGAGGGATTTGATTGAAGCAGGCAAGTTTAGCTCAGATCAAGCCTTTGTGCTGGATGAAGCGATTCACAAACTGCATCCGAAAAATCGATTTCTCGATACAGGATTTTATGACTATGATCCCGATATGGTAAAATAAATATTTAAACTAGGACTCCTTTTAGGAGTTCTTTTTGAGAACAAAAATAAGATTTCTAAAACATGAGTAAAAAAATATGTTCCAAACTATTTTTGAATTAATTCGAAAAATCTGAAAAATTAGAATTGTGAAAATAATTCAAAGAACCTTGCTTTTTGAGGGGTAAATTACTATAAAATAATAAGGATTAGACATCAACACTTTTTATATTGCAAATAGGGAGAAAATGATGGCAAGAAAGTTGAAACGACCAGAGGTGTTATCACCTGCTGGTACTTTGGAAAAAGCTAAAAAGTAGCTGTTCGATATGGAGCAGATGCTGTTTTTATTGGCGGACAGGCCTATGGTCTGCGCAGCCGGGCTGGGAACTTTACCTTTGAACAGATGGAAGAAGGGGTTCAGTTTGCAGCTAGTTATGGTGCTAAGGTCTATGTCGCGGCCAATATGGTCATGCACGAGGGCAATGAAGAGGGAGCTGGTGAGTGGTTCCGCCGTTTGCGGGACATCGGGATTGCGGCTGTCATTGTTTCAGATCCAGCTTTGATTGCTATTGCAGCATCAGAAGCACCAGGTCTGGAAATCCACCTGTCAACTCAGGCTAGTGCGACCAACTATGAAACGCTGGAATTCTGGAAAAATCTAGGACTGACTCGTGTTGTCCTAGCTCGCGAAGTTTCTATGGCTGAGCTGGCTGAAATTCGCCGACGGACTGACGTTGAAATTGAAGCCTTTGTTCATGGAGCCATGTGTATCTCCTACTCAGGCCGCTGTACACTGTCCAACCACATGAGTATGCGCGATGCCAATCGTGGTGGCTGCTCCCAATCCTGCCGTTGGAAATACGACCTCTATGATATGCCTTTTGGACAAGAACGTAAGAGCTTGAAGGGTGAAGTTCCTGAAGAATTTTCTATGTCCGCAGTTGATATGTCCATGATTGACCGCATACCAGACATGATTGAAAATGGAGTGGATAGCTTGAAGATTGAGGGACGGATGAAGTCTATTCACTACGTTTCTACTGTGACTAACTGCTATAAAGCAGCTGTGAATGCTTATCTAGAAAGTCCTGAAAAGTTCGAAAGCTATCAAGCAGGATTTGGTCGATGAGATGTGGAAGGTTGCTCAACGAGAATTGGCCACAGGATTCTACTATCATACTCCAACTGAAAATGAGCAGCTGTTCGGAGCGCGACGCAAGATCCCAGAATACAAATTTGTAGCTGAAGTAGTAGCTTATGACGCAGACAGTCAGACAGCGACTATTCGTCAGCGTAATGTTATTCATGAAGGGGATCAGGTTGAGTTTTATGGACCAGGCTTCCGTCATTTTGAAACTTTTATCACAGACCTTCGAGATGCTGACGGTAATAAAATTGATCGGGCTCCTAATCCGATGGAGCTTCTGACCATTCACTTGGAGCAGCCCGTAGAGGCTGGGGATATGGTGCGGGCTCGTAAGGAAGGCTTGATTAATCTTTACAAGGAAGATGGCACTAGCGTGACCGTCCGAGCTTAATCTTTTATTCATAGGTGGCTTTTTAATCTAAAAGCCATTTTTATGAATACAGGTTTTCAGAGAGGAAATAGCATGATTCAGGTTTACGGAGATATTCTTGATGAGGAGACTCGCTGCCAGCATTATCACAGTGAGAGAGATATCATAGCCCTTAAGTGCTTTGCTTGTCAGAAATACTATCCTTGCTTTCTCTGTCATGACCGCTGCGAAGATCATGCTTTTCTGGCCTATCCTGTGAGTCGGTCAGAAGATCGAGTAGTCCTTTGTGGCCATTGCAGGACTGAGCTGACTATTTCTCAGTACCTTGGCTGTGAGGATGCCTGTCCTTTCTGCGCTCATCCTTTTAATCCTGGATGCAAGAAGCATCGATCAATTTATTTTCAGACAAATAAATAACTCTTCCATCCAGTTGGATGGAAGAGTTATCTTTTGAAACGACGGTTGGTGATGCGAATGTCCTTCTTTTGGGCTTCACGGATATTATTGGGTACGAGACTGATTCGCTTGATGTCCTGCACGCGGATAATAGTGGTCATACTTTTCTTGAAATTTTTGATAATCAGCTGCAGGCGCTCGCGATCGTATTTGACAATATCGCCGGTGAAGCTTTTATCCAGAAAGATAACGTGGACACCAGATTGTTTTCGCAGAGCTAGCTCGATGGTACGCAGAATGCGGCCGCTGTCCTCTGGTCCCTGTTCATTCTTTTTGCCACTGATAAATTCGTTGGCTCTTTCTAAAATCATTTCGAGATATTTTTTCATAGCTAAAATCTCCATAACTTGTTACAATATATTATATAACAAAATTCCCTAAATTGTAAATTCTTTTACGAATTATTAGTTGGAAAATAAAACAAGAGGTGAAATATGGCTGAATTTACATTCGAAATCGAAGAAAAACTTCTGGTCCTGTCTGAAAATGACAAGGGCTGGACCAAGGAACTCAACCGAGTTAGCTTTAACGGAGCACCAGCTAAGTATGATATTCGGACTTGGAGCCCAGACCACAGCAAAATGGGCAAGGGAATTACACTTTCTAATGAAGAATTCCAAGTTCTCGTGGATGCATTTAAAAACGGATAGAGAAAGCTCTATCCGTTTTTTCTATTTCTCTGAAAAGTAGGAATGGAATTTTAGACTCTTAAAAATAGGGATGCTGATAATGGTGATGGCAACCATTTTTAGCAAGTCTGGCAGGATAAAAGGAGTTAGGCCAACCGCGACTGACTTAGAGAAATCAAGTCCTCCTAAGAAATGCAGTCCTAGGATACCACCGACAAAAACGAGAGCGTCACCCAATACATTGGCTATAAAAATCATATAGAAAGGACTGTCCTTATGGGTCAGACTGGATGTCACAAATGCAAAGAGTGAGTAGAACCAGAGATATCCGGCGCTTGGGCCAAAGAGAGCCTGAAAACCACCACTTCCTCCAGCAAAGACCGGCAGGCCAATAGCTCCCAGCAGCAGATAAATAAAGACTGACAAAACCGCTTCGCGAGGTTTGAAAATCGTTGCAATCAAACCGACAGCAAAAGTCTGCAACGTAATGGGAACGGGGCCAATGGAAATAGTTAATTGGGACAGGACAGCTAGAAAGGCAGCTCCGATAGCTGGGAGGGCAAGAAGAAAAGCTTTGTTCTTGTTCATAAATAGTAAACCTCTTTTTATTTTTATGGTAACTATTTTAAAAGCTAAATAAAAAAAAGTCAAGTCCTTCTTAATCGGACGAGACAATTAGACAGATAAATTCTTATTTCCGTTTCTTGCTTCTGATAAGCAAGACGATGAAGGCCATAAGACCAAAAATATTAAAGAAAAGGATACCCAAGGCTGCAAGGAGCTTTTTCGTTTTACTCATCAGTTTTCCTCGTTTCTGGATTGCTTTGTACTATCATATCAAAATTTTCAATGTTTGAATAGGTTTCATTAGAAAAATTAGCTATAGCTTCAAACTATATTATAATCAATAAAAAAGGATTATCTAAAAGGGCTGTAAAGAATTGCAGCAGCTCACTTTGATTGATATAATAATGCAAAAGTAAATAAGAGTTTTTGCTAGAGGTGTGGGTGCGTAATCAACATCTTCCCAAGCAAGACTGACTAGATTGGAGAAGCATATGACAGATTTATTAAAAATTTATCAGGAACTACAGGAGAAAAAATGGGTCAACTTGTCCCATCAGATTAAGGAAGACAGTCCGCATTTTCCAGCTCTGCCTGCCTTGGAGAAGAAGGACATTTTCACTTTGAAAGATGGTTTTCATGTTCAGCAGTTTTCTGTAGTTGGCCAGTACGGGACTCATATTGATGCTCCGATTCATTTTGTGGAGGGTGGTCGCTGGTTGGAAGAGATTGAGCTAAAAGATCTTTTCCTGCCTTTGGTGGTTATTGATAAGTCTAAGGAAGTAGCAGAGAATCCAGACTTTATTCTGGGCAAGCAGGATATTTTAGATTTTGAAGCGGAGCACGGGCAGATTGAGCCAGGAACGTTTGTTGCCTTTCGCTCAGACTGGTCCAAGCGTTGGCCAAGTCAATCTGCCATGCGCAATCTGGATGATCAGGAGATTCAGCATACTCCTGGGTGGGGACAGGATGCTCTAGAGTTCCTTATCCATGAGCGTGGTGTTAAGGCTGTGGGTCATGAGACGTTTGACACTGATGCGGGAGTTCCAACTTCGGAGCATGGGCTGCTCAATGAATATTATCTTTTGGAGCAGGACATTTATCAGTTAGAAGTTATGACCAATCTGGATCAGCTGCCGGCTAAGGGTGCTCTCATCTCTATCAGCTTTCCAAACTGGCATCAAGCCAGCGGTTCACCAGTGAGGGCAGTGGCTATTTTACCATAAAGAAAAAGGAGTCTGAAGTTTCATTTCAGGCTCCTTGTCGTCTATAATAAGCAAAAAAACAACGCTCGTTTCATAATCTTTGGAATTTTTTGATGGATATTTGACAATTTCCCCTTTAAAATAGTGATGCAGTAGTCTATGCTCTGAAAAAAATCTGAATTTCTTTCATTAGACTGATATTTTAAAGGAAAGTCAAATGAATCTGAAATAGCTAAAATTTACAATCTTACAAAAATGTAAGATTCGTCTGTAAAATGAAAGATTAAGTTATGGAATGGTCATGATCTTTATTATAAAATGGTAGCAGAAGTCAAAAAGAGGCTGGAATACCAAACCTCTTCTGATTTTGAATGTTTATCGCATAGTCACGAATTCTTCGGAGCCAGTCGGGTGAATAGCAACTGTAGCATCAAAGTCAGCTTTGGTAGCGCCCATCTTGACAGCAACAGCAAATCCTTGAATCATTTCGTCTACTCCGTAGCCAATGCCGTGCAGGCCAACGACCTTTTCATCTTCACCGGCAGTGATGAGCTTGAACTTGGCCTGTTGGCGGTGCTGGGTGACAGCTGAATACATGGATGTGAAGCTAGATGTGTAAACGTGAATATTTTCTGCTCCGTAAGTCTTGATAGCCTCTACCTCAGTCAGGCCGACTGTCCCAATAGCGGGATGGGAGAAGACAACAGTTGGAATAGTCGAGTAGTCCATCTTAGCATTGGTTTTACCATTGAAAAGACGTTCAGACAGAGTTCGTCCAGCCTTGATAGCAACAGGAGTTAATTCTTTTTCACCTGTTACATCGCCTAGAGCATAAATACCTGGAACCACAGTGTTTTGGTACTCATCTACAGCGATGAAGCCACGTTCATTGAGAGTGACGCCAGCTGCTTCCAGATTGAGGTCTTGAACATTTGGCTTACGGCCGATGGCCCAAATAACATGCTGGGCTGTGTGGCTGCTACCATCTTCAAAGTAGAGCTTGAGCTGGCCATCAGGAAGTTTTTCCAGCTTTTGTGGAATCTTATGGGTATGAAGCTGGAGTCCAGAGTTTTCCATTTCTTGGAGTAAACCGTCAATCAGATAGCTGTCAAAGTTGCGCAGTGGTCGATCCTTACGGACAAAAAGGTCTGTTTTAACTCCCAGAGCATGGAGCACGCCGGCTAGCTCAACTGCTATATAGCCTGCTCCGACAATGGCAACAGATTCAGGTAATTCTTCCCAAGCGAAGACATCGTCGGAATTCTCTCCGTAGCCTGCGCCAGGGATATTTGGAATAGCAGCATGAGCACCCGTCGCGATGACAATGTGCTTGGCGCGAATAAGCTCACCGTTGACTTGGACAGTGTTTGCATCCACAAAGCGGGCATGGCCTTCAATCAGCTCAACCCCATTCCGCTTGAAGCTACCATCGTAGGACGAACGTGCTCGGTCAATATAAGCTTCGCGATTTTTCCGAAGGGTAGCAAAATCAAAAGTTTGATTATCAGAGGTAAAGCCGTAGTCTGGTCCATAATGCTGAATAGCTTCAGCGATTTGAGCACCATACCACATAATCTTCTTTGGGACACAGCCGACATTGACACAGGTACCACCCAGTTTCTTTTCTTCAATAACGGCAACCTTGGCACCGTATTCGCCAGCCCGATTCATGGTAGCAATTCCCCCGCTGCCACCGCCAATAGCAATCATATCAAATTCTTTCATTTTATCAGAATCTCCTTCTATTATATGAGGTAATTGTACCTTTTTTAGCAGGTGAATGCAAAAATCTGCTACGGATTTAAATGGAGTGACTATCTGAGATAAAATAGCAACCATTTGTGAAAAACTGTAAATATTTTTAGAAGAATTATGATAGCCTTGTGATATAATATAACAAAAGAAAATCGTTTTCATCAAGAGGAGGAAAAAAGATGAAAAAGTTAAAGAAATGGCAATTATTTAGCATTATTGGAGCTACGATTGCAGTTGTTGCAGGAGCAATTCTCTTCATGTTTTTAAACGGAGGGAATCCTTCTGAGGCACCGATCGATACGACTCCGCTGGTTCAGAAGGCCAAGGAAGGCTCAGTGGCTTCTTCAGTCTTGCTGACAGGAAATGTCACAGCCAGCAATGAGCAGTATATCTACTATGACAGCACCAAGGGTGACTTGGAAAATGTACTGGTCAATGTCGGTGACCAAGTGACAGCCGGTCAAGCATTGGTTACTTATAAAAGTGCAGAGGCTCAGGCTGCTTATGATGCGGCTGCTCGGGCGGTTAGCAAAGCTGATCGTCAATTGCATGACTTGCAGACCAATGGTGTGACTGTAAATACGACTGGCGACGAAGAAGCAGATGGTGCGTCTGAAGCTCAGGCTCAGCGTTCTGTAGAGTCTCAGGCAGCTGACCTGCGCGATGCTCGGGCTGATGCAGTTGATAATATGAATAAAGCACAAGCTACTCTCAATGCCTTGACAGTGACCAGCACAGCAGATGGTACGGTCGTAGAAGTTAACCGTGATGTTTCAAAATCAACAACTGGTGCCACTCAAACCTTGGTTCACATTGTCAGCAATGGAAATCTGCAGATTAAGGGTGAATTATCCGAATACAATCTGGCTAACTTGTCTGTCGGTCAAGAAGTGACCATTACATCAAAAGTTTACCCAGATAAAAAATGGACTGGTAAAATCAGCTACATTTCCAACTATCCGAAAGACGGCCAGCAGGCAGCAGCTCAACCGTCTGGAACAGGTGGTAGCGGAACAGCTTCAGGTTCCAAATATCCATTTACAATTGACATTACCAGCGAGATTGGTGAACTCAAGCAAGGTTTCTCTGTCAACATTGAAGTTAAAAACAATACTCAGGGACTCATTGTGCCAGTCAGCAGTGTGGTAATGGACGGAGACAAGAACTATGTTTGGGTCCTGGAAAAAGGAGTTGCCAAGAAGACAGAAGTAACGCTCGGAAATGCTGATGCTGAAAATCAAGAAATCTCATCTGGTTTGACAAAGGATAGTAAAGTTATCATCAATCCGACAGATAGCTTGAAAGACGGTCAAGAGGTGAAATCTTATGAAGAAGCTAATTGAGTTAAAAAATATTAATAAGAGCTATCGCAATGGAGACCAGGAACTGCAGGTATTAAAAGATATCAGTCTGGAGGTTGAAGAGGGCGAGTTTGTTGCCATCATGGGACCGTCTGGATCTGGTAAGTCTACTCTGATGAATATCATTGGGATGCTGGATCGTCCGACCACTGGTGAATACCATCTAGGAAGCGAAGAAGTCGCTAAGCTAGGTGATAAGAAGCTGGCTAAGGTTCGAAATAAGCAAATCGGCTTTGTCTTTCAGCAGTTCTTTCTCTTGTCTAAGCTTAATGCCTTGCAAAATGTGGAACTGCCCTTGATCTATGCAGGTGTTGGTCAGTCTAAACGCAAGTCCTTGGCCGAGCAGTTTCTGACCAAGGTGGAGTTGGACACGCGGATGCATCATCTGCCTTCAGAGCTTTCTGGAGGACAGAAGCAGCGAGTAGCCATTGCGCGTGCTTTGGTCAATAATCCTTCGCTGATTCTGGCTGACGAACCGACGGGGGCCCTAGATACCAAGACTGGCGAGCAGATTATGGAGCTCTTGACTGAGCTCAATCGAGAAGGGAAAACCATTATCATGGTAACCCACGAGCCTGAGATTGCGGCCTATGCCAAACGGCAAATTGTCATTCGTGACGGCGTCATCTCATCTGATAGCGCTAAGGAAGGAGGACTAGCCTAATGCAAAACTGGAAATTTGCCATTAGCTCCATTCTTGGACACAAGATGCGGTCTTTCCTGACCATGATTGGGATTATTATCGGAGTGGCTTCGGTTGTGGTTATCATGGCTTTAGGAGATTCCATTACCCGGCGGGTCAATGAGAGTTTTACCAAAAGTCAGAAAAATATGCGTCTTGTCTTTTCTCCTAAAAAGAGTAAGGATGGCTCCTACACACAAACGGCTGATCTCTATTCTGTAAATGTGGAAGATGAAAGCGAAGAAGTGGTAGAGCCACCCAAGGCCCAGGAAGCTTGGGTTAAAGAATTGACCCATATCAAGGGAGTGGACGGCTACTATGTGACCAACTCAGCTATGGAAACCTTTAGCTACGAAAATAAGCAGGCTGAGCGCGTCAACTTTGTCGGAGCAAACATGACCTATATTCAGGTGAAAAAATACAAAATCATTGCTGGTCGTGCTCTGAGGCAGCAAGACTATCAAGGCTTTGCCAGTGTAGTGCTGCTGGACGAAGATTTGGCTGCGAACCTCTTTTCTTCCGCTGAAGAAGCAATCAATAAGATTGTGACAGTGGGCGCCAGTAACTATCGGGTGATTGGGGTTTATAGAGATCCTGAAACTGCTGCTGCCTCTGGCTCCATGCAGGTCTATGGTGGTAATGCCATTACGACCAATACTCTCATAGCTGCAAACTTTGGAGTCGATGAAATTTCAGAGATTGTTCTTCGGGTGAATGATACCAGCTTGGTTCCAGAACTTGGTCCTAAGGTTGCCAAGAAATTAACAGAAATTGCTGGTCTCCAACAGGGCGAATATCAAGTGACAGATGATAGTGCCCTCTATCAGGAAGTGCAAAATATTTATGGTGCTATGACAGGTGTTATCGGAGCCATCGCCGGAATCTCACTCTTTGTTGGTGGTATCGGCGTTATGAATATCATGTTGGTATCTGTCACTGAGCGGACTCGGGAAATAGGTCTACGGAAGGCTCTGGGAGCAACGCGTGGGCAATATTTTAATGCAATTTCTGATTGAGTCTATGATTTTGACACTGATTGGTGGTTTGATTGGCCTGCTTCTAGCTGCAGGACTTGCTTCTGTATTAGGCTCAGCCATGAGTCAAATGCTGGAAGGAACACCAGTAACGGTATCTCTACCAGTCAGCATCGTTAGCCTTCTCTTCTCAGCAACCATCGGTGTTCTCTTCGGAATCCTGCCGGCCAATAAAGCCTCTAAACTGGATCCAATTGAAGCACTGAGGTATGAATAATACAAAAAAAGTCTGGGGAACCAGGCTTTTTTGTGATGTAAAAATCCTGCTGGAATTCCAGCAGGATTTGTTTTCTTAATATCGTATAAAATACAGATTATTTCATCGTTGGGAAGAGCAGGACATCGCGAATGGTCGTAACATTTGTTAGCAACATGACCAGACGGTCGATACCGATTCCCAGACCTCCAGTTGGTGGCATACCATATTCCAGAGCTTCGACAAAGTCATAGTCAATGCCAGTTGCTTCGTCATCACCCAGTTCTTTGGCTTTTGCCTGTGCTTCAAAACGAGATAATTGATCAATTGGATCGTTCAACTCGGTGAAGGCATTGGCATATTCTTTGGTCATGATGAAGAGCTCGAAACGGTCCGTGAAGCGTGGGTCTTCTGGATTTTTCTTGGCCAGAGGTGATACTGCTACAGGATGACCGTAGACAAAGGTTGGCTGAATCAAGGTTTCTTCCACAAATTCTTCAAAGAAAGCATTGATAACATGGCCAACTTCGGTGAAGTGCTTTTCAAGCGGAACTTTCTTTTCTTTAGCCAAGGCAGTAGCTTCTTCAAAACTCATCTCTTGCCAGAAGTCAACGCCTGTAATTTCCTTGATGGCATCTACCATGTGAACGCGTTTAAATGGTTCGTTGATCTTGATTTCAGTTCCTTGGTAGTTGACTGGTCCATCTCCATTAACAGAGACGGCTGCATGTTGGATAATACCTTCAGTCAAGTCCATGATGTCTTGGAAATCTGCATAGGCTTGGTAAACCTCGATGGAAGTGAACTCTGGATTGTGAGTTGCGTCCATTCCTTCGTTTCGGAAGATACGCCCAATCTCATACACTCGCTCCATACCGCCGACGATAAGACGTTTAAGGTGAAGCTCGGTTGCAATCCGCAGTACCATGTCAATGTTTTGGGCATTGTGGTGGGTGATAAATGGACGGGCAGCAGCACCGCCTGCTTCGTTGTGGAGAACAGGAGTTTCAACTTCAAGGAAACCTTGCCCGTCTAAGTAACGGCGGATTTCTGAGATGATTTTTGAGCGAGTGACAAAGCGTTCAAAGCTTTCGCGGTTGGAAATCAAATCCAAATAACGTTTACGGTAGATGGTTTCAACATCTGACAAGCCGTGGAATTTTTCAGGGAGGGGACGCAGAGCCTTAGACAAGTGAGTAAGGTGGGTCGCCTTGATAGAAAGCTCCCCCATATCTGTCCGCATAATCTCACCTTCGATACCGAGGAAATCCCCTAAGTCGGCCTTTTTGAAGATTTCATAATTTTCTTCACCAACAGCATCCTTACGTACATAAATCTGGATTTGGCCTTCACGGTCTTGGATGTGGGCAAAGCCAACCTTTCCTTTGCCACGCTTGGTCATGAGACGGCCAGCGATAATAGCTGTTTCATTGAGTTCGTTTAATTCTTCTTTATCTTTATCGTTGTATTTTTTTCTTTTTAGTTGAGCAGAGTTAGCAGTCCGCTCAAAGCGTTTGCCAAAAGGGTCAATTCCCTGCTCAGCCAGCGCAGCCATTTTTTCACGGCGGATAATCTGCTGGTCGTTTAATTCCTCGATATGTTCAGTAGTCATGTTTTTCCTCCAAAAGTTTTCCTACCTATTTTATCACAAAAGATAGGGAAATTCATCTATATTTGGCTATAAAGTAAGAAAAAAAGCTAGAAATCCAGCCTTAATTTTCTGCTTTTCAACTAAATAATCCGTATTATTCCAAGTGATCAGCTCAAAATTCTCAAAGTCTTCTGTTTCAAGGATGGTGATACTAGCATTGGTCAGACCGCCATTCTTGAGCAAAAGAGGTGTGTCATAGCCCAGCATGGTTCGAATGCTGGCGGTTAAGTTGGCTCCGTGCCCGACAATGAGCACTTGTTCATAGTCCTTGTCCTTTAAGGTCTTGATAAAGGAAATGGTCCGGTGGGTCGTATGGTAGACTGACTCAGCGTCAAAAAACGTATGATTAAATTGCGAAAGGTTGTGGCGGAAGGCAGCCATCTGATGCGGATAGATGGCTTCTATGGTAGAGATTTTTGCGCCTTCCAGTTTTCCCAACTGCCATTCTCGCAGTTCAGGTACTGATACGATTTCAGTCGGAAACTGGCTTTCTTCTTGGATAATCTCAGCAGAGCGAATGGCACGTGGGAGGTCGCTGCTGAAAATTTTTCCAAATTGTGTCTGAGCCAGATGTTTTCCTAGGGTTTGCAGTTCTTCAACAGCGGTTGGCAGCAGTGACGAATCACCGCTGGCTCCCTGAAAGCGGCCTTCCTGATTCCATTCCGTTCTTCCGTGTCGGACAAAATATAATTTCATAGTGGTTGATTGTTTCTTTCTTATTAGGGTTTATTGAGAATATTAGGTGCAGTATTGAAGAATTATGAGCTAGAATTTTCCTTGAGGTCTGCAAAGTCAGCTTGAACAAAATCTGCCAAATCTTGAGCCTTGATTTCAATACTGCGGCCGACTTCACCGGCAGAAACGATAATGCTATCTCGCTCTAGAGCTGACTGGTCGATATAGATTGGGAAGTTGTGCTTTTGACGGATACCGACAGGATTATTGGCTCCGTGGATATAGCCCGTTGTCTTTTCCAAGTCTTTCTGGGGAATCATGCTGACTTTTTTTTATTGCCGGAAATCTTGGCCATTTTCTTTTCAGATAGATGTTCTGTGATAGGCAGGATACCAATCAGTGTGCCAGTCTTGTCTCCTGTCAAGGCTAAAGTTTTATAAATCTGCGAACGGTCCAAACCATCGGCTGGGTGTTCTGCTAAGGCATTTAGCTGCAGACCTTTATGTTCAATCTTAGCCTTGCTTAAAATTTGCTCGACCAGAGTTTTTTTGATTTTTGTTTTTTTAGCCATTAGTATATCTCTCTTCTAATTGTGACATCCAGAGACCCAACCAGGTTCCCAGACCGAAGAAAAAGGCTGCAAGGACAAGTGTCAATACAGAAACTCCATGATAGCTTATGCTTTCACTGTTTCCTGCTTGTGGCACTACAATGAGAAGTGTACTGGATAGGACGATGCCAATGATAAAGTGATAGACACGAGAGTAGTAGTTTTTCAAAATATGATCCATGAGCTTAGAGAAGAGAATCAGTGCTAAGGCACCACCGATTCCAATTGGAAGAAAGGTGCCCAAGAGGTCCAGTTTGCGGAAGCCATTCAGCATAGGTGCATAGAGTCCTAAAATTAAGAGAAGGTTGGACGGACTGAGTCCGGGAATTAAAATGCCCAGTGCGATCAAGGCTCCTGCTAGGATGAAAGAGAGAAAGTTGGCTGGCAAGGTGCCGACCATCCCATTTAGGGAATAAAGAAAGATTCCTGAAAGGATGAGGCTGACCCAGAAAACGAGAATATCAGTCCGATCACGCTCACTTTTAGCGACAGACTCTTTAATGAGGCTGGGAACAGTCCCAATAATGGCTCCAGCAAATCCCCAAAGGACAATCACTTTGTAGTTGTCCAGCAGCAGATTGACAGGATAGGAGAAAGCGGCAATTCCTAAAATCATTCCGATTCCAACTGGTATGAAATAGAGAACATTTTCGACGAAGTTTTCCTTTAAATGGGCTAAAAAATGAATCAGGCGCTCGTAAATACCTAAGATAGCTGCTAAAACACCGCCTGAAACTCCCGGCAAAATAAAGCCAAGTGCAATGACCATTCCTTTGAAAATTCTATTCAACCAAGAAATCATTGTATTTTCCTTTTCTAATTTCATTTATCAAATCATTATATCATAAAATATAGGCTTTATTAAGAGGAAACGACTGGAAATTTCCTATTTTATGACAATAAAAAACGACAGCAGTCTTTGAGACTTGAGCTGTCGTTCTGAGCTATTGACTTTCTTTAGGAACTGTAAATAGCTTTTGATAAGTAGCCGTCTGGTCTTTCAAGGTTGACAGCTGGTTCAAATCAAGATAATGGGAGAAGCCAGTCAGCTGTCCTTGTGATGTGTACTGATGCAAGTCGTAATCTTGCTCCGTATTTGGTGCGGCATTGTAGTAGCCGTCGTCATTACCATAAGTCGGAATCCAAATTGCTGTGAACTTATCGGTAGAGATGCTATGCTCCTCCATAAAATAAGTTCCAATATAGATGCCAATATTTTTAACACCAAGTGACTCTAGCTTGGCTCGGAAAGCTTCAACTCCCGCATTCATGTCAGACATGGTCTTTTCTTCGACGTCTAGCCAATAATAGGTTGGATGGTACTTGGCAGAAGCCTTGTAGAAACTTTCAGCTTCTTTTTCCATTTCCTTTTTGCTATTGGCGGCCACATAGGCATAGACAGCGACAGGGATGTTGCGCTTTTGAAATTCTTTTGATGTGTCTTTTCATAAGATTTGTCCAGACCATTCAGATGAGTTGCTGCGTTTTCTTTTTTTGCCTGCGCTCCACTATGAACACGGACAATTACTCCCTGAAACATTCTGTGCGAGTATGTCGTAATTAATCTCACTTGGCAGCTGCCAGCCAGAAATGTCAATGATTGGTCTGGAAATAAACTCTTCATCCAAAGACGAATCATCAGATGTTTCCTCTTTTTTTGAGGAACTTGGAGTTTGTTTAGTTTGTGAAATTTTTGCCTGTGCTTGCTTTTCCTGAGAGTCAGTAATTTGCTTGCTTATCAAAATAAAAGCGATAAAAGAAGCAAAGAAAATTAGGATTGCAAGCGGTTTAATCCTCTTCCTCATACTGGTTTATTTTAACTTAAAAACAAATAAAAAAAGCAAAAATATCCCCAGAATTGTTGGAAAAATGAATAAAATGTAATATAATTGAAATATTATAATGCAAAAAAACAAGACGTTTTGAAAAGCTCAAAATGTCTTATTTTTAAAAAGAGCTTAGCTAAGCTGTGGACGGTGAAGTGTCGTTGGATAAATCATTTTGCTTTTTCTTACCTTTTATAATAGCTTTTGAATGAGCTCTTCAATCTTTTTGGGAGAAGTTTGCGGAGAGAAACGTTTGATGACTGTTCCATCTCGGCTGACCAGAAACTTTGTGAAATTCCATTTAATCTTCTCACCCAGAAGACCGCACTTTTCTTTTTTGAGCCAGTCAAAGAGAGGAGCGGTATGAGGACCATTGACATCGATCTTGGCAAATCGAGGAAAGGTTGTTCCGTAGTTAAGGCTGCAAAAGCTGTTGATTTCTGCAGCGTCTCCAGGTGCCTGCTGGCCAAACTGATTGCAGGGGAAATCTAGAATTTCAAATCCGTCTTTCTGATAGCGCTCATAGAGTTCCTGCAGTTCTTGGTACTGAGGAGTGAAGCCGCAGCCGGTCGCTGTATTGACAATCAGCAGAATCTTTTCTTTATAATCACTCATTTTTTGCAGACTTCCGTCTTGTTTTTGGATTTCGATATCATAAATGTCTGTCATGTTCTCCTCCTTTGTTTGCTTCCTATCTTATCACAATTTTATGTAAAAGAGAGAAAGCAAGACCTTATTGTTCCAGTCTCTGCACTAATGCTTTTTTTTCAATCCAAAAGGTGGTATAATGAGAATTGAATTTTTAGAAGTTTAATGGTGAAATATGAAAATTGACAAGAAGCACTTGTTGAATTATTCCATCTTGATTCCCTATTTGATTCTATCCGTTTTGGGATTGATTGTGGTCTATTCAACGACGAGTCCTACCTCGATTCAGGCCGGAGGAAATGGTTTTGGCATGGTCTTGAATCAGGGGATTTTTTGGGTAATAAGTCTCTTTATAATTGCGCTCCTATATAGAATCCGCTTGGGTTTCCTGAAAAAAGGAGGCATCCTGACTATAGTTATCTTTGCTGAGATTATCCTCTTGCTCTTATCTCGTTTTATAACAGGGACTATTAACGGTGCCCATGGTTGGCTCAAGCTTGGAGCTTTCAGTATTCAGCCTGCGGAGTATTTGAAGATTATTCTGGTCTGGTATCTAGCTTTTCGCTTCACTAAGAGGCAGGAGGAGATAAAGGTCTATGACTACCAAGCCCTGACCCATAACCATTGGTTTCCTAAAGCCTTTAACGACTGGCGGACCATGGTGGCTATTCTGATTGGGATTGTAGCGATTATGCCAGACCTTGGAAATGCGACTATTCTATTTTTGACCGTCGTGATAATGATTGCTGTCAGCGGGATTGGCTATCGATGGTTTTCTACGATGCTGGGAGCCATTGTTAGTGTTTCCGGCTTGGTTCTAGCTAGCATTTGGTTGATTGGGGTTGAGCGCGTGGCCAAGATTCCAGTCTTTGGGTATGTGGCCAAGCGTTTCAGTGCTTTTTTCAATCCCTTCAAGGACCTGTCTGGCTCAGGCCACCAATTGGCTAATTCCTATTATGCTATGAGTAATGGCGGCTGGTTTGGTCTAGGCTTGGGGAACTCTATTGAAAAGCGCGGTTATCTGCCGGAAGCTCATACAGACTTTGTATTTTCTATCGTGATAGAAGAGTTTGGTTTCTTTGGTGCCAGTCTGATTCTGGCCTTACTCTTTTTCCTGATTTTGAGAATTATCTTGGTCGGGATTCGGGCCAAGAATCCATTTAACTCCATGATGGCTTTGGGAATTGGCGGTATGATACTCATGCAGACCTTCATCAATATCGGTGGAATCTCAGGTCTCATTCCTTCTACAGGAGTAACCTTCCCCTTCCTATCGCAAGGAGGGAACAGTCTTCTGGTCTTGTCAGTAGCCATCGCCTTGGTACTTAATATTGATGCCAACGAGCGCCGTGATGCCCTCTATGAACAGATGGAAGCGGAGGCGCAAGACCAGTCTGAGGAAGCTTAAACGCAGTTCGTATGAACAGTTGTTGTAAAAATGAAAGGTGCGGATTATGTCATTTAACAAATTAGAAAGCTACAGCAATAAAGAAGTGATTCGAGAAGAAGTCGCCATTTTGACAGACTTGCTTGCCGATATTACTCGGAATCTTCTCAGCCCTGAGACCTTTGAAAAATCTCCCTCATGGAGGAGCTGGCGGTTAACTCCAAATATCATGAGTTAAAAGCGATTGTAGAAGAACTAACGACAGATGAAATGGTTTATATTTCTCGTTATTTCTCTATTTTGCCGCTTTTGATTAATATCTCAGAAGACGTGGACTTAGCTTATGAAATCAACCACCAGAACAATATTAATCAAGATTATCTTGGGAAACTGTCAACAACTATTGACTTGATTTCAACGCGGGAAAACGCTCAGGAAATCTTGGAAAATCTGAATGTTGTGCCAGTATTGACTGCTCACCCGACTCAAGTTCAGCGCAAGACTATTCTGGACTTAACCAATCATATCCATAGCTTGCTGCGTCAGCATCGAGATGTTAAGCAGGACTAGTCAATGAGAAGAAGTGGCTAGGAAATCTCCGCCGCTATATTGAGCTTATGATGCAGACAGATATGATCCGTGAGAAGAAGCTGAAAGTGACCAATGAGATTACCAATGTCATGGAATACTATAACAGCTCTTTCCTACAAGCAATTACCAACTTTATGGTTGAATACAGACGCTTGGCAGAAGAGCGGGGCATCAAGCTGGATAATCCTAAGCCTATTACCATGGGAATGTGGATTGGCGGAGATCGAGATGGCAATCCTTTTGTAACCGCAGAAACTCTGAAACTGTCAGCCACCCTCCAGAGTGAAGTCATCCTAAACTATTACATTGACAAGGTTTATACACTCTATCGCAGCTTCTCACTCTCGACTAATCTCTCAGAAACCAGTCAGGCAGTAGCAGAAATGGCGGCTCTGTCTACTGACAAGTCTGTTTATCGGGAAAATGAGCCTTACCGCCGAGCTTTCCACTATATCCAGTCCAAGCTGATTCAAACCTTGCTTTACCTTAAAGAAGGCAACTTTTCAACTGACGGTCAGCGATTGACTGACCGAGCTGAGGAAAAATTGTCTGCGAAGGCCAACCTTTCTGTCAGCAATAAAGGAAGAGAAATCATTCCTAACTATATCCAGTCTCGTATCAGCGAGACCCTGACCGAGCTGAAGAAAGAAGAGACACCTTCTTACAAAACAGCTCAGGAATTCAAGGAAGACTTGCAGGTCATTTATGATTCTCTTATCGAACATCATGGTGAAGCTTTGGTAAGTGGCGACTTGACTGAACTTCTCCAAGCAGTTGATGTTTTTGGCTTCTTCTTGGCTAGCATTGATATGCGGCAGGATTCTAGCGTTCATGAGGCCTGTGTGTGGCTGAACTCTTGGCTTCGGCTAATATTGTTCAGGATTATAGTAGCCTGTCGGAAGAAGAAAAATGCCAGGTCCTCCTCAAACAGCTGCTAGAAGATCCTCGTATCCTATCAGCTACTCATGAGCCTAAGTCCGAGCTTCTGCAAAAGGAACTGGAAATTTTCAAAACCGCCCGTCAGCTAAAAGATGCCATTGGTGAGGAAGTCATTAAGCAAAATATTATCTCTCACTCGACCAGTGTATCAGATCTACTTGAGTTGGCTATTATGCTCAAGGAAGTGGGGCTGATTGATGAAAACGGTGCACGTGTCCAGATTGTTCCGCTCTTTGAAACCATTGAGGATTTGGACAATTCCTGCGATACCATGGAGAAATACCTGTCTCTACCGATTGCACAGAAGTGGATTGCCTCTAAAGACAATTATCAAGAAATCATGTTGGGCTATTCAGACAGTAATAAGGATGGGGGTTACTTGTCTTCTTGCTGGACCCTCTACAAGGCTCAGCAGCAGTTGACAGCTATCGGTGATAAGTTTGGCGTGAAAATCACCTTCTTCCATGGCCGAGGTGGTACAGTTGGACGTGGTGGCGGCCCAACCTATGAAGCTATTACTTCTCAGCCACTCCGCAGTATCAATGACCGGATCCGTCTGACTGAGCAAGGGGAAGTCATTGGTAATAAATATGGAAACAAGGATGCAGCCTACTATAACTTGGAAATGCTGGTGTCTGCTGCCATTAACCGCATGGTAACTCATAAGAAGAGCGATAGCCATACGTCTGATAAATATGAGCGAATTATGGACCAAGTAGTTAATCGCAGTTATCAGATTTACCGTGATTTGGTCTTTGGCGACGAGCGTTTTTACGATTATTTCTTTGAATCCAGCCCAATCAAGGCTATCTCTAGCTTTAATATCGGTTCTCGTCCAGCTGCTCGTAAAACCATCACTGAAATCGGTGGTCTCAGAGCTATTCCTTGGGTCTTCTCATGGTCTCAAAGTCGAGTTATGTTCCCAGGCTGGTATGGTGTTGGGTCGAGTTTCAAGGAATTCATTGATGAAGACCCAGAAAATAACTTAGCCTTTCTGCAATTTATGTATAAGAGATGGCCTTTCTTCAAGTCACTCTTGTCAAATGTAGACATGGTTCTGTCTAAGTCAAATATGAATATCGCTTTTGAGTATGCGCAGCTTTGTGAAGATCAGAATGTGCGTGATATTTTCAATATTATCTTGGATGAGTGGCAGTTGACTAAGGATATTATTTTGGAGATTGAAGGTCATGATGAGCTCCTAGCAGAAAACACCTATCTGAGAGATAGCTTGCACTATCGTATGCCTTACTTCAATGTTTTGAACTATATCCAGCTAGAACTGATCAAGCGTCAGCGAAACGGCCAGCTCACACCTGATCAAGAAAAGCTGATTCACATCACCATCAACGGTATTGCAACTGGTCTGCGAAACTCTGGCTAATATAAAGAAAAAATCGGAATTGTTCCGGTTTTTTTCTATTTTTGTAACCAAATGGCTTTTTAATTCGTTATACTAGTGACAGTTCAACCGCTTTTCTTTGTATCAACCTTACTAAAAATCAGACAAGGAATAATTCACAAAAAAATGCTAAAAGACTTGCATTTTCATTTAAATTTGATAAAATAGTAAGGAAAGTTAGACTGTATTGCCTACTGTCTATCTATAAAATATATTTTATTGGAGGCTTTTACTCAAATGGCAAAAGAAAAATACGATCGTAGTAAACCACACGTTAACATTGGTACCATTGGACACGTTGACCACGGTAAAACTACTTTGACTGCAGCTATCACAACTGTATTGGCACGTCGCTTGCCTTCAGCAGTTAACCAACCTAAAGACTATGCGTCTATCGATGCTGCTCCAGAAGAACGCGAACGCGGAATCACTATCAACACTGCGCACGTTGAGTATGAAACTGCTAAGCGTCACTATGCTCACATCGACGCTCCATGGGACACGCGGACTACGTTAAAAACATGATCACTGGTGCCGCTCAAATGGACGGAGCTATCCTTGTAGTAGCTTCAACTGATGGACCAATGCCACAAACTCGTGAGCACATCTTGCTTTCACGTCAGGTTGGTGTTAAACACTTGATCGTCTTCATGAACAAAGTTGACTTGGTTGACGATGAAGAATTGCTTGAATTGGTTGAAATGGAAATCCGTGACCTCTTGTCAGAATACGACTTCCCAGGTGACGATCTTCCAGTTATCCAAGGTTCAGCTCTTAAAAGCTCTTGAAGGTGACTCTAAATATGAAGACATCATCATGGAATTGATGGACACTGTTGATGAGTACATCCCAGAACCAGAACGCGATACTGACAAGCCATTGCTTCTTCCAGTCGAAGACGTATTCTCAATCACTGGTCGTGGTACAGTTGCTTCAGGACGTATCGACCGTGGTATCGTTAAAGTCAACGACGAAATCGAAATCGTTGGTATCAAAGAAGAAATCCAAAAAGCAGTTGTTACTGGTGTTGAAATGTTCCGTAAACAGCTTGACGAAGGTCTTGCAGGGGACAACGTAGGTGTGCTTCTCCGTGGTATCCAACGTGATGAAATCGAACGTGGACAAGTTATCGCTAAACCAGGTTCAATCAACCCACACACTAAATTCAAGGGTGAAGTTTATATCCTTACTAAAGAAGAAGGCGGACGTCACACTCCATTCTTCAACAACTACCGTCCACAGTTCTACTTCCGTACAACTGACGTTACAGGTTCAATCGAACTTCCAGCAGGTACTGAAATGGTAATGCCTGGTGATAACGTAACTATCGACGTTGAGTTGATCCACCCAATCGCCGTTGAACAAGGTACTACTTTCTCTATCCGTGAAGGTGGACGTACCGTTGGTTCAGGTATGGTTACAGAAATCGAAGCTTAATTCGATTCCGTTCCCAGATAACAATTATAGTCAGACACTAAACCCCGTGAAAACGGGGTTTTTTAATATTGTAATTGTTTTAAAAAATGAGGAAGAATAGAAGGTGGTCGGTAATCTCCAGAATAGATAGCTTGATTTTGCAGAACCACCTTTAAGATGATTTAGGAAACGGAAAGAGAAGAAGTATAGATATAAGCTTGATAGAAGTTTTGCCCTTTTTAATTAGGTTGGGGAAGAAAGTATCATTTAAAAGAGAGATTCTTTCAGGAAGGATTTTCACTTTTCACTGAAAGTATAGTATAATAAGAAATAGAATACATTTGGAGAAGAAAAATGCCCTCAAAATCAGGATCATCACCTTATGCTAAAAATAATGACGGTAATAAAGAAATAGAAAAAATAATCTCAAAAGAAGGACTGAAAAATAACTATATATGGAACATGTTGGGGACAGTCTCATCTTCATTGATATCAGTCGTCTTGCTTCTACTAGCTTCTAGATTTCTAGATTCAAGAGATTCTGATATTTTTAGTATTGCTTATGCTCTTGGTCAGCAGTTCTTTGTTCTAGGTTATTTTCAAGTTAGAAATCTGCAATCTACGGATATAAAAGAAAGATACCAATTTGCTTCTTATCATAACACGAGACTTTTTACGATCTTTTTGATGATTTTAACATCGTTTATCTATACTCTATGGCAAGGGTATGATGTTTATAAATCTAGTATTATTTTATTGCTTGTTCTTTATCGGGCTATAGATGCATATTCAGATGTTTTTCAAGGATTATTTCAGCAAAAAAATAGATCAGACTTAGCTGGAAAGGTGCAATTCTATAGGAGCTGGATTTGCATGTTAATATTTGCAATAGTCCTGTTGCTTACAAAATCATTGATGGTAGCTAGTATTGTTATTTGCTGTGCGAATTTCATTCTGACCTTCCCCTTAGATTTCAGAAACTGTAGATTACATTTTTCTCAGGAAAAGTTTTCTCCTAAACTCCATGATGACAGAAAAAATGTGTATTCTATTTTGAAAAATAGTTTTCCCTTGTTTTTAAATGGTTTTTTGATAACGTATATCTATAACGAGCCAAAAATTGATATTGATTACCTTTTGACAAATGGCTATTTTTCATCTGGGGTTCAAAGAGACTTTAATGTTCTATTCATGCCTGTCTTTGTTCTATCCCTTTTATTCTTTGTCCTGAGACCGTTGACTACACAGCTTTCCATTTATTGGAACGAGAAGAAATTTACACTATTTTTCAAACAGGTCAATACTCTAAATCTAGTAATGACTGTTTTAGGACTTGTTATTGTTATTTTGGGTTATCTGATTGGTACAGAAGTGCTTAGTGCTGTCTATGGTATCCAATTACAGGAGTATAAGCTTCCTTTCACTATATTACTTATAGGCGGTATTTTGAATGTTTTTGCTCTAGTGGTTGATATCATTATGACCATCTTTAGAAAACAGCATTATCTGATGATAGCCTATTTATTGACATTTGCTGTTTCAAAATTTATTACTTTACCATTTATCCGTGATCAAAAAAATTGCTGGGAGCTGCTAATTCCTTTTTTAATCTCCATGTGCGTCTTTTTTATGCAACAAGTCTGATTATTTATGGCGTTGCTAAAAAAATCAGGAAAAAAAGAAAGAAGTAGAATTCTATGAATATCTTATTTACATTAAATGATGCGTTCGTACCTCAAGTTGCAACCTGTATGTGTTCTATATTTGAGAATAATAAATCTGCTGAGAATATTACAGTATATTTAATTGGCGAGAGGATAAGCCAAGAGAATCAAAAACAAATTAAAAAGGATTTGCTAAAAGTTACGATAGAAAAGTTTGTATTATTTCTATAAATAATATCGCAGACTATATTGATTTTGATTTTGATACAAACGGTTGGTCTTCAATTATTTTGGCACGTCTTTTTTTAGATAAACTTCTTCCACAAGAAGTTGATAGGATTTTATATCTCGACGGAGATACACTAGTTCTAGAAGATATAGGTTCTCTTTTTTATAGCGACTTAGGAGATAAGGTAATAGGTATGTGTCCCGAACCAACTGTGGATAAGTCAAGAAAGGAATTTCTAGCTTTGAAAGAGTACCCCTATCATAATTCGGGTGTCCTATTGATCGATCTAAAAAAATGGCGTAGGGAAGAGATTGGTAAAAAGGTCATAGAATTTTATCAATTTCATGAAGGAAAGCTATTCGCACCAGACCAAGATGCCTTAAATGGAGCCTTGAAAGAGCAAATTTTTACCTTGCCAATTTCCTTTAATTATTTTAATATTTATGATGTCTATCCTTATAAAACGTTGAGTGAATTAAGTAAGCCAACTAAGTTTATGTCACAGGAAGATTTTAATCATTTTCGGAAAGCACCTACAATTATTCACTATCTAGGTGAAGAGAGACCTTGGCGGAAGGGGAATACACATAGGATTTAAAAAGGAGTACCTCTATTATCTACACAAAACTCCATGGAAGGATACACCAATGGAAGAAGGTTGGCAGCTGTATTTTGTTTGTTTTAGAATCTTTAATATTGTTATGAAGCCTTTTTCCAATGCTAAGATATAAGATTATCAATTCCCTAATTCCGAGCTTTATGAAATATAGAAAAAACAGTTGCAGAAAAAAACAAAAAAATAATGTGATGACATGTTATAGAAAGAATAGATTAAATTAATGAAAGTTTTAATGATAATTCCTGCTTATAATGAGGAAGAAAGTATTTTTAAATACGGTTATGAGCATTGTAGAATACCGGAAGAAAGTTGATTTTGACTTAGACTACGTAGTTATCAATGATGGGTCAGTTGACAGAACTAAGGAGATTTTGGACAACCATCATCTGAATGCTATTCATTTGGTTATGAATTTAGGGATTGGTGGAGCTGTCCAGACGGGCTATAAGTATGCTCTTGAGAAGAATTATGATGTGGCCGTACAGTTTGATGGAGATGGTCAGCATGATATTGAGTCGCTGGATGCTTTGCTGGAGCCTATTCGTCGTCAGCAGGCTGATTTGGTTGTTGGTTCTCGTTTTATCGGTGACAAGTCTTCGGAATTTCAGACGACTTTTATGCGGCGTTTTGGCATTACCATTATTTCAGCTTTTATTAAATTAACAACAGGCAAAAGGATTCTGGATACCACATCAGGCTATCGTTTGGCCAATCAAGACATTATTAGACAATTCGCTGCACGCTATCCTATCAAGTATCCTGAGCCAGAATCAATCGTACATATCTTGAAGCGGAAATATAAAGTGGTGGAAGCACCAGCCAATATGTTTGAACGTGCAGGAGGAGTCTCTTCGATTACTCCGATTAAGTCCATTCGCTATATGATTGAAGTTTGTTCTTCAATCTTGATTGCTGCTTTATGAAAGAGAGTGAATAATGTCCATTTTGTCTATTGTTATGCTAGTGGCTTCAGTTCTATTCCTGTATTTTGTCTTTCGGAATATCAATCAAAACAATATTTTATTTGAGCAAGCCTTTATGTGGATTATTATTGGATTTGTACTGATTATTATTTCTGTTTTTGATTGGATTCCAGTTTCGATTGCCAAATTGTTGGGCTTTGAGCTGACCTCAAACTTTGTCATGTCCTTGGCCATCTTTTTCCTACTGATTATTGTTTTTTTACATACTATTTCCATTTCCAAGCAAAAGGAGCAAATCAAGCAGTTGGTGCAAGAATTGTCTATCATGAAGCAAAGAATGTCCAAGTTAGAGAGTGAAAAAGATGAAAAATAACCATACCTGGGTGATTTGCGCCTATGGCGAGAGTGAATTTTTAGAAGCTTGTATCCTGTCTTTGCAAGCTCAAACCTTGCCATCAAAGATTATCTGCTATAGTTCAACACCGTTAGATTCAATCAAGCAGCTGTGCCAGAAGTACGGTATTCCTTTTTACACGAAAGAAGGCGGTGGTATCGGTAAGGACTGGAATAATGCCCTTACCTTTGTTGAGACTTCTTATGCTACCATTGCTCATCAGGATGACTACTATGAGCCAACTTATCTAGAAGCAGTGATGCAAAAAATAGAGCAGTCGAAGGACATTCTCATTGCCTATACAGACTATTTTGAAGAGAAAAATGGAGTCAAAATTCCGGCTAATACCAATCTGAAAATCAAGACTCTCATGCTTAAAACCTTGAATCTGATGCCGGCCAGCCGTTTTTGGAGAAATCGTGTCCTGGCTTTTGGAAATCCTATTTCCTGTCCGGCGGTAACTTACAACTTAGAGGCATTAAAGGATTTTCGATTTGATGAGGAAATGCGCGTGAGTCTGGATTGGTATGCTTGGTACAAGATTAGCGCCTATAAGGGTCGCTTTGCTTATATTTCTGAGAAGCTTATGTGCCACCGAATTCATGGAGAGTCTGAAACAACCAAGACCATTTCAGATAACACTCGGACTAAAGAAGATTTGTTCATGTATCAGCTTTTCTGGCCAAAGTGGGTGGCAAATCTGATAAATAAAGCATACATGAAGAGTCAAGATGCTAACTCAAACTAATAGAGTTATTTACAAGGAAAGTATATGAAAGATTTAATATCTGTTGTTGTAACTTGTTACAACCATCAAGATTACATTGAACAGTGTTTGCGCAGTATTTTTGAGCAGACCTATCGAAATATTGAGTTACTGGTATTGGATGATGGCTCCTCTGACCATTCTGCTGAAATCATAGAGTCTGTCTTGGTGGATTCCCCTTTTTCGACGCGGTTTGAAAGCCATGAAAATATGGGAGTTGTCAAGACAAGAAACAAGGCTTTGCAGCAAATTCAAGGCACTTATTTTTATATTTTTGTGGATAGTGACGATTTTTCTGGATTCGGACTATATTGAGAGTTTCTACACAAGCATGGTGCAAGAGGAGGCAGATATTGTCTATGGTGATTTGTATGATCCTGATAAAAAGGAAGTTTACCTTAAATCACGGCCTTATGACAAGCTAGCTTTCTTAACGGAGAATTATATTTCCAATTGCTCCCTCATTCGTCGTTCGGTTGCTGAAGGTATTTATTATGACGAAGCGCTGAATCGTGAGAAACTGGAGGACTATGATTTTCTTTTAAACTTAATTATCAATCAAGGTGCAAAACCAGTTTATGATGCAAAAACAAAGCTGAATTACCGGGTCTTTGATAAGGAATCAATCTCTAAACGGGATTCTACGAGATATCATTACGAAATGTATCTGAAAATCCTGCGTAAGTATGTGAGACAGATACCAGATGATATTTACCAAGCTCTGGGCCAGAACATATTTACACTGGAAGGTCGTTTGGATGAACTGATTCAGCATATGGATAAAGTGAACGACTATGTTCTTGAACTGCAGGAGGATCAGCGGCAGTTACATAAAAATCTAGATTCCTTGAAATCCAGACTGAGAACGATAAAGGAACAGCGTGATGAGGCTATTCAGGAGCAGTTTCGAATTCGCCGATCTATTTCCTATCGGCTGGGGAATGGTGTGATTACTCCATTGAAACGTCTGGCTCGATTAGTCAAAAATCCTCGCAGTATCAAAGCTGCTTTAAGTCGGATTAAGCAACAGCTGGTTCGTTTGAAACGCCAAGTTAAGTCTCCTAAGGTTTATTATTATCAATGGCTGCGGAACTCTCAACGAGAAAAAGCTTTAGCTTCAGTTTCAAGTGGCGAAAAAGTCTTAATTTATGTCATTTTTGAATCCGAGCCACGCTTACAGAAGTACAAACTTATCTTTTTAGAAAAGTTAGCAGCTTTGGCTGATAAGACTCTCATCGTTGTTAACGGCGGACTGGTTGCAGAAGATTTAGAAACTTTAGGACAGTATGGCCAAGTCTTGGTGCGGGATAATACCGGCTATGATACGGCAGCTTTTCGTGAAGGCATTCTTTCCTTAGGAAAGGAAACGCTGCAGCATTGCTCTCAGCTGATGCTCGTCAATGACACCAATATCGGCCCTATGATTGATTTGGCAGCAGTCTTTCAAACTATGGCTGGCAGAAATCTTGACTTTTGGGGGATTTCCTATGGTGAGACCCAGGAAGATATTACTGGATTTAACCGCTATGGTTACATTCCCAATCACCTACAGTCTTATTTTTTGGTGATTGAGCCTTTGCTACTTCAGTCCGAAGAATTCTACGACTATTGGCAAGTGCTGACTGACACGGATTCACGGGAAGAAGCTATCGGAAAGCATGAAACGACTTTTACCAAATACTTTGCTGACTTGGGCTATCGCTACGATGCCTTGGTTCACGAAAATCAGGATTCGGCTATGTATATTCATCCATTAAGGATGTTAAAGGCGGGTAGTCCTCTGATTAAGTACACTTCTTTGAAGAATTATGATGATCAGCAGTTTTTATGGCAGGGTCTGGAAAGAGAGTCAGAGGTTACTGATGTATTGGACTATGTTCGGGAGAAGACAGACTACCCAGTGGAGATTCTTGAGAACATCGTTCAAAAATTCAAAGCGGTGCCTCGTGATCAATATATCCTCATCATTGACGGTGTAGAGAACATCATTCCGCAGTGTACGCGCTACCGTGTGCTCAATAAGGCAGAGCAGCTTAGAAAGAATGGCTTTGCTGTGAAAGTGGTCAATGCGTCTGAGTTTAGTCTTGCTCAGGCCCAGTATGCCAGCCACATCATTATCTACCGCGCTCCTTGGTCTGCTCAGCTCCAGCTTTTATGCGATTTGGCTCGGGAGGAGCATAAGCCAGTTTATTTTGATATTGATGATTTGGTATTTGATACCCTTTATACGGATCAGCTGAGCTATACCCAAGGCTTGTCTGAGAAGGAAAAGGGCAATTACGATGCTGGAGTGAAGAATTACGGGAAAATGCTGGCGGCTTGTGATGGGGCGATTACCTCTACGAATCAGTTAAAAGAGGAATTGCTCAAATACAAGGACTCAGTCCTGCTGAATCGTAATCTGGCGTCCAGCGAATTGATTGCGGTTAGCTCGCAGTTCTTGAAGGAAGACCTTGGTGCAGACGACATAATCAAAATCGGCTATTTCTCGGGCTCCATCAGCCACAATGAGAATTTTGAGCTCATCAAGCCGGCTATCAAAGAAGTGCTGGACCACTACCCAACCGTGGAGCTTCATATTGTAGGCCACTTGGATATCCCGCAGGATATGAAACAATATTCGCAGCGTATTATCGTCCATGAGTATGTGGACTGGAAAGCCTTGCCTCAGTTGATTAGTCAGGTTGATATTAATCTGGCTCCACTAGTAGACTCAGTCTTTAATCGGGCCAAGTCAGAAATCAAGTGGATAGAAGCAGCTCTAGTCAAGGTGCCAACAATTGCTAGTCATATCGGTGCCTTTGCGGACATGATGATAGATGGTCAGACTGGACTTTTGGCTAAAGATAGTGAATGGAAAGAAAAGCTGGGAAGTCTGATTCTTTCTGCGGATTTACGCAGAGAACTGGCGGAGAATGCCTACGCTTTTGTATTAGAAAATTGCAGTTTAGATAAAAAAGATGAAATGGTGACTTATTTTGAAAAGAAATAAAGAAGTAAAAGTTGAGAATATTTTCTTATTATTGGCAAGTGTCTTTGTCTTGACTTTTATGATTGCACAACCGATTAATCGAGTGCCTGATGAGACCAATCACGCTCGTATGACATGGGAAATCTTCCATAAACCGACTAGTCGAACATATAAATGGATGGATAAAATCCCATCCGCTCCGAATGTTTCGCCGGCAGAGTACAAGCAACTGTTCTCAGAGAAGATAGATATGACGCAAGAAGAGTTTGCCTTTGGCTTTAATCTCAAGGCTATCTCTTTCCTGCCTCAGCTGCTAGGTATGACCTTGGGGAGCATGCTTTATCCGTCAGTAGGCTTCATCGTGATGATGGGGCGGCTCTTTAATGCCTTGGCATACATCATCGGGGTTTATCTGCTGATTAAATATTTCAAATATGGCAAAAAAGCTCTGCTTTTCCTATCTCTTTTGCCTATTATGGTCCAGCAGGCAGCTTCTCTCTCTTATGATGTGATGAGCTATCTGGAGATTATGCTGGCGGTTGGCTTTTTGACCAATATAGCCTACCATAAGAAGTTCACTAATAGAAATGTACTGGAGCTTTTGGTGATTTCTATAGGCCTCTTTGTCACCAAACCGAATAATGTTCTTTTATTAGGCTTGCTGCCTTTTGTTGACTTTGAGTTTGAAGGATTCCTTGCGGTTCTGAACAAGCCTTTTGTTGCAGCCAAAGCTTTTGTAGCTCGTTATCGCCCTATCTTCTATGTGTTTGGCTTTGCAGCTTTCTTTCTTGCTCTGCATCTGGCATTTCGCAATCAGGGTGGTCTCTTGCACTATGGCCAAGTCTTGCTGAATACGCTCTTTAAGCAAAGTGTTAATGGCGACTTGAATACGATTTTGACAATCGGTATGTTTGGCTTTTTGGGGAATTTTACTATCCAGCTGCCGCTTTGGCTGATTTTTATTGATGTGGCAGTTTTGGCGATTATCTTTTTGCAGTCACAGAAAGATTTTATGACCAAGGGTTACACAATCATGTCGCGTTATCTGTTTCTGGTTCAAGTGATTGCTGTCGTATCAATTATGTATCTGCAGTGGACGCCCATTGTCCTCGGTAAAGGCGCCATGATATCGGTTGGTGCTCAGGGACGTTATTTTACACCCTTCTTGATCTTACTGCTACCAACTGTTGCTAATCTAGGGACCTTGGACATTAAAGACAGAGTGGTGAATCGAATGATGGTTGGGACTCTGGTAGCTAACTTCTTGGTTTCCCTCTACTTGATGGTGCCCTTTTATTGGAATGTATTAGGATAAGCTATGAAAAAAAAGATATTATTCATTTCGCCGACTGGAACGCTAGATAATGGAGCTGAAATCTCTATTGTCCATTTGATGGAATACTTGGTCCAGACGGGCCATCAGGTTATCAATGCGATTCCGGATTATCATGTAGCCGTTCAGCAGGACTATATATCCAGCTTGGCTGCCTTGGCTATTGAGACTATAGCCTTGCCGTCAGTTAAATGGTGGTGGGAGGATGCGCCTGGTGGCCTGCCAGATAGTCCTGAGACTAGAGCTCGGTCATATCAGGATAATACCTCAGCGCTCAGAAAGATACTAACGGAGCGAAAGATTGATTTGGTTATTACCAATACGGTCAATATGTTTCAAGGTGCAGTGGCAGCGGCCTGCGAGGATGTTCCGCATTTCTGGCTGATTCATGAATTTCCTGACGGAGAGTTTGGCTACTATAAGGAAAAGCTAGATTTTATCAGTGATTATTCACAGGAAATATTTGCAGTTAGAGGTGCCTTGCAGAGACAGTTACAGGAGCTGCTGCCAGACAGAAAAGTCTTGTCTTTTGCCCCTTTTACGAAAATTCATCCTACTGATACAGGAGAAAGGGATGGAGCCGAAAGGCGTATCGTGTCAGTTGGGCGTTTGACAGAGCGGAAAAAAATCAATTAGAATTGATAAAAAGCCTATGACCAGCTATCTCAGCCAAAACCAGCCTTAGTTCTGATCGGAGCCTGGGATGAGGAGTACAAAAAAAGATGCGATACTTATATCTCTGAACATCAGGTCAAAAATATTAGTTTCTTGGGACACAAGGACAATCCTTGGGCAGAGGTGACGGCAGCAGACCTAGCGGTATTTCCTTCTGCGATGGAAACCTTTTGGTTTAGTCTATATTGAAAGGGATTATGAATGGCCTTCCGACCATTTTGTCGGACAATCCCTGGTCATCTATCCGCCTATGAAATCTTTGAAGAAGGTCAGCTGTATTCATCTGGCAATATTGAGGAGTTGGCTGATAAGATAAACATTGCCTTGGCAAATTTTGAGGGATTAAAAGACCAGTCGGTGGCCAATCTTGGCAAAATCCAAGAGCGCTACACAGTTCAGAGTGTTTACCAAAACTTATTGGATAAGATTGAAAACACTGAAATGTACTCAGGTTAACTCCTTGCGTCATGTCAAATGCTTATTGGATACAAATTTACCCTCTCAACCAGCAGGCTCTTTCTTACGCAAAGTGAAAAATAAGCTGTTTTCTGGTAGAAGAGGTTAAAGAAAGAAAAGGACAAGTTCAGCCACGGCTCTACCTGTCCTTTTTGTATTATACAAACACACTAGAAAGTGGTATAATAGAATGGATTGTAAAATCTTGAATTGAGGGAAATCATGAAACATGTCTTCATCATCGGGAGTCGGGGACTTCCTGCCAAATATGGAGGATTTGAAACCTTTGTCGAGAAATTGACAGAGTATCAAATCTCTTCTCAAATCCAATATCATGTGGCTTGCTTATCAGATGATGAAGCTTTTCATCATTTTGACTACAAGGGAGTCGACTGCTTTACAGTCAAGCCACCTAAGCTTGGCCCAGCCCGCGTAATTGCCTATGATATGATGGCTGTCTCCTACGCCCTCAAGTTTGCTAAGAAAGAGCAGATTGAGCAGCCTATTTTTTACATTCTTGGAAATACGATTGGTGCTTTTATCTTTCCTTTTGCTCGTCGTATCCATCAGGCAGGTGGTAAATTCTTTATCAATCCTGACGGGTTGGAGTGGAAGCGGGCCAAATGGTCTAAGCCAGTTCAAGCCTATCTCAAGTATTCTGAAAAGGTCATGACTAAGCATGCAGACTTGGTTATAGCGGATAATCAAGGAATCGAAAGCTATATTCAAAAAGCTTATCCTTGGTCTAAAACGACCTGTATCGCTTATGGAACCGACCTTTATCTGTCCAATCTGACGGAAAACGAAGGCAAGGTCAGAGTCTTCTTTGAAAAGTGGGCAAGTAAGGAAAAAGACTATTACCTCATTGTCGGACGCTTCGTTCCGGAAACAACTATGAAACCATCATTCAAGAATTCATGAAATCCAGAACCAAACGTGACTTGCTGATTATCTGCAATCATGAGGGCAATCCTTATTTTGAAGAGCTCAAGCAGAAAACGGGCTTTGACCGTGATTCTCGCATTAAGTTTGCCGGGACGGTCTATGATCAGAATCTGCTCAAATATATTCGTAATCATGCTTTTGCATACATACATGGACATGAGGTTGGTGGGACCAATCCGGGACTCTTGGAAGCACTGGCTCAGACAGATGCCAATCTGGTGCTAGATGTGGACTTCAATCGGAAGGTAGCAAAGGAAACGGCTCTCTACTGGCAAAAAGAAGAAAGCCAGCTGACCCAGCTGATTGACCGAGTAGATGATCAAACAGATTTTACGGAGCTAGGTCAAGCCGCCAAAGAAAATATGAAAGAAAACTACACCTGGGAAAAAATTGTGGGTGAATACGAGGATTTATTTTTATCATGAAAGTGACCATTCTTCTGTCCACCTATAATGGGGAACAGTTTCTGGCCGAGCAGATTAAGAGTATCCAAGAGCAGACATATAGGGATTGGCAGCTGCTAATTCGTGATGACGGCTCTACAGATGGGACGCGGGCTATCATTGAGGACTTTTGCCGCAAGGATGACCGCATTGCCTTTATCAATCGGGAAAATCCACAAAATCTGGGTGTCATTCAGAGTTTTCATAGCCTGCTTCAATACCAAGATTCGGATTTCTATCTCTTTAGCGACCAAGATGATGTTTGGCTGCCAGACAAGATTGCCATGCAATTGGCTGAGGCAGACAAGTATGATAGCAGTCAGCCCTTGCTGGTGTATACTGACTTGAAGGTCGTGGATCAAGAGCTACAGGTTGTTCACGAAAGCATGATTCGCACTCAGTCAGATCACGCTAATACAGAACTAGTCCAAGAGTTGACGGAGAATACGGTGACGGGCGGTGTTTCTATGATAAATCGTGCCTTGGCCCAACTTTGGACTGGGAAGGAAGAACATGAACTGCTCATGCACGACTGGTATTTGGGCTTGCTGGCTGCGGCTTTTGGCAATCTAGTCTATATTGACAAGCCGGGTGAGCTCTATCGTCAGCATTCAAATAATGTGCTAGGAGCTCGAACGCTTAGAAAACGCGTAAAAAACTGGGTGCGTCCCCATGTTCTTTTTGCCAAATATTGGAAATTGATAAAAGACAGTCAGACTCAGGCCAGAAATTTGCTGGTCCTGCCGCTTACTGCTGAAAATAGAGAGTTAATTGAGAACTTTGTGACCATTATGGAGGTGCCTTTTAAGGAGCGCTGGCGTAGGATTCGCCGATATGGCTACCGAAAAAACCGCACTTTTCATACCCTGGTTTTTACCAGCCTCATTCTCACAAAGTTTGCTTATAAGGAGTAATATTTATGGATTTTTTTAGTAAAAAAAATCGAATTCTTTTGAAAGAATTAATCAAGACGGATTTTAAGTTGCGTTATCAAGGGTCCTTGGTCGGCTATCTCTGGTCGATTTTGAAGCCATTGATGATGTTTACTATCATGTATCTGGTCTTTGTCCGCTTTTTGCGCTTTGATGACGGGACACCCCACTATACAGTAGGGCTTTTGCTGGGGATGGTTTTCTGGTCTTTCTTTACCGAAGCCACTAATATGGGCATGCTTTCCATCGTTTCTCGGGGAGATTTGCTTCGTAAATTAAACTTTCCCAAGCATACCATCGTCATTTCATCGGTTCTTGGAGCGGCAATCAATTTTCTGATTAATCTGGTCGTTGTTTTCCTTTTCGCCTTGATCAATCAGGTGGAATTCGGCCTGCATACGCTGGTAATTATTCCTCTTTTTCTGGAGGTATTGGTTTTGGCAATGGGCTGTGCCCTCATGCTGTCTTCCTTGTTTGTGAAGTATCGGGATATTGGACCGATTTGGGAAGTGGCACTTCAAGCAGGAATGTATGCTAGTCCTATTATTTACTCTCTGACCTTTCTTTTGCAGCGGAAGCAATTCTTTGTCGCTAAAATTATGATGCTCAATCCGATTGCTCAGATGCTGCAGGACATGCGCCATTTCATTGTTGCTCCTGTTAATGTCAGAGGCTGGGATATTGTGAATAACAAACTAATCGCCCTCATCCCTTACTTGATTCCTTTTGTGATATTGGCTCTAGGTTTGTTCTTCTTTAATAAAAATGCTAAGAGATTTGCGGAGATTTTATAATGTCAAATAATATTGCAGTAAAAGTCGACCATGTAAGTAAATTCTTTCGATTGCCTACTGAGGCTACTCAGAGTTTGAGAACCAGTCTGGTCAATCGTTTTAAGGGGATTAAAGGCTACAAAGAACAGCATGTTTTGAAAGATATTTCCTTTGAGGTCGAAAAAGGTGACTTCTACGGTATTGTCGGCCGCAATGGCTCTGGTAAGTCTACCCTCCTGAAAATTATCTCTGAGATTTATATTCCGGAGAAGGGCAAGGTAACTATTGATGGTAAGTTGGTTTCCTTTATCGAACTGGGCGTCGGTTTCAATCCAGAATTAACTGGCCGCGAAAATGTCTATATGAATGGTGCCATGCTGGGATTCTCAACAGAAGAAGTAGATGCCATGTACGATGATATCGTGGAGTTTGCCGAGCTGGGCGAGTTTATGAACCAAAAGCTCAAGAACTATTCCAGCGGTATGCAAGTGCGTCTGGCCTTTTTCAGTGGCCATCAAGGCTCAGGGTGATATTCTGATTTTTGGACGAGGTCTTGGCTGTTGGAGACGAAGCCTTTCAGCGTAAGTGTAATGACTATTTCAAAGATCGCAAGGAGTCAGGCAAGACGACCATTCTGGTGACCCATGACATGGGAGCTGTTAAAAAAATATTGTAATAAGGCTGTCTTGATTGAAAATGGCTTGGTCAAGGCTATCGGCAATCCAGATGATGTGGCCAACCAGTACAGTCTGGACAATGCGACTGAAACAAAAGCCATGAACGAAGGATTCCAGGTTGAGAATGCAGCAGTTTCTGATTTGAAGGTTAAGCTCTTGCATTCGCCTCAGATTTCACCTGAACAAGAGATTGAATTTGAAATTTCTTATCGGGTTAATCAAGACCTCCCGACCTATGTTTCCTTTTCTCTGACAGATATCGATCGAACTATCTGGCTTTACAATGATAATTCCATGGATCAGCCGACAGAAGGACCTGGACAGAAGCGCTTGACTTACAAGTGCCATGTGTCACAGATAAATAACGCTAAGTTAAAGCTGCAGGTTTCAGTGCGGGATCAGGAAGAACAGATTCTAGCATTTGCAGACTCTCAGAACAACCCTGTTATCTTAGTCAATCGCCAGGATATTAAGGATGACGATGTCTCTGCTAAGGATTCTGCCACTGGCTTAATCCAGCGTAATGGCAGTTGGAAGATTTCTCAATCATAAAGAATAAGGTATTTTCATGGAACGAATATTACTCTATGTTCATTTCAATAAATGCAATCATATAAGCGGTCATGTCTTCTATCAATTGGAGCAGCTAAAGCCGCTTTTTTCTAAGATTCTTTTTATTTCAAATAGTCCTTTGAGCAATGAGGAAAAATGCCGGCTGAGAGAAGACTTGGGAATTTCTGACTTGATTGAGAGGGATAATCGAGGCTTTGATTTTGCTGCCTGGCGTGACGGCATGAACTGGCTGGGTTTTGACACTTTGCAGAACTCAGACTCCCTGACTCTCATGAACGACACTTGCTTCGGGCCTCTATGGGATTTGGCGCCTATTTATCAGCGCTTTGAAGAGGAACCGCAAGTTGATTTTTGGGGAATGACTAATTTTCGCAAGACTAGGTACTTTGAAGAACACCTGCAGAGCTACTTTGTAACCTTTAAGCAGTCAGTTCTTAAAGACAAGGCTTTCCGAGAATTTTGGTCGCAGGTAGAAGATTTTGCTGACATTCAAGATGTGATAGACCATTACGAGACCCAGTTTACCAAGCGTTTTGTAGAGGCAGGATTCAGATATCAAGCTCTACTTGATACCCGTCAGGAAGAAGCAGGAGAATTGCTTCATCCAGATTTTTCATACTATAAGCCTCTTAGGATTCTGGAAGCAAAGCTTCCTTTTCTAAAGGTAAAAGCTCTCACAGGCAACCCTTTTTTGGCTAGGTATTTGCTGGAAGATCTTGAAACCAACTCATCCTATCCAACTTCGCTTATTAGGGAACACCTGTTCTATCATTTTGGTCCAGACCTTCCTTGTTTGCTGCAGGACAAGTATTTGTCTCAGGCAACTTCGAACTATCGGACAGATCAGCCTGTCCTCCTGCATATTCATGTAACGGATTTTCCTATTTTTCAGCAGTATCAGGACAAGCTATTCTCTCTGTCGTCTCAGTATCAGTATTTAGTGACTGTAACGCAGCCAGAAATGCTGAAACAGCTGCAGACAACTCTGGCTCATCTGGGCGATAAAGTTCAGCTTGTACTAAGCCAGAAATCTCATGCCTGGCTTGCCATGCTGGAGCAGAAGGAAATTCTGCAAGACTATGCTTATATCGGTCATCTATCTACTCATAGATTGGTGGGGAATCAGGCAGTTTTTGATCAAGCTATGCGTTCTGATTTGATAAATATGATGGTGGATTATGCGGATGCAAGCATAGAAGCGTTGGAGAAGGAGTCTGCTGTAGGGCTGGTTATTCCAGATTTACCGCGTCTAGTCAGGGACGGCTTGTTTGAGTCAGAACCGCCGCGTCCAAGGCTGGCTGCTGTCTGGCAGGAAGCTGGTTTGCATAAGTCTTTTGACTTTATGACCACCCCTTCTCTTACGAGAGTCTATGGTGGCTTTGTATGGTTCAAATATTCTGCTTGGCTAGTTTGTTCCAGATGAAGAGCTTAGAAAGCTTGCCATCCTTTGAGCAGGAATTGTCTGATGTTTTAGAGCATTTATTGGTTTATCTAGCTTGGGACAGTCATTATGATTTCAAGATTATGCCCTTATCTTCTCTACCCTCTTTACTGGACTGGCAGAGGAAAAAAGCAGAGTTGGCCGAGCAAAAAGAAAAATTAGGTCAGAAAAATTTATCTCAAAAGATTAGAAATCGTTTGTCCAATCTTTTAAAGAAAAAGTGAGATTCTTGGTTTACAAAAAATCTCGCTAGAGAATTTAACTATTTACCAGAAAGAAAAATGAAATTTTTACTCAACCACTATAAGCAGTTCTCATACCTGCTAATTAGTTTTTTACTTCTAGATACCGTCGCTGTTACAACAGTTTTACTATTGGAGGAAGGCGAAGATTTGCGGAATTATCCAGCCTTGTGGTTGGCCTTTCTGATGTTGCTCCCTCTTTTGTTTGGCTTGGGTAAGCTTTTGTCTCAGCTCTTCAGCAAAAGATTCTTCCTATGGTCAGCTATTATTTACGCTCTCTATACAGGATTTTCTTACTTACTGACAGTAACGCAGCACGTCAATGATTTTGAGTTCAAAGCAGAACGGGTTTTCAGCAATCATTTTTGGCAGTTTAACTCCCTGCCTGGCTTGCTTTTGATTTTCTTATTTGCGTATATTTTTATCCATTTTCCAAAGCTTAAAAAACGCTTCCCAGATAAGTTCTTGCAGGTTAATAAGAAAAATAGAGAGGTACTGGAAAATCTTTTTCTATCCCAGCTCTTCCTATTTCTTGCTTTGATGGACGATAAGATGCCGGAATTGCTGCATCACCAAAGCTATTTAGTGAATTTCCTTGAGGAAGGCAAGTTGGATATAACGCAGAATTTTATGCTAACTCTCCTCTGCCTTATCGCACTTATCTTTATCCTGCTTTCTCTCCCCAGCTTTCTAGCTGTTAAGGGATTGCGCGATCTCGCTCAGAATAAAGCCAGTGTTTCTGTTGCTTTTGTGTTGAGTGCAGTGTTTGCCCTTGTCTTTAACTATACAATCCAAAATAGTATCCGAGGAGATGTGATTGTTTTGGATCAGTATCTTTTCACTGGAGCCAGTCTCTTTCAAATCATCGTTTTTTTCATGATTTTTATGGCTCTTTACCTGATTTTCAATCATTTTCTCCTGCCAACCATGCTGATAACAGCGCTAGTAGTGGTTGCTACCATAGCCAGTAGTCTGAAATTTCAGTATCGCCAAGAGCCAATATTGCCTAGTGATATGGTCTGGCTGAGAAATCCCAAGACCCTCTTTGACTTTCTCGGAGGCAATTACGGATTTTATGCTATCTTGGGACTAGTTGCTTTAGGCGCTCTCTACTGGTATTTGCGTAAGAAAATCTTGCCAGGCAAGCTCATTACCGTTCTTAAATACCAGCTCCTCTTGCTAGTCCTGCCCCTGGTCTTTTTCTTGGGAGTCATGGATATATTTGCTACTAAAAAGAATGGCAAAATAGTAGAGAATATCCCAGTTATTTCAATCTTAAATAATTACCATGATCTGACTTGGATGGGAAATACTGTCAATTCACAGCTGCGCTCCCTTTCTTTTGTCTGGTTTTCACAGATGTCGGATACAACCATGATTGAGCCGCGTGGCTATTCTAAGGAAAAGATTCAAGAGATAGAAAGAAAGTATAAGAATCTTGCGGAAGCTATTAACAAAGACCGCCAGAATAAAATCGAAGATCAAACGGTAATTTATCTTCTGAGTGAAAGTTTTTCTGACCCGGCTCGGGTTGACGGCGTTACTATGTCTGAGAATCCAATTCCTTATATTCAGGAAGTTAAAACTCGCACCACCAGTGGACTTATGAAGTCAGACGGCTATGGTGGAGGAACGGCCAACATGGAATTTCAGACCCTGACAGGTTTGCCTTTTTATAATCTGTCTCCATCTATTTCGGTTCTCTATACTGAAATTGTCCCGAGGATGAATAGATTTCCTTCCATTAGCGATGCTTATTCATCTAAGAATCGGACAGTAATCCATCTGGCCTCCCCTAGCAATTATGCCAGAAATGTCATTTACCAGGATTTGGGATTTGATACCTTTATTCACTATGGTACCAAAGGCCTGAAGGGGGATAATATAGGTGGTAATTACAGCGATAAAACGACTTATAATCAAGTCTTGGAGCATTTGAATGGCAAGCAGGGACAGTTTTCTCTGTCATGACCATGCAGAACCACATGCCTTGGAGTGAGCCCAATCCTGTCTACATGTCTGCCAGCTATCCTGATTTTAGCAAGGAAGGGAACGAATCTCTTTCCAGCTATGTCAGAATGCTTTACCATACGGATCAGGCGACCAAGGAGTTTTTGGAGAAGCTTTCAAAGGTAGATAAAAAGGTAACGGTCGTCTTTTATGGCGATCATCTGCCTGGTCTCTATCCTCAGTCAGCCTTTAAAGAAGTTCCAGAAAGCCAATATCTGACAGATTATTTGGTTTGGAGTAATTATGAAACTCCTAAACTCGATTATCCAAGAGTCAATTCTAGCGATTTCTCCGCTCTCTTACTGGAGCAGACAAATTCCAAAGTATCACCTTACTATGCTTTATTAACAGAAGTATTGCATAAGGCCAGCGTGGATAAAAAGGAATTGGACGAAGAAGCTCAAGAAATAGCAGATGATTTGAAACTGATTGAGTATGATATGGTCAGAGGCAAGGGCTACTTGTCTGATAGCTTCTTTAAGACAGCAAAATCATAAATAAAAAAATAGAATAGGCAAGTCTACCTGTTCTATTTTTTCTTAATTTATGCTAAACTAGTAATATGGGGGTGTGAGCATGATAAAGATTTTCGGTAAGGTTCGCTATCACTGGCAGCCAGATGTAGCCATCCTGATAATATATTGGTCTTTATCGGTCATTCCGATTTTTGTTGGCCTGGCTTTGATGTATGAAAGCTCACGAGTGCCGACTCTTGTTCTGTTTTCTTTCTTCTTGTTCATGGTTTTGCTGGGAATGGGAGTTCATCGTTATTTTACCATTTATGACGATGGAACCTTGCGAATTATCACAGCCAATCCCTTTACTCCGATAAAGGTCAAGATTTCAGATATTGAAAAAGTCGAAGTGACTAAGACGTCAATTACCTTATATTTTAAAGGGCAGAACCGCAGCCGGAGTTTTTGTATGCGCAAGTGGCCTAAGAAATATTTTGTCAATGCCTTAGCCCTTAATGAGCATTTTAAGGGTGAGGTAGAATTAGTAGATAATTTTACCCATATTGATTATTTTGAAGCTTACTATGGCAGTCAGTCCAAGAAATCCTAGTCTTTCAAAAGAGCTCGGGTTGGGCAGTTTTTGATGGCTTCCACGACATCGGGATCTTCAGCGATTTCCTTTTCTAGGAGCTGGTCGTCCTGGTAAAATTTGACGATGCCATTGTCATGATAGTCAAAAAGATCTGAGTAGGTTTGACAAAGCCCGCAGGCAATGCACCGTTCGGGAATGAGTGTTACTTTCATACCCATATTGTAATAAGATTTTAAGAAAAACTCAAGGAGGAAGTCATGGAAAAAGAACCATGGGAAGAAGATGTATACGATAACGGAGAAGATAAGTTGAAACGAACTAAGAAGTTTAGCGCCTTGAATGCAGACCGCTTATTGACCATATTAACCATTATTTTCTGTATTTTAGTGGTTGCGGTGGTGTGCTTCCTGACCTATCTGTCTACTGGAGGAAGTAATAGACAGACCCAAATGGAAGGTTTCTACGGCACTTCAGCAGCAAGTTCCAGTAGTGAAGCGTCTTCTACAGCGGAGCAGCCAGCGGCAAATACTACAGAATCCTCTGAAGGAACTCTGACTGTCCAGCCTGGCGAAGGAGAGGCAGCTATTGCAGCGCGTGCAGGTATTTCTATTGCCAAGCTGGAACAGCTTAACCCTTCTCATATGTCTACTGGTTCTTGGTATGCCAATCCAGGTGACGTTGTGAAGATTGAGTAGGAGCCAGCTATGAAACAGATTCAAATTGCGATTGACGGTCCTGCTTCCAGTGGAAAATCGACCGTTGCCAAGATTATTGCTAAGGATTTTGGCTATACTTATTTAGATACAGGAGCCATGTACCGGGCTGCAACCTATCTGGCTCTGCGGCATCATCTGACAGAAGCAGATGCCACTGAAATTGTAGACTTGCTCAATAATCATTCGGTCAGTTTTGGTCGAGCGGAAGATGGCGAGCAGCTAGTCTTTGTTGGCGACGTGGATGTGACTCACCCGATTCGGGAAAATGAAGTTACCAATAATGTTTCCTGGGTATCTGCCATTCCTCAAGTCCGTGAGAAACTGGTGGCCTTGCAGCAGCAAATTGCAGCTCAGGGAGGGATTGTCATGGATGGCCGTGATATTGGAACGGTTGTCTTGCCTCAGGCTGAGCTCAAGATTTATCTGGTAGCCTCGGTTGATGAAAGAGCTGAGCGCCGATATAAGGAAAATCTATCAAAAGGAATTCCAGCTGATTTGGAGAAACTGAAAGAAGAAATTGCAGAGCGGGATTATAAGGATAGTCACCGTGAGGTTTCGCCATTGAGACCGGCAGACGATGCCATTCATTTTGATACCACGGGTGTTGGCATTTCTGAAGTTGTTGCATTTATCGAAGAAAAAGCGAAAAAAATCATTGACAAATAAAATGAAACTTGGTATGATAGTAGAGTTGAGAAAAGCAGAAGTGAGAGCTTCTCGCCTTGCGACTAACGTTGTCTGGCTCTACAGGATTTAGTTTCAGTGATGAAATACTATCATGTAGTGCGGGTTTGCGTTAGCAGGTCCGCACTTGTTTTTCTCTCAAAATAAAAAAAGAGGTGAAAACCATAGCAAAACAAGACTTATTCATCAATGATGAAATTCGTGTGCGTGAAGTTCGCTTGATCGGTCTTGACGGCGAACAATTAGGTATTAAACCACTGAGCGAAGCGCAGTCTCTTGCGGATGAAGCAAATGTCGATTTGGTCCTGATTCAGCCACAAGCTAAACCACCTGTTGCAAAAATTATGGACTACGGTAAGTTCAAATTTGAGTACCAGAAAAAAACAAAAAGAACAACGCAAGAAACAAAGTGTTGTTACTGTGAAGGAAGTTCGTCTGAGTCCAACTATTGACAAGGGAGACTTTGACACTAAACTTCGCAACGCACGCAAGTTCCTTGAAAAAGGAAATAAAATAAAGGTATCTATCCGCTTCAAAGGCCGGATGATTACCCACAAAGAAATCGGGGCTAAAGTTTTAGCAGATTTTTGCTGAAGCGACTCAAGATGTTGCTATTATTGAGCAAAAGCCTAAGATGGATGGACGTCAGATGTTCATGCAGATGGCGCCAATTCCTGACAAAAAATAGATTGTCAGAAAGATAGAAAAAGGAGAAAACATTATGCCAAAACAAAAAACACACCGCGCATCAGCTAAACGTTTCAAACGTACAGGTTCTGGTGGCTTGAAACGTTTCCGTGCTTACACTTCTCACCGTTTCCACGGAAAGACTAAGAAACAACGCCGTCATCTTCGCAAAGCAGGAATGGTGCATGCAGGAGATTTCAAGCGTATCAAAGCAATGCTTACAGGTCTGAAATAAGAGCTACTGTAACGATTATCTAGGAAATATTGGAGGAAATATAAATGGCACGTGTTAAAGGTGGCGTTGTATCACGCAAACGCCGTAAACGTATTTTAAAATTAGCTAAAGGTTACTATGGAGCAAAACATATCTTGTTCCGTACTGCAAAAGAGCAAGTAATGAACTCTTACTACTATGCATACCGTGACCGCCGTCAGAAAAAACGTGACTTCCGCAAACTTTGGATCACTCGTATCAATGCGGCAGCTCGTTTGAACGGACTTTCATACTCACAATTGATGCATGGTTTGAAATTGGCTGAGATTGAAGTTAACCGTAAAATGTTGGCTGACTTGGCTGTTAACGATGCAGCAGCTTTCACAGCTCTTGCAGATGCAGCTAAAGCTAAGCTTGGTAAATAATTAAAATAAGAACTGAGGATTTCCTTGGTTCTTTTTCCATAACTATTAATGAAAAGTATAAAGAAAGAAATAGCCCGCCATGCCACTTATAGTATAGATAAAGGCTTGTTACTGATAAGACAGATTTCATGGTAAAGCTAGTTAAAAATAGGGAATTGCGATATAATAGAAAAAACAGATACTTATGTGAATAAAAAATCAGTAGAATGGAGAAATTATGTCGGAGAATCGTTTAGCTTGGGATCAGTATTTTGCGGCTCAGGCTCTCTTAATCGCTAATCGTTCAACCTGTAAGCGAGCCAAGGTTGGCGCTGTATTGGTCAAGGATAATAAGGTTATTTCAACTGGTTACAATGGCTCGGTTTCAGGGACTGAGCACTGTATTGACCATGAGTGTCTGGTTATTGACGGTCACTGCGTGCGGACCTTGCATGCTGAGGTCAATGCCATCTTGCAAGGAGCCGAGCGGGGAGTCCCCAAGGGATTTACGGCTTATGTGACTCATTTTCCCTGTCTCAACTGTACCAAGCAACTGCTTCAGGTCGGCTGTAAGCGAGTGGTCTACATCAACCAATATCGGATAGATGACTATGCTCAGTATCTATACAAGGAGAAAGAGGTGGAATTAGTTCATCTGCCGCTGGATGATGTCAAGAAGGCTATCGCTCAGACGGATTTGGTATAGAATGAGGAGTTTATGTGAAAAGCGCATATGTATGTTATGTAGCAAAATATTCTCTGAATCAAGCGTGTATTATAGAGGTTGGACATAAGCGAAATGCTATTATCTGAGGAACAATAGTGGGATAGATATCTTGCCTCTTCAGTCTAAAAAATAATTAGAAAGGATGAATCAAATGACGAATAATGAGATGAATAAAGATAATAATCAATCTATTGAGGAACAAAATATTCCTGACGTTACTATGAAGAATTCAAAAGAAACCAAGTATAGGTCAGGTCTGCTGTCATTTGCTTTTTATCTATCGATAATTTATCTTGTCTTGTTTGTTTTACTTTTCACTCTAGCAGCTCCATGGGGGATCGTCTTGTTAATTTTCCTAGCACCCAGCTTAATTTGTATTTTAATTGCGACCGTTTTAACTGGTATTGGAAAGAATAGAGGAAATAAGGGTTTACTGTATGCAGGTTCAGGACTTTACCTGATTTCTGCCTTTTTTGCAGGAGACCCAGATTGGTTTCTTTTTCAAATCGCTCCATTTGTTTTAGCAGCTCTTGTTTTGTTCGGAACTCTAATGGCTAAAGAAGTGGAGAGGTAACAGAAGAAAATTTGGTGCTAAACTATATCTTCTCTTTATGTTTTTATTTTGTTATTTAGTCTGGATAGGTTGGTTAACTTCCAAGAATGAATGGAGCTTAACAAGGTATAGTTTTAATCTATATCTTGTTCTTTTTTTAAAAAAAGGAGTGGTATCGTAAATTATGGTATAATGAAGAAGTTATATAGTCCCGATAAGGTGGTAGTTCTTTCTATCAGTACTTTGTAACTCTATAACAATTTATTTAAGGGGGGACATTTCTATGTCAGAACGTAAACTTTTCACGTCTGAGTCTGTATCGGAGGGGCATCCTGATAAGATTGCAGACCAAATTTCCGATGCTATTTTGGATGCTGTCTTGAGTCAGGATCCAGATGCCCATGTGGCTGCTGAAACAGCCGTTTATACGGGCTCGGTTCATGTTTTTGGTGAGATTTCGACCACAGCTTATGTAGATATTAACCGTGTGGTTCGAGATACCATTGCAGACATTGGCTACACCAATACAGAGTATGGATTTTCAGCTGAGACAGTCGGTGTGCATCCGTCTTTGGTGGAGCAGTCTCCAGATATTGCTCAAGGTGTCAATGAAGCTCTGGAAGTTCGTGGGAATGTGGATCAAGATCCATTGGACTTAATTGGTGCTGGAGACCAGGGGCTTATGTTTGGCTTTGCAGTGGATGAAACGCCGGAGCTCATGCCGCTTCCTATCTCGCTCAGTCACAAGCTAGTCCGTCGATTGGCAGAGTTGCGCAAATCAGGAGAGATTGCCTATCTTCGTCCAGATGCTAAGTCACAGGTGACAGTTGAGTATGATGAAAATGACCAGCCTGTGCGCGTGGATACGGTGGTTATTTCGACTCAGCATGACCCAGAAGCGACTAATGAAGAGATTCATCGTGATGTGATTGAAAAGGTGATTAAAGCAGTAATCCCAGCCCAGTATCTGGATGATAAGACAAAATTTTTCATCAATCCAACCGGCCGCTTTGTAATTGGCGGTCCGCAAGGAGACTCTGGCTTGACTGGCCGTAAGATTATTGTGGATACTTATGGCGGTTATGCTCGTCACGGTGGCGGTGCCTTCTCTGGTAAGGATGCAACCAAGGTCGACCGCTCTGCTTCATACGCAGCTCGCTACATTGCTAAAAACATCGTGGCGGCGGGACTGGCCAAGAAAGCAGAAGTGCAGTTAGCCTATGCCATTGGTGTGGCTCAGCCGGTTTCTGTACGGATTGATACTTTTGGAACTGGTGCTGTTGCAGAAAGCAAGCTTCAGGAAGCAGTTCGTCAGATTTTTGATCTGCGTCCGGCCGGTATCATTCAAATGCTGGATCTGAAACGTCCAATCTATCGTCAGACAGCAGCTTATGGCCACATGGGTAGGACAGATATTGACCTGCCTTGGGAAAAGTTGGATAAGGTAGAGGCATTGAAAGCAGCAGTGCAGTAAGATGACAGTTCTCAATCGTAATGGTTGAGAGCTTTTTTATATAGGTGGCTTTTACAAGGCAAGCAGTCTAGCCTTGCGCTTCTCTCATTTTTTTGCAATACTATTTTTTTCTGAAAAAAATTATTGAAAAAGCCATTTTCTCTGTTTCATTTTAATTTCAATTGTCTTATTTATCTAAAAAGTATAGGAAATTTCCTGAATCTGTGGTATAATAAATGGCAATACCTTGAAAGAGCTTTATTTTAAACATGAAAAAAATTGTAATACATGGTGGTCGCCCCTTAAAAGGAGAGGTGACTATTAATGGTGCTAAAAACAGTGTCGTTGCCTTGATTCCGGCTGTGATTCTGGCAGATGATATTGTAACGTTGGATGGCGTTCCGGATATTTCGGATGTGGATAGTCTGATTGATATCATGATTGCCATGGGGGCTAGTGTTACTCGCTCTGAGGACAGTCTGACGATTGATCCGCGTGGTATCCAAAACGTCCCTATGCCTTATGGAAAGATCAACAGTCTAAGAGCGTCTTATTATTTCTATGGCAGCTTGCTTGGCCGCTATGGTGAAGCGACGGTAGGTCTGCCTGGTGGCTGTGACTTGGGGCCGCGTCCTATTGACTTGCATCTCAAGGCTTTTGAAGCAATGGGGGCTAAGATGACCATGGATGGCAACTACATGAACCTATCCACAGGGGGTCAGCAGCTGAAAGGCGCTAGCATTTATATGGATACGGTCAGCGTGGGTGCTACCATCAACACGATGTTGGCTGCTGTCAAGGCCAAAGGTCGGACTATTATTGAAAATGCAGCGCGGGAGCCAGAAATCATTGATGTGGCAACTCTCTTGAATAATATGGGAGCACATATCCGTGGAGCAGGAACTGATATTATTACGATTGAGGGGGTTCCACACCTTCATGGAACGCGTCATCAAGTAATTCCTGATCGTATCGAGGCAGGGACCTATATCGCCCTTGCTGCAGCTATTGGTCAGGGAATTCAGATTAATAATGTCCTTTATGAGCATTTGGAGAGTTTTATTGCCAAGCTTGAGGAAATGGGTGTTCGGATGACGGTTTCTGAAGACAGCATTTTTGTCGAAGAGCAGCAAAATCTGCGTGCTATAAACATTAAGACTTCTCCTTATCCAGGCTTTGCAACTGACCTACAACAGCCCATCACTCCGCTCTTGCTGACGGCTAATGGCCATGGTAAGATTACGGACACAATCTATGAGAAGCGGGTTAACCATGTGGCGGAGCTAGCTAAGATGGCAGGCAAAATTTCAACTAGCAGCGACCAGATTGTCTATGAGGGACCAAATCAACTGCAGGGAGCTCAGGTCAAGGCGACCGATTTACGAGCAGGAGCTGCTTTGGTTATTGCAGGTTTGATGGCTCAAGGAAAGACAGAGATTACTAATATCGAGTTTATCCTGCGCGGCTATTCTAATATTATTGAAAAATTAACAAGTCTGGGTGCAGATATCCAGTTGATAGAAGAATAAGCGTTTTTCGCTTATTTTTTGTAGAGGTAGCAGATGAATTTGTGGACACATTTAGCAGCCTGCTCATTTATTGAGACAGAGCATGCTTTTTTGCGGCCCATTGTCTTTGAAGATGCAGGAGCCCTATATAAGATTGCGTCCAATCCGGAAAATACTCAGTTCATCTTTCCGACAGAAGCAAGCCTAGAGGAAAGTGAATACGTCATTGCCAATTTCTTTATGAAAAATCCTCTGGGGATTTGGGCCATTTGTCACAAGGAAACGCATGAAATGATTGGCTCTGTCAAGTTTGAAAAGATGGACGAGATCAAGAAAGAAGCTGAGTTAGGTTATTTTCTGCGGCAAGACTACTGGGGACGAGGGCTGATGACAGAAATTGTCCGAGAGATTGTTTTTCTATCTTTTACCCGCTTTGACTTCAAGCGTCTCAGCATTATCACTCATGCAGAGAACCTAGCCAGTCAGAAGGTAGCTCAAAAATCTGGCTTCAGCCTCTACCGGCAGTTTAAAGGGAGCGATCGGTACACGAGGAAGATGAGAGATTATCTGGAGTACCGTTATGAGAGAGGAGATTTTAATGAGTAAGCATCAGGAAATTTTAACCTATCTTGAAAATCTTCCAATCGGCAAGAGGGTCAGTGTCCGCAGTATTTCAAACTATCTGGGAGTTAGTGATGGGACGGCCTATCGAGCTATCAAGGAAGCGGAGAACCGCGGTATTGTTGAGACCAGGCCTCGGAGTGGTACGGTTCGGGTTAAGTCCAAGAAAGTGGTCTTGGAGCATCTGACCTACAAGGAAATCGTTGATATTACTGGCTCAGAAGTATTGGCCGGAGAAGATGGTCTAGAAAAAGAATTCAATAAATTTTCCATCGGAGCCATGACGGAGCAGAATATCCTGCGCTATCTGACAGAGGGCGGTCTACTGATTGTCGGAGACCGGACGAAAATTCAGCTCTTGGCTCTGGAAAATGAGAATGCAGTGCTGGTTACTGGAGGTTTTGAAGTCAGCTCGGAAGTTCTGAAGATGGCTAATCTGCTTAATATACCGGTTCTCAGGACCAAGCACGATACCTACACCGTGGCAACCATGATTAATCGTGCCCTGTCCAATATGCAAATCAAGACCGATATTTTAACAGTGGAGCAGGTCTATCGCTCCAGCCACGAGTACGGCTTCTTGCATGATACAGATACTGTTCGTGACTATCTGGACTTGGTCCGCCGCAATCGTGCCAGCCGGTTTCCGGTTATCAACCAGCAGCAGATGCTGGTGGGAGTAGTAACCATGCGGGACGCAGGGGATAAGTCTCCCTCTGACAACCTTGGACAAGGTCATGACGAAAAATGTCTTTATGACAGGCTTATCTGCTAATATTGCCAATATCAGCCAGCGCATGATTGCAGAAGATTTCGAAATGATACCAGTGGTTCGTAGCAATCAGACCTTGCTAGGTGTAATTACGCGGCGGGACATTATGGAAAAAATGAGCCGTTCTCAGATTTCCAGCCTGCCGACTTTCAGTGAGCAGGTGGGCCAGAAGATTAGCCGTCAGGATGATTTGTTTTCCTTTACCGTTGAGCCATTTATGCTAGAGCAAAATGGTGTGCTGGCCAACGGTGTGCTGACAGAAATTCTGACGAGGATTACCCAGCAGCTCATGGTCAACAGCGGCCGCAGCTTGATTATCGATCAACTGATGATTTATTTCTTTCAGGCGGTTCAGATTGATGACCTGCTGCATATCCAGCCGCGCATTATCCGTCAGACTAGGCGGACAGCTATTATCGACTTTGAGATGTATCTGGAAGCGATGCTGGTTGCCAAAGCGACGATTACAGTGAAAATTAATTAAGAAGAGGAATTTAGAAAAAGAATGATTACTTTAAAATCACAGCGTGAAATTGACTTGATGGACAAGAGTGGAGATTTTCTGGCTTCTGTCCATATCGGTTTGAGAGACTTGATTAAGCCAGGAATTGACATGTGGGACATCGAAGAATATGTTCGCAAGCGTTGTAAAGAAGACAATGCCTTGCCCCTACAGATTGGTGTTGAAGGCTCTGTCATGGACTATCCTTATGCAACTTGCTGCTCTCTTAATGACGAGGTAGCCCATGCCTTTCCCCGTCATCAGAAGCTGGTAGAAGGTGATGTCATCAGCGTTGATATGGTGGTTGGCTTGATCGATAAGGCAGAGTTGGATGTGTCCAAGCTAGATTTTAACAATGTAGCACAGATGAAGCAGCACACAGAGAGCTTCCGAGGCGGCGTGGCAGACTCTTGCTGGACCTATGCAGTAGGAAAGATTAGCCCAGAAGCTCAGCAGCTGATGGATGTGACCAAGGAATGTCTCTATCGTGGAATTGCGGCAGCTAAGGTCGGCAATCGTATCGGCGACATTGGTGCAGCTATTCAGGAATATGCTGAAAGTCATGGCTATGGCGTTGTGCGGGATTTGGTCGGTCACGGTGTTGGCCCAACCATGCATGAGGAGCCTATGGTGCCGCATTATGGTCGAGCAGGACGCGGCTTGCGCTTGCGTGAGGGAATGGTTCTGACTATCGAACCCATGATCAATACAGGTACCTGGGAAATTGATACGGACTTTGAAACCGGCTGGGCGCATAAAACGCTGGATGGCGGCCTGTCCTGTCAGTATGAGCATCAGTTTGTCATTACAAAAGATGGTCCTGTCATTCTGACCAGCCAGGGAGAAGAAGGGACTTATTAGAAATCAAAGGCTGGGCATTTGTCTCAGCTTTTTTTGAAGGAGAAGAGAGTGAAGAAATTTTTTGCCAAGATTCGCAGAAATCAGTTTTTAAGAGCATTTTTCCGCTTTTATCGGGCAGCAGATAGTGAGCTGACCAGCGTTGCAGTTGCTTATTATTGGCTGATTTCCGTTTTTCCCTTGCTCTTGATTGTTGTTAATATTTTGCCCTATTTTCACATTCCGGTGGCGGATTTTCTGACAGCTATCAAGGACATGCTGCCAGAGACTTTATATGATGTTGTGGCAAAAGTCATGCGTGAAGTGCTGACCCAGCCTTCTACTGGTCTGCTGAGCTTCTCAGTCTTGTCAGCTCTTTGGACTTTTTCCAAGTCCATGAATTTCCTGCAGATTGCCTTTAATAAAGCCTATGGGGTGGCTAAGAGTCGGGGTCTGATTTCCCATCGCGTCATGAGTTTGGTTGTCAGTATTGGTCTGCAGATTCTCTTTGCCTTGGCCCTCTTTCTGACCATGTTTGGTCATATGTCGCTGGATTTTCTCCGTACTTACTGGAAGCTAGATAACCAGCTTTATCAACACTTGCAGCATTTTACAGAGCCATTGATTTACGCCTTACTCTTTGCGGTTTTGGTCATGTTCTATTTTTTCCTGCCCAATGTGAAAATCAACAAAAAACGCTATGTTCTGCCGGGCAGCGCCTTTGTGCTCCTGACCATTCTAGCTTTACTGAATATCTTTTCCGTCTACATGGATAATTATTTAAATCATCTAGTTGATGTTCGCTTTTTCAGCTCTATCATTATGGTTGTGATGATGTTTTGGTTTATCATGATTGCTAAAATTTTGATTGTTGGCGCAGTGCTCAATGCCAGTATCCAGAGCTGCTGTGAATCAGGGTTTCAAGTTGAAAGCACTGGACGCTTTACTTTCAAGAAGAAGGAGCAGGATGGGGAAGGTGAATTATAATATGGCATTATTTAAGAATGGTAGAAGAGGATGATAAGATGAGAAGAAAAAGTAGAATTGTTTTATTGCTACTGTTAGGTGGAATATTTTCTATTATTACGCTAACTGGATGTAGGACACTAAATCCCTCGGTTCCTGAAAATCGAACAGAGGAAGAATATGTTCTGGAAAATAGCTTCAAGCCTTTCTTTGACTTTTCAGCAGCAGAAAAGAAAGATTTATCAACTGTTCAAGAATATAGCTCTTATTTATTGGAACAGGAGAATCCCTCAAGTACTTTACAACACCATAAAATAGATTTAGAAAGAAAAGGCAATGTATTAGAGGGAAATTATAATATTGGTTATAATGATGGGAAGCCAAATTCAACTCTTTATAAGGTGATTTATGAGAATGAGCACTTAAATTATTTAGAAGAAGTCCCACAAGAGTATGATATGCGGCTTTTTAATCTTCAGATTCATGAGGGAGTCTTTCGAAAAATTACCGATTATTTCAATCCAAAAAGATCATCCAGAGACAACTTTACAAACCATTACTTATAAAGCTAATGATGACCTTGATTTTTGTAAAAGAGATAAAAAGAATTATAATATTAAGAGTAATAGTTATGTGAGTATTACTTTAACTAATAGAGGATATGGAGAATTTTTCTGTGGATATCAGAATTGAAGCTGAGAATGGACAATATATTAGTATTTTTAAATCATATTGTGTTGAAAAAAACAGAGGAACAGTAGAAAAATACTAGAAGATAAAACCTTTGTTAAATTCTTGCATTTTTTTCAATTTAAAGAGGATTTTCCTCTTTTTCTTTTTGAATAATTTTATTGCATTTGCAATAAAATATGATATAATAGAGTCAAATAAAAATTAAAGGAGGGGATATGTCAGTATTGCGGGAAATTGGGATTATCGCCCGGGCTTTAGATTCCATTGCTAATATTGAGTTCCGTGACATAGAGCTGGCACGGGGGCAATATCTTTATCTGGTGCGAATCGCGGAGAATCCAGGAATTATCCAAGAGGAGCTGTCGGAGCTGCTCAAGGTGGATCGCTCAACGGTTGCCCGTTCTGTCAAGAAGCTAGAGGCCAAGGGCTTGGTTCATCAGAAGGCAGCCAAAGACAACAAGAAGAACAAGGAATGGTTTGTGACGGAAAAAGGGGAAACACTTTATCCTTTTATCCTAGCGGAGAATGACTATTCTGAAGAGACATCCCTGCGGGGCTTTTCTCAGGCGGAAGTTCAAGCTTTGGAGAAAATGCTGGTACGAGTGCGTGAAAACATCACAGGTGACTGGGAAGCAATCAAAAAAGGACAAAAAAGAAACTATTAAGATTAAAGAGGTGCATCATGAAAGTTACAGTTGAACATGAATTTTGGCAAGTATTTCCGGAAGCTCAGATTAGTATTTTAGTGGTCAAAGGGCTGGATAATAGAGTGGATGAAAGTAAGGATCCATATTTCAAATCTCTGCTGGATAAGGGAGCGAAGCGAGCTGAGGACTTTATCCCAGACGAGAACTTCACTCAGAATGAAGTCATTCAGGAGTGGCGGCAGGCCTTCAGCCAATTCAAGACCAAGAAAGGAGCGCGTTCCTCTATCGAAGCTCTGCTCAAGCGGGTTAGTCAGGGGCGTGAATTTCATCCAATCAATCCTTTGGTTGATATCTATAACAGTGTCTCGCTGTCTTATGCGGTTCCATGTGGCGGTGAGGATTTGGATAAGATTGTCGGAGGTCTTTATCTAGGAAAAGCCAAGGGTGGGGAAGCCTTTTTCCCATTGGGTGCTGAGAGTGACGCACCGGCACTGCCAGAAGAAATCATCTACTATGATGAAGAGGGAGCTGTCTGCCGTTGCCTTAACTGGAGAGAAGCCCAGCGAACCATGTTGACGGAGGAGACTAAGGATGCTATCTTGGTCATTGAGTCCATCAATGAAGAGCAAGCAGTGCGTGCTCAAGCAGCCATGTCAGAACTCCAGACTCTGATTGAGGACTATTTTGGTGTCAAAGGTGAAATCACCCATCTGACGCTTGATAATCCAAGCTTGGAAATTTAGGAATAAAAAAATCTGGATCAGAATTATCTGGTTCAGATTTGCTTTATAGGGTGAAATAGACTGATTTGTTATTAGTTTTTCTTGTTTTTAAAGACAAAAATCTTACTAAAGATATAGTTGAGGACGATAATAAGTACTTGGGCAATGAAGGTTTCGATGGTATTGACCATTTTAATATTGTTATTGACAAACTGGCCTATAATCTGTGGGAAGCTAGTGACAAAGATAAAAGTCAATAGTAAATTTAAGCCCATAGTAGCCAAACGTGCAGTGAAAAATTTGATAAGTCTAGAAGGCCAGCCACTCCTTGCTTGCTTGAAAACGATAGTATCGTTGGTTACAAAGGCAAAGAGAATACCAAGAATATCACCTATTATCGTAGCCAGTAGTTCGTTTCCCGTCAATTCATAGCAGAGCATCCGACTGACAACGGATACGACAGTTGCTGCCACACCAAAGAAAAGATAGGACAGAACCTCATTGTCAAAGAATTTTTTGATTAAAGTTTTCATAAAGATAGTCTATCATATTTCTAGGATTTATGCTATACTAATTGGGTTGCCAAATCTGTTGGGGAATCAACGAATGCTGCTCCTCTCATGTGACGCAACCCTTGGCGCTTAGCTTCTTTCGCCAAGCATATTATACGCGGTAAAGCCGCTAAAGGAGAAAACATGAAACAAGAAAAACTGACAGTTCGTGATTTGGCTCAGATTGCCATTGTTGCTGCTATTTATGTAGCTCTTACGATTACGCCCCCTTTAAATGCTATTAGTTATGGGGCCTATCAGTTCAGAATTTCTGAAATGATGAACTTTATGGCATTTTATAACCGAAAATATATCATGGGAGTCACCATTGGTTGTATGATTGCTAATCTCTATAGTTTTGGAATCGTTGATGTCTTCGTCGGCGGTGGGTCAACCTTAGTCTTCCTGTCACTGGGAGTCTACCTCTTCAATCGCTATAAGAATCAATATCTGATTAAAGGCTTGATTCGTTTGGATCATTTCTATTTTGCAGTTTTATTCTCTATTTCGATGGTGACCATTGCTGCAGAATTACATTTCTTGCAAGGCCTGCCATTCTTCCTGACTTGGTTTACAACAGCCATTGGAGAATTTGCTTCCTTGATTGTTGGAGCCATCGTCATTAACCTGATTGCCCGACGAATTGATTTAACAAAATAGGCTTTTTGTGGCTCTGATGTGTGTAAATAGACAGATTGGAAGCATTTGCATATTTTTTTTACTTCATGGTATGCTAGAAGTGTACATTTAGACTAAGATTAGTCTCATTAAACTTCTTGGTAGGGGAGACCAAAAAAACAACGCAAGGAGGTTCTGTATGGAACAAAATGAGCAGCTTAGGGAGTATTTGATAATCAAAAAAGAGGCCTATCATTGGCTTCTTTGGTGGGGACTTGCATACCTTATTGGAGTGGCGGGTGTCATTATATTACTATATAATGATTTACCGTCCTACAATAGGTATTTTTCTATTCTCACGATTATTATGCTCCCTATTTGGTTTGTCGGGGCTTTTCCTCTATTTATGGCAAAAAATCAAATAGAAAAAGAGCACCCAGAATTTAACGCTGTTAAGACCAAAGAGGTCGTGGTGCCTATGTCTATGCGGAAAAAGCGATATCTGATGCTTCTTCCAGCGCTCGTAGTTGTGGCTTTTGTCTTTGTGCAAAGCTATCAGTCGGGCATGGCAGAGAAAGAAAAAAAGGAAATCTACGAGATTATCCAACAGTATCGTAATTAAGGAAGGAGAAGAGTATGGCAAGTGATGAAGAATTGAAAGCAGGGTAGAAAACCTGAGCGGTGAAAAGAGAAAATATGAGCGGGTGCGAAATAGTATTCGGTCGCATAGTTTGAGTCATATGCGTAGTCTGGATGATATGAACAATTTTATCGATTATTGTGAAAAAATCATCGGCATTGTAGACGGTGAAGAGGGCTATCATTACATCAGCAATCTTTCTGAACATCTCAAAGAAGATGTCAAAACGATGAAAAAATACCGCGACTATGTTCGTGACGCCAATCAGTCATTCGTCAATCTGCACAATCTTTTAGAATCGAAAATCAGTAGCCTTGACAGTCAGATTGATAGTGCTAAATCTGAATACAATGAAGGAAAATGGAATCCTTTCGAAAGAATGTGGTAATTAAGGAGGAGTGTGTATAAATGAATACAAATATCAATGATATTCAAGACCGTTATACGGCTGAGACGGTACAATACGAAAGTAGCAATATTGCTGCGGTGTTGGAAAATCTAAAAGCAGCCGTGACTTTGATAGAGACAACCATTCCTTCTAATATCTCCGCTATGGAAAGCAGTGAGAGCCTCTGGAGCGGAAAGGCTAAGGAGCAATATCTGGGGCTGAAGGATTTTCTCAAACAGTACCAAGGTGATTTTTCTTCTAGCGTGAAGGAGCTGAAAACGGCTGTTGAGGGGCTGGAAACCCTGCTCAATTCAACTTCCCAAGCCAATGTAAAAAAGGAGATTGACAACGGATGAAGACTTTTACTTTGGAGGCGATTTACGCCTTACACATGTTTAACGATTATTCGGATGACCTCTTCTTTCTGCCCCTGCCTAGCGAAGAGGGAAAAACTCGCTTGGAAAATCTGCGCCAGGTTTTAGAAAAAGGCTACGAGGACTTGGGGAAAATGGGCTTGGTGATTGATAACGAGCCGACGGAAGAGTGCGCTTATTACGGCGCTTTTCTGGAGCGTTATCACAAGGCGATTTACCATTGTCAGGTGGACAGCAATTATTTCTGCGCGCAGGAAACCGACAGCAACAAGTGGACGACGACGGTCATCAAGCAGATTGGCGATAATCAATATGTGATTGAAACTTTGCATAGCCTGGTTTTTCTGGCGCATTTGAAAGACATTCATCCGATTTTGAAGGACTTGGAAGAGAAGCGCAAGAACTACGCTTACTACAGCTGGGAACCTTTTTCGGCTTTTCGCTTACAGGCTTACTATGCCGACAATGAAGCCATTCGTTTGCAGACATTTCGGCGCAAGGAGCTGCTGAAAGACAGTCTCTTTTTGGAGGCGCCATCGGGCTTGTATGAGTTTGATGTGGCGCATGAACGCATTCGCTCGGTGGACGGTGAGGAATTACGAGATGAGATTATCCACGATTTGAAAGTGAGGGTGTAATATGGCAGACAAAATTAGTATTGACCTAACGCAGCAGGAACAGCTTTGCTCCATATCCGAACTATGGTCACTTCAGCAACCCAGCTGAGTACGAAATTAAAAGAAGGAGTTGACGGCTTGCCTGCGCTCACTTCAAAGGGAGAAGTGCATAATCGTATGGTTGGAAATGAGAATCAGCTGATTCGATTTGTCACGAAAGCGCAGACTTTTCAGACTTTGACCGAGGTCATATTTAAGCACACACAGACCACCTATAGCGAATTTATTGATACTGATAAGATACTGGCTATGGACATCGCCAACAGTATTTTATATAGCTCCGAGACTTCTGCTGAGGACAAGCAGGGGATAAAAGACGATCCTAAGGGCTCTGTTGACAAGCTGAAAAAATCTATTCAAGACGAGAATGGTGAAATTCACAAGAATATGAAGGGGACCAAGTCTTCTGATATTATCATCGGTACTGGTGGAGCCTGATAGAGAGGAGTTACAATGGCTAAATATTATACGAATGAACCTGACTTTAAAGAAGGCTCTAAGACGGGTTGGTTTCACAGCAACATCAACTGCGTAAAGGACTTGCTACGCGATATTGATGAAGTGTCAAATAAGGTCAATTCTGAGGGCTTAGCTCATCTCTATGTGGCAACGGGAGAAGCGACTTTGGGGCGTGACATGCCCGTCGGTCCTTTTGAAGATGCGGAGCACCATGCTCTTCATCGCTTGGATGCCTCTAAGAAAGTCCACAAGGAAATCGTCCAAAATATTGACGGGAAATTCTTTGAGGGTTTGGATAATGCTTTGGAGAGTCTCAATAAGGTCAACGAAGGGGAAAAACCAGTATAAGAGTAAGTATTTGACTTATACGAAAACCAACACGGCTTACGATGAGTACGGGACTGCGATAGAGTACACCACCACAGAGCACTACAGTATTTCGGATATTGTCAATAGCGACAAAACACCGATACCCGCTGCCAAGGAACTCTACGATGTTAAGCTCAAGCTGGCAAAAGAAGGCTTGGCGAAGATTGAGAAAGAAGATCATGAGAATTACGAAAAGCTCAAGGGCTTGAGCGACCAACAGCTCATGGAAGCTATGTTTCCGACGCAAGTCGGCGAGTACGAGCGGGCGCGCTCGACTTGGAAGGAGAACAACAAAGGCTGGTTGCAGTGGGTTGAAATTGGTGGTAAAATTATAGCAGTGGGTGCCATTATCGCAGGGAGCGTCCTGAGTGGCGGTACCCTAGCTCCTATCCTTATCGGAGCAGGGACTGCTTATCTGGTGGCAGATAGCGGTTATCAGGCGATTAGCGGGGAGACCATTTCGGGGAAACGGTTGACTGACGGGGAGCGTATCTGGGCAGGTGTGGACGCAGTCTTGACGGCAGCGACCGGTGGCTTTGCGACCTATGCCAGCGTGCTTGCCAAGACAGGGAAAGCCGCCTCTACGACGGTACAGACGGTAGGCAAAGCTGTCAATTATGCCGACGATGCCAATGACATCGCTCATACGGTGACCGCGATGCAGGATGACCCCTTGGGCGCAGCACTCCAGTTTGGAATAGGGCGTGCGATTGGTCATGGAGCTACTGCTCTTGGAAATAAAGCCCGAGCAAGATTTGGCAAGGGTGGCAGTGGAGCTGATGTGGACTTGCCAAGTAGTGGGAAAGGTGTGGATCTGCCAGCGGGCAATGCAGGCTTGAAGACCCATGCGGACACAGATGTGGATCCGTCTACGCTTGGTACAGGCAAGAAGCCAAAACCAGAGATTCAAACGCCCCAACATCAAGAAATACCAAGTCCAAGCAAGAAACCAGAGCTTGATGTGATGAAGACAAGCAAGCCTGAGATTGACCGTGCAAGCAGTCCAGAGATAACTGGTCCAAATAAGAAGCCAGAAATTGATACCACTAAAACGGCGAAACCCGAGATTGACAATCCAAGCCGTCCAGCGGTGGATAAGACCAACAGCGAGTTGGATACAGGTAAGCCCGTGAAGCCGGAGGTCAGCCAAGCTCGTCCGAGCGAGGTGGTGTCACCAAACAGCCGTCCGAAAGAAGTGGACGTGACCAAGAAGCCCGATATCGAAGTGACTCGCCCAGCCGAAGTCAATCCGACCAAGGTTAAGCCAGAAATGGAAACCAAGGTCAAACCAGACATTGACGCAGCTGCGGCTAGTGCCAGCGCCGTTCCGAAAGTCAAGGCGCAAGAACCCGACCTCCCCAAAGCCGGACAACCCGAAGTCACTCCTGATGCCGGCAAGAAGGTGCAGAAGCCAGAAGAGGTGGATACCGAAGCAACTAAGGCTGGTATAGGAATGTCGGAAGATGCAAATTATGCACAAAAGACATATGGTCACTCGTTCAGTCAAGAAGGACAGAAAATATATTCTGAATTAGCAGGGGAACCTATAAAAACAATTGATGATTTAGTTGATGCAATAAAATCGGGTAAAATAGATATTAAAGACTTACCGGTTGAATATATCAATCGCGATGGAAATACTTTGATATTGAATACTCGTACATCACAGGCTTTAACTCAATCAGGTATTCCTAGGAGTGATTGGCATACGATTGATAGGACGGGAGAAAAGTTACACGAGACTTTGCTTGACGGACAACTACAAAGAAACAAACTCACTTCAGAAGGTATTAAAGAAGTTAGACCAAGTAACAGAAAAGGATAATAAATATGACATACAAAACAGAATATGTTTTACCTATGTTTTCTTCAAATTTAGAAAAAGAGCCTGAAATTCAGATAACAGGTTTGGAGGTTGCAATTCGGATTTCAGGTTATGATGATGAGGAACAATTTAGTGATGTTCTACTAAAATTTCAATCAGTCTTGGAATTTACTCGGACATCCTCAAAATTTGGAATAACAGAGGGTTCTTATGATACAGTCATTAAAATTGAAAATTCTAAAAGATTAGCGGAGTTAAAAGAAGCAAATGAAAGGGACTATGCGTTTTGGTCTCCTAATCATTATGCTTTTTACCTAGACGGCTCAGGTTTCTTTCAAATAATTGCTGATAGTTTTGAGGTGGAAAGGCTTGTTTGATTATACAAAACTTAGTAGAGAAGTATCCTATATATTAAGACATAATCCAGATAAATATGGTATAAAGCTGGACTCGGAGGGGTGGTGTTCAGTTGATGATTTAATACATAAATTATCAGAAACTCCTTTATGGAAAGGACTTACAAGAGATGACCTTGAAACAATGATAGAACTATCTGACAAAAAGCGTCATGAAATAAAAGGTGAAAAGATTAGGGCTTTTTATGGACATTCAATAAAAGACAAATTATCTAAAACAGCCAATAAACCACCGAAAGTTTTATACCATGGAACAGTTCAAAGATTTTTAAATCAGATTTTACAAACTGGGCTAATTCCAAAAGAAAGGCAGTATGTTCATTTGTCTTCTGATGTGAGTACAGCAAAGCAGGTAGCTTTGAGAAGAGATGACAGAGCTATCATTTTAGAAGTTGCTGCCCAGTCTGCTTTGGGAAAAATGGTGTAAAAATTTTATATTGGGAATGAAGATATATGGCTTTCTGAGCCAATTCCTAGTGAGTATATTTCTATTATTGAGGATAAATAATCTTTTTATGACTAGAAATAGAAAGAAAGGGGAAAAGAATGTCCGATAAATCAATGAAAATGACAATGATGACAGAACAATTTGAAAAGGGCGATAGCGGAGAAACAGTAGAGGGCATTACTCTCATTGTTGACGGTGTTGTCAAAGACGTGACAGATATTCTTAAGGAAACAAAAGGATATAATTCAACCTTAGACTTAATTCAAGATGCTATTGTTCGTGGATTGGCTGAAATCAGGGAGTCATAGTTTTATTTAAGAGGACGTTAGTCCTCTTTTTTGTTATACTGGAAAGTGTAGGGGAACAAAATGGAAATTTTAAACAAGTACATTGACAATCCAATCCGAGATTAACAACTCAAGCCGAGCGAGGTGGCGTCACCAAACAGTCGTCCAAAAGAAGTGGATGTGAGCAAGAAGCCAGACATCGAAACCAGTCGTCCGGCCGAAGTCAATCCGACCAAGGTCAAGCCAGAAATGGAAACCAAGGTCAAACCAGACATTGACGCTGCGGCAGCTAGTGCCAGTGCCGTTCCCAAGGTCAAGGCGCAAGAGCCCGACCTACCCAAAGCCGGACAACCCGAAGTCACCCCTGACGCTGGCAAGAAGGTGCAGAAGCCAGAAGAGGTGGATACCGAAGCCACTAAGGCTGGGAAGGTTGAGGAGGAAGATACAAATTGGGGCCCAGATGAAATTTCGCGTTTACGAGAGGATTGGGGAGTTCCAGAAACTGACACACTTGCTGTTGCAAAAACAGATATAGAAGGTCTAGAAGACATAGTATTTAAAGGAGGCTCTCCAAGAGTTAGAAAAGAAGCTGGTCTAGATGATTTAGATGTGTTAAAACCAGATAGAGCGATTAAAAGTTCTGGTAAAATTGCGTCTGCGACTCGTCATGCCGAGGAAGATGTGGCAAATGAGTTCGTTGAAGCTGTGGAAAAAGCAGGTTTATCAAACGAAGAAGTTAAGGGAGTCTTACACTTGTATCAATCAAATCCAAGTGGAGTATGTCCTACTTGTTTAAGTGGTTTAGGTAATCCCGATAAGGCATCTGGAGTAATAAAACAACTAAGTGAAAGATACCCAAATTTAAAGATAAAAGTATCTTCCAATCAAGTTGAAGGTGTCCGAGTGACAGGAAGATCAAACTTTACTGTTCAAAACGGGAAATATGTTGATTGAGGTGAAAAATGGAAAATTATAAATTAGCAAACTTCATGCAAATCTTGACGGAGTGTTTACCGTCATATTTGAAGAAAAAAAGGAAGATATTGTTTTTTTGTCAAAAAAAGACGCTTGAGATGACGCAAGATTTTTCTTTTTGGATAAAGAAACGGTGTCTCCTGACGCTTTATATGACCGCTTGGAAAATATAAACGAGGAAGATATTCTTACTTATTTTGACCTTGACAAAGAAAGTGCTCCGTCAGTCTGGGTCTGCATAGCAGACTTTGTGGCTTATATCTGTAAATTAAGCTACGACGAAAGTGGCGAAAAAGTATCTACCCGAGACGATTGAAGCGGTGGATGAAGCGACCTTAACAGAGTTTTTTTACTCAGTACAAGGAAAAATCTTTTCTGTTTTTCAGATTTGTCAGTGGCGGCTACGACTGCTTTGCAGGAGAAAGAAGTTGATTTGACAGACGAATCTGTTCATACCTATTATGTACAGTTGTTTGGAGATGATAAATAATCATGGAGCTAAACTTGATTGTTAAACAAGTTCTGCTTGATATTGACTTCATCAACCGCTATGAGGCCTTATCAAAAGAATATAGTCCGGAGAAATTAAGAAATAAAACACCGTTAAAATATCTTGACGGTGAGTTAGTTATGGATATGATTTCAGAGGCTGGCTATATTCCCGGTTTTGACCCCAAAGAGAAATTTTTTAAATTTTATGAAAAGATAGAAGATTATCGGTTCGGTCTGCATATTGTACTTTATAATGGAACAGTAGAGCTCATTTGGGCTGTTAAAGATAAAGAAAAATCAATTGCAGGCATGCCGTGGGGAATTTATTCCAGATTGATGATTGATCCAGACTATCGTATCAAAATGCCCAATTTCAGTGACTACGACGAATTGGAAGATATTTTAAAAACAGCTTTTACGATTTATGAGGATTTCAAACAAGTCTTTTTAGAAGTCGCAGAAGTAAAATAGAGGTCAAAAGAGGGCAATCGTCCTCTTTTTTGCTATACTGGTATCAGCGGGGTGGAGTAGATGATAGATAAAATAGATTTTTTAAACAAATATACATTAAATGAACACCAAGTTGAAATTTTGACAGGTGTTGATAGTAATGTTCAAGAACTTCCTAAATTATGGCAAGATATTCTAGCCATATCAGAACGTCAAGAACGCGTGAAACAAGTTTTACATTGGCAGCAAAAAGTAGGGAAATACCTTATAAATACAACTTCTTATCTGTCTGAATATTTATATGACGTTGAAGTTATGAAAATCGGTCAAGATTTTTTTATTTGTTTTTATACAGTAGTTGGTAGAAGACACAAAGTCATGTATTACGCTGAGGAAATCCTAATAAAAACAAAAAGCGGCTTTTAAATTCTATAGGGAGTCTTTCGTTTCGCAGCTACCTGAAAGTTTAAAGAAATTTTATTTTGAACTACACGATGGCTTTTACTATTATCCAAGTCGTAGTATGGGACTTGAAGCTACACAGTCTATCATGAGATTGGCAGATGAAGAGTGGGGGATTTTGGAAGATGGTGCTCCTGTTCCTATTGATTTATCTTCTAGTTATTCATTCTTTTACGAATGGTATGGGAAGATATGTTGTTTTGGATTTATCAGAGGGCAATCCTCTTTCTGAAGCAGTTTTATGGGATTCTTCTGCTCCTGCTCGTTATCATTTAGACTTTTGGGCTATTGTTGATGAGTGGATAACGATAGGGTTTGATGGTTAATTTATATTCATAAAAAAGAGGACAATCGTCCTCTTTTTTGCTATACTGATGAATAGGTGATAAACAAATGAAATTAAGAGATAGACTGAATACTGAAGATAAATATAATTATTTAATTGAGAACTACAAACAATTTATAAAAGAATAGTATGAGGACATTGAAGAACTAAATAAGTTAGAGGCTAAAGGTGTTCAGAAATTTTCACGTCCAAATATTCAAGTTATAAAAAGTTCGCATAAAATCATTGCTGGCTATCAAGAAGAAATACTAATAGCAACCTATTCAGTGGGTTAACCACTTGAAGCTGTTAAGGAAGAATATATTAAATTGGTGGATAGTTTGGTACCAATTTGGTATAGTAATAGCGGTTATGTTCATATGCTCTGGGCTTTGTCTATTGGAATTATGTTGGACATTGAAACAGAAGTCTTTGACAAGTTAGTTGACTTAGTGAAAAAAGATGACCCAGTTGATTATTTGATTGATTATCTTATTCATTATCGTCATCCTGATTGGAAATTCGCGATGATTTTATGTTTCCACGTCCCTATGTTTTTACACAAAAAATAACTCAAGCAGAAAATTTAGCTGAAGCAACTGACTTATTAAAGTACTATTTGGAAAAAGAGTGGTATCAAGGTCAGCGAGGAAATGGTTGGTATGACTTACATAAGCGTAATATTGATAACTATGTTGGCTACTGGTCTTTTGAAGCAGGCGCAATCTGCAAAATCATGGGTTTGAACCCTGAAGATTTTAAGGGAGTAAATTACTTCCCATATGATTTAGTGGCTGAATGCGGAAAATAGAAAGAGGACGCTCGCCCTCTTTTTTCTAATACCAGCAATCAGAATTATAAATTTTTCTAGCTTACCTTGATATCTTTTCATCTTATGCTATACTAATTTTATTACTTTTGGGAAGAGTAAGTGTTGAGGGAGGTTGGGAGAGGCATGATTTGCTTTTATCTCATACTTGCTCACTCTGTACTAGGTAAAAATATGATGGAAGATATGGGGGCTTAGTAGGGGGCAAAAATGGACTGGTTATCAAGCCCAACACATAATTCCGGCAGATATGGCTGATCACCCTGTTATACAAAAAATGGGTATGGATTTGGATGATGCAAGTAATGGGAAATTTTTGCCTGTGCCAGATTCGGTAGATACTACAAGTGTTAGTCCATTATCAAGACATAGAGGTTATCACTCCACGTATAATGAATTTGTTCGTGCACAGTTAGATAATATTGATGTAAATCAATCTCCTGCAATGTTGCAAAAAGAGGTTAAAGAGTTACAAAGAAAATTAGGCATACTGCAAGATAAGGGTCTGCCTTTATATCCTAAATTTGGCGCAACCGCCGAACTTTGGGAAAGATTTATGAAAAATTTAGACTAATTATTGAAGGATGATTTTATGACTAATAACATGAAATTTTTAACAAATATTCTATTCTCTGAAGACATAACAAGAGCACTAGAACAAGTTCAAAGTATAAATAGCTCCGAACAACTGTTCATCTTGTTAGACAATTATAACTGGGACAGTGGCTTTTGACCTTCCGCAAGCGGTACTTGACAATCCTGCTTTGTACTAACGCTGTAGCGCTACTGGCATTTGATAGAGCGGACGGCTACCGTTTCCTTTTCGAGGGGTTCGGAGAATATTCCTCGCCAGTTTGGCAAGACTTTGTGACGTCTTTATATAAAGATTTATGTGAGAACAAATTTCCTGACGGAGAGCTTGGTTATTTGCCTGAACTTAGTAAAGTGCAGAAATTTAAGTTGAAAAACAACATCCAGATTTACTGACGATATTTCTAGACGGAGTTGACGGAGAGCATGTCCGTGTAACTTTATAAAAAGTAGGCTATATATCGTATTATATTTGCGAAATGGAAGAAAATAGACGATTGATTATTTTAAATGACACTTTCGGGAAAGAGGGGTCAGATGAGGAAATTGCTGGGCTTACGATTTTGGTGGACGGCACGATTAAAATCGCTTTTGACAAAATTCAAGCCATGCGTCAGTATGACAGTTATAACGAAGTCTTGCGGGATGTCATTTTTGAAGGTTTAGAAAAGATATTCACAGAAAACCGATGATTTTGGGTAAAGTTTTTAATGGTTAAAAATATATTACTAACAGGTTCATGGTACGATGAGATAAGCTCTCTCAGTAGAAGAATTGAGAGAAAAATTAGTGCAAGTACAAGATGAAAAAGATTGTATCTTGTTAATTGCTGAATTGCTCAAAAAAGGAGATTTTTCTGTAAAAAATCTTTTGATTGACTTGATGAATACCACTAAAGACGATGCCGTGCTTAATCTGTGTATTCGCTTGTTTTGTTCAGTCTGTACTCACGAAGATTTAGAAAATCCTCAAAATTTGAATTTTTTAGCTAATGTGTCAGAGCTTGGTGCTTTAACTTTTGCTTCAAGCGCGATTAACAGTCTGTCTTATGAAGTCATCCCTTATTTGCTAGCTTTATGGGAGGATTGGGAAGATACAGATGTAGCGGTTGCTATTCGTGATAGTTTAGACTCTTATCTAGATTACTATGATGTTCTTGGTGAAGAAGCCGACCTTGATGAAGTGGGACAGTATTATTTGGATAAAGTCCAATCAGTTGATAAAAGACTTTATTACTATGAAAAGGGACCGATTTTTCTTGGTGATTTAACAAAAATCATCTTCCAGCGTTTGTATATGGCGGCTAACCAAAAGGAACGTTTCGCTCTTTTTATCCAGCCAAGTCTTCTTTCAGTCTTATCTGGTTATCATTTTCCACTTGAATATGGACAGGAAGTTAGCGAGCAAGATTTACGGAAAGCTCAAGAATACGTAGACTTTCTGGCTCAAAAAGAGTGGAAAAAAAGTACAAAATATTTTTATGGCTACAGCTTGTAGTAAGGTTTTAAGAGGACGGACGTCCTCTTTTTTGCAGTGGGGTAGAGTAAATGACAGATAAAATAGAATTTTTAAACAAGTATACTTTAACTTCTTCAGAAGTAGAAATTGTAACAGATAAAGCAAATATTCTAAATGCCCCAATTCCAGATTTTTGGAAAGAAGCACTTTTGTCAGATAGTTTGGAAGAAAGAAAAGAAAAAATTCATCAATATCTTGCTTTTGGGCTAGGAAGTTAAGCAATTCTGTAGTAAACTGTGTCATAGGAATAAATCTCTTTCTAGTAATGTTTCGCAACTCTACTATAACGGATTTATTCCTTTTTGTGTTTACAAAACTTATTTTACACTACCCAAAGTGGATGTGTAAATATCACATTGTGTTTATACCTAAGTATAGGTGAATCTTATCTATAATCAATATCGAAACAGTTTGGGTGAAATATTTCACCGATTATGTAGTTATAAAGGTGTTGAAATTATCGAGGGTCACTTGATGCCGAATCATGTACATATGTTAGTAAGTATTCCACCAAGGATAAGTGTTTCTAGTTTCATGGGGTATTTAAAAGGGAAAAGTGCATTCATGATGTTTGACAAACACGCCAACCTAAAGTACAAGTTTGGGAACCGACATTTTTGGGCGGAAGGCTATTACGTGAGTACAGTAGGACTTAATGAAGCCACAATTAAGAAATATATCCAAGAGCAGGAAAAGCATGATATAGCGTTGGATAAATTGAGTGTAAAAGAATATGAGGATCCCTTTAGGGATAGTGGTAAGTAATGCAAACACCTCTTTGAGAGGTTTGTGACGAGTCAAGAGCAATGAGGCTTGAACAAAGTGAAAGCCAGCGTCTTTAGGCGCTGGCTGGTGATGTGGGCTTATAGCCCTGGGACAAACCACCCGTTAGACGGGTGGTTATGATGTCCTTTTGTTTTTTAGGAAAAATTGGGAACAAATAGAGGAAGATTTTGTGTATTTGTGATAAAATAGAAGTATGAAAGAAAGAATGTCAGAATTAGTAGAATTGCTCAATCGATACGCCCATGAATATTATACGGCAGATAGGCCAAGCGTATCGGACAGCGAGTATGACAGACTCTATCGTGAGTTAGCGGAGTTAGAAGAAAAGTACCCAACCGATATCCTGCCTGACAGTCCGACGCATCGGGTGGGCGGGAAGATTTTAGAAGGATTTGAAAAATATCCACACCAGTATCCTCTCTTTAGTTTGCAGGATGCTTTTTCACGTGAAGAATTACTAGCCTTTGACCAGCGGGTTCGCAAGGAATTTCCACAAGTTTCTTATCTTTGTGAACTCAAGATTGATGGGCTCTCTATTTCCCTGACCTATGAAAATGGAATCTTGGTAGCAGGAGCGACACGGGGGGATGGCTCTGTTGGAGAAAACATCACTGAAAATCTCAAGCGGGTCAAGGATATTCCCCTGACTTTGAAAGAACCGCTGGACATTACGGTTCGCGGAGAGTGCTACATGCCCAAGGCTTCCTTTGATGCGGTCAATCAGCTGCGGCAGGAGAATGGTGAGCCAGAGTTTGCCAATCCTCGAAATGCTGCAGCAGGAACCTTGCGGCAGTTGGACACAGCAGTTGTGGCCAAGCGCAATCTAGCAACCTTCCTCTACCAAGAAGCCAGTCCGACTCAGGCTGACAGCCAAGAAGCCGTCTTAAACAAGCTGGCAGATTTGGACTTCTCAGTCAATCCTACTCATATTCTGGCGGATTCTATCGACTCAGTTTGGGAGTTTATCGAAAAGATTGCTCAGGAGCGGGACAGTCTTCCTTATGAGATTGACGGTATTGTCATCAAGGTCAATGACTTGGCTGTGCAAGAGGAGATTGGCTTTACTGTCAAGGCACTAAGTGGGCCATCGCCTATAAGTTTCCAGCTGAGGAAAAGGAAGCCCAGCTTCTGTCTGTTGACTGGACAGTGGGTCGGACAGGAGTTGTGACTCCGACAGCCAATCTGACGCCAGTGCAGCTAGCGGGAACGACTGTCAGCCGAGCGACTTTGCATAATGTGGACTATATTGCGGAGAAGGATATTCGTCAGAAAGACACCGTTATCGTCTATAAAGCGGGAGATATTATTCCTGCTGTCTTGCGAGTGGTGGACTCCAAGCGTGTCTCAGAGGAGCCTCTGGAAATACCAAGTCACTGTCCGAGCTGTGAGAGTGAGCTGGTACACTTTGAAGATGAAGTCGCTCTGCGCTGCATTAACCCGCTCTGTCTAGCCCAGATTAAGGAAGGCTTGATTCACTTTGCCAGCCGGGATGCCATGAACATTACTGGTCTTGGTCCAGCAGTAGTAGAGAAGCTCTTTGCTCAAAATCTAGTCAAGGATGTGGCTGGAATCTATCGGCTGACGGTGGAAAATTTACTAGAACTAGAGAACTTTAAGGAAAAATCAGCAAATAAATTGTATACTGCTATTCAAGCTTCCAAGGAGAACTCGGCTGAACGCCTCTTGTTCGGCTTGGGGATTCGCCATGTGGGAAGTAAGGCCAGTCGGATTTTGCTGGAGAAATTTCATGATATTCCTAAGCTATCTCAGGCCAGCCAAGAAGAGATTGCAGCTATTGACAGCCTTGGAACTGTGATTGCCCAAAGCTTACATACCTATTTTGAGCAGGAAGGCTCTCAGATTCTTTTGGCGGAGCTGCAGGAAGCAGGTGTGAATCTAGACTATCTGGGACAAAAGGCAGCGGCTGATGCAGCCCTATCAGGTATGACGGTTGTTTTGACTGGTAAATTACAAAAATTGACACGCAATCAAGCTAAAGAAAAATTGCAGAGTTTGGGTGCTAATGTTTCTGGATCTGTTTCTAAAAAAACGGATCTGGTAGTGGCTGGCGCAGATGCTGGCAGCAAGCTAGCCAAGGCTCAGGAGTTAGGAATTGAAATTCGGGATGAAGACTGGCTTGATAGCTTATGAGGCTGAAGTATGAAGGATAAGATTAAACGAGCACGATTGATTTATAACCCGACTTCGGGACAGGAAATTATTAAGAAAAATATAGCGGAAGTTTTGGATGTTTTGGAGGATGTGGGCTATGAAACCAGCGCCTACCAAACCACTCCAGCGCCTCTTTCTGCTCAAAAAGAAGCTGAAAGAGCAGCAAAAGCAGGATTTGATTTGATTATTGCGGCAGGCGGCGACGGTACCATCAATGAGGTAGTTAATGGCGTGGCGAATCTGGATGAACGGCCTAAACTGGCCTTTATTCCAACTGGCACAACCAACGATTATGCGCGTGCTCTGAAGATTCCCATGGGAGACCCAGTAGCGGCAGCCCGCATTATCGAAAAGAACCAGACCATAAAGATGGATATTGGCCGAGCCTATGGCAGCAAGTATTTTATCAATATTGCAGCGGCTGGAACCTTGACAGAGCTGACGTACAGCGTTCCTAGCGAGGTCAAATCCCGCCTAGGCTATTTTGCCTATGTAGCAGAAGGAGCAAAAAAGCTCCCTCGCTCTAAGTTCCGCAAGGTCCGTATCAAGCATGACCACGGTGTCTTTGAAGGGAAGATTTCGCTCATGTTTGCGGCTCTGACCAATTCTATCGGTGGTTTTGAAAAGCTAGCGCCAGATACTAAATTAGACGACGGGAATTTTACCTTGATTTTGGTCAAGACAGCCAATCTCTTTGACATGCTGAGTCTGATGATGCAGGCTATCAATGGCGGTCAGCACGTTGGCGATATCAATGTAGAATACCTCAAAACAAGCAAGCTGCAGCTGGAAGTTTTAGATAAAAAAGGTCCATTTATGCTAAATTTGGATGGAGAATACGGCGGCGATACGCCTGTTGAACTGGAAGTGCTGCACGGTCATTTGGAATTTTTTGCCAATATTGATGAAATCAGTCAGACAGCCCTTTCAATAGAATAATTTTAGATAAGAGATGAAAAAACATGCTAGACTATAAAGTCTTAGTCCATTACCACAATCCGACTGGAGATTATTTCTCCTATGATATGTGGCAGTGGCAAATAAACCAATGGGGACAGGAAGCAGCCTTTTCCAAACTTGATTATTTTGGTATTCAGGGGGAATTATCATTTCAAACCTGGGAACCCTTAGGTCACGCTCATGTGATTATCAAACGTTCAGACTGGTCTAGCCAGTCCTGTGACTATCATATTGATCTGTTACCGCCTCATCTGGTAACGGAAATTTGGCTGATTGAGGGAGATGCTCAGGTGTATTATTCCCTGCAGGCTGCAACGACAAGTCACCAGTATTCACGCCGTCGGCCGCATAACTTTGATATGGCCCTGAGAACAGACTATTTCGATGAATGCTGGGGCTATCAAGGCTGGTTGGGACACCGTCAGATGGACGGCGCACATATTTTCAAAGTTTGGGCACTCGACAGCTAGGGGAAGGTAGAGCTGGTAGTCTATGAATCGGCTGACAATCAAGCTCCTGTTTATAGAATCTTCCCCAATGCAAAAAGGTGACCGATATTCTCACGACCATAAGGAAAACACCATCGGTGTCTGGTCAACTGAAATAGCAGAAGACTTGACCGGTAAAAACCTATCACTACCATGTTAGCTTTGAATACCGTAATTTTTATACTCGAGATCCCTATACTGTTGCGACCAGTCCAGATGGCAAGCGCTCAGCGATTCTTGGAGCGGATGAGACAGAAGTAGCTGGTTTTCAGGTCCGGCAGGGCAAAGAAGCTTTCTGGCGCTTGGATAATCCAAATCAGGCAGTGATTTATGAGATGCACATTCGGGATTTGACCAAGTCGGAGACTTCAGGCGTGGATAGTCAGCTGCGCGGGACCTTCTTGGGAGCCTGTCAACAAGGCACTACCAATCATCTAGGGCAAAAGACGGGCTTTGACTATATCAGTGATTTAGGTGTTAATGTCGTCCAGCTTCAGCCTGTCTCTGACCGTCACAAGGACTATGATGAAAATGGAGACCTGATCTACAACTGGGGCTATGACCCGCAGAATTATCATGCGCCAGAGACGAGCTTTTCCAGCAATCCTGCTGACCCAGCGCAGGCTATCCGTGATTTGAAAACAATGATTCAGGCCTACCATGATGCGGGAATCTCTGTGACACTGGATGTTGTCTACAATCACATCTACTCGACCTATGATTCGGCTTTTCAGGCTACGGTACCGGATTATTACTATCGGATGAATCCTAACGGCTCTTTCCAAAACGGAACTGGAGTGGGGAGTGAGACGGCCAGCGAGCACGAAATGTTCCGCAAGTTTATGATTGACTCTCTGCTTTACTGGGTAGAGGAGTTCAATGTAGATGGCTTCCGCTTCGACCTGATGGGAATTCATGATGTAGAAACGATGAATGTTATCCGTCAAGCTATGGATGAGGTAGATCCGCGAATCCTGCTCTATGGAGAAGGCTGGGATATGGGAACAGGCCTGAGACCAGAAGACAAGGCTAAGAAGGACAATGCCTATCAGTTGCCGCGGATTGGATTTTTCAATGATACAGAGCGGGATGCGGTCAAAGGAGCCGAGGTATACGGTGGCATCAAGGCTGGTTTTGTCAGTGGTCAGGCGACGGAAGATATCGTCGCTAAGTCTATCCTCGGCAGCAGTGAGCTAGGCAGCTATCGCAGTCCTGATCAAGTCCTTAACTACGTGGAGGCTCACGACAATTTCAACTTGCATGATTTGCTTGCGGAGCTGCATCCTGATGATGATATTCTGACTCGCACCAAGCGGATTGAGCTGGCAACTGCCATGAACCTGCTCATGCAGGGTATGGCTTTCATGGAGGTTGGACAGGAATTTTCTCGTACCAAGCTCGTAGCTACGGGGGAAGACGACCAAGTCCTGCATAGCGATCGCGAAAGGGCTATGAACAGCTACAATGCGCCAGATGCAGTCAATCAGGTGAATTGGGATATTTTGCAGGATCATCAAGAGAGTATTGATTTTATCAAGAACATCATTCGCCTCAAGACAAGCTGCAAAGCCTTTTCTTATCAGACCTATGAAGATATTTATAAGCATGTCTTTGTCCAATCAGCCGAGCAGGGCAGTGGTTTGATTATCTTTGAGATTAAGGATGACAAGCATTATCAAGTCATATTTAATGCCAGCGGCCTGTCCTATTATCTGCCTAATGCAGATAAGCTGCGTCTCATAGTGGGCAATAGCCGTCATAAGAAGCCTTTCTATGTTGAAAATCTGACGGTTTCTGTTTTTGAAGTTATTCAATAAGTTATTAGCTACATGAAAAGTGGCTCTTTGTCAACTGTAGTGGGTTGGTGAAAAGTTATAATCTGGAGAGGACTAAATCAGTCCTCTCCTTTTTGATATTCAAAGCGATGAGGATTCTAGTTTTAAAATTGTCAAAGTTCCGAAATCCAAAAGCATTTCGCTCATTCCTACAGCGGTTTTACCCACTACAGAAATTATAGAGCTACTTTTTCTACCACTTGCTTAGGAAATCTTACCACTTACCGAAAAGGGGTAGATTTGCTATTGTCCATTTGTTAGGATAAGGGTGCAAAGGGGAAAATACATCTTAAGGAGGATATCATGAAACCATCATTTTTGAAAAACGCTGTGGCGTTAGTAAGCTGTGGCTTGCTCGCTTTTGGAGCAGCGCAAGTTCGAGCTGACCAGCAAAAATTGCCGTCGGGCACGCCTTATGACCAAATCGGTCAGAAAATTGAAAATTTCCACAAGGAACACGAAAAAACCAGCGCGGGACTGGCGGCAGCAGTCTTTGATAAGGACGGCCAAACCATTTACCAAAAGAACTTTGGCTATATGGACAAGGAAAAGAAGCTGGCTGTGGACGACAACTCGGTTTTTGAGTGGGGCTCTGCCACCAAATTGACCGTCTGGCTCAGCGTCATGCAGCTCTGGGAAGAAGGAAAAATTGACCTAAAAACAGATATAAAAGAGTATTTGCCCAAGGATTTCCTGAAACACCTCAAATACGACAAGCCCATTACCATGCTGGATCTGATGAACCACCAAGCGGGTTTTGATGAAACGCCGCTGAACACAGGAACAGGCAAGAGCTTGGAAGAATTACTAAAAAGCCAGCCCGCTCAAACTTATGAGCCAGGGACGGTGACATCCTATTCCAATTACAGTACAGCTCTAGCAGGCTATATCGTGGAGCGCATCAGCGGACAGGACTTTGCGGATTATGTCCACGAGCATATTTTCCAGCCTTTGGGCATGAACCATACCGCTCTCTTACCTGATTTGTCGGACAATACCTATGTCCGAGACAAGCGGCAGGGTGAGAAAACCTATGATACAAACGGAAGTTTATATCTAGATAAATTGCTTCCCGCGGATATTTATCCAGCGGGGCAGGCGACAGGGACTTTTGCCGATTTCAAGCGGTTCGCGCAAGCTCTTTTGAGAAAGGAAAAGCTCTTTAAACGCCCAGAAACCTGGAATGAACTGTATCAGACAACTTCTACATTCTCAGATAAAGCAGTCGCTAAGAATGCCCACGGCTTTTGGGTGACAGAGTATGAGATAGGCTCTATTTTAGGGCACGGCGGTCATTCTTTTGCCGGTTTTTCAACCATGATTTCGCTGGATTTCAAGTCGGGTATCGGCATGGTTACCATGGTAAATCAGAGAGAAGAAGCCACCTTTTCTTTCGGTCTGCCCGATTTAGTCTTTGGCAAGAAAAAGCAAGCCCCTAACCAGTCTCAAAAATACTTTCAGGAGGGCATGTATCGAACTTCCCGCTCCATTCAGCAAGGCCCGACCTCTATTTCGCGCCTTACTCCTGTTTATACTTTTTATGTGAAAGATGTGATCAAAGACGGTCATCTGCTACTCAGCAACTACTGGCTTTGGCAACATCGCCAAGGACGAACAGAAGTTGAAACAACCTATAATCATTTAGAAAAGCTCTCGCTTTGGGAGGTGGTAAAGGATTATGGTTCTGTCGCTCTGCTGGGTCTCGCAGTTGTTTATGCTGTGCTTGTTCTTTTGTTAGCTGCTTTGGGTAAGGTGTATCGCTTGCTTTTTGGGAAAGAAAGTAAAAGAGCGACTCCAAGAAGTTGGAAAATTTGGCATTATGGCACTTGCGGACTGATTTTGGTTAGCCTAGTCAATCTAGCAGGTCTCGTCATCGTTGCCGTTTCGGGCAAGTACATGCCCGATTATCGCTGGCAAGCCATTCTCTTTGCCTTCTTAGCACTGATTTTTCTGGTCAATGCTGCGCTGCCCATCTTCCTGCGCTCAACCTTCCAAGTGAGCAAGGGTCGAAAAATCTTGACCTACTTGACCAGCAGCGCTTCACTTATCGTCGTTCTCAATATCCTCTACTGGAGCCTCTACCAATGGTGGGCACTTTAATAGAAAGGAAAGCTATGACCCATTCTCAAAAAATCGAAACAATGATTCAAAACGGATCCGACCAACTCTACACCGTTTGCTATCCCAATCCTGACAAGGAAACGATTATCCTGCTGCACGGTGGACCGGGAACGCCTGATGACTTCAAGCTCTTTATCCCTAAGCTCGAAAAAGATTATCAACTGATTGTCTTTCACCAGCGGGGAACGAGAAAATCGCCCTGCCTGAGTGGCGACTACAGCATGGAAGCCTACATTGCGGACATCAACACGATTGCCGACCACTTCAATGTAGATAAATTTCACCTTTTGGGACATTCCTGGGGCGGATTGTACGCGCAAATCTACGCCAGCAAAATCCCTGAGCGGGTTCTTAGTCTCTTTCTTTCCTCTCCGGGAACAGGCACGAGCAAGCAGTGGCAGCAAATGGAAAAAGAGATGATGAATTACAATAAAAATCACTGCACGACTATCGAATGGCTAAAAATGGGAATCTATTCTCTGCTCGGCAATCTTGGTAGTTCCAAGGCTTCGCAAGCTCTCTTTCGCCAAGTTGTCCGTAATTACAATGCCGACTATCCAGCCTTTCATGATGTGAAACTAGACATGAGCAATGTTTCAGTCCAAGCAGGCAATCAGACAAGAAAGGAAATTATGGCCTATCCTCTCTTGCCCCGACTAGAAGATCCTGCTTTTCCTATTACCGTGACTTTCGGTGACAATGATATTTTTGGTGCTAGCATGCACTTTGTCATCAGCCGCTATCCCAGCGCTCAGGTGTTCACCATTAAAAACAGCGGCCACTTCCCATTTCTCCACAATCCAGAAGACTACTTTGCTATCTTGCACCAGCATTTTCAACCTTAGCATGAACCTCTAAAGTTTTCCAACTTTAGAGGTTTTCACTTATCTGCAACTTATCCCTTTTTTTCGGGCTCTTTGTCAACTGTAGTGGGTTGATGAAAAGTCATATCCTGGAGAGGACTAAATCAGTCCTCTCCTTTTTGATATTCAAAGCGATGAGGATTCTAGTTTTAAAATTGTCAAAGTTCCGAAAGCCGAAAGCGTTTCGCTTGATGACTTTGATGAGGTTGTTAGTAGCTTCTAGTTTTGCGTTTGAGTAGGGCAGTTCCAGTGCGTTCAGGATATTATCCTTGTTTTTCAAGAAGGTCTTAAAAACAGTTTGAAAAATAGGATTTACATAAGAAATGGTATCTTCAATGAGTCCAAAGAAATGCTCAGTTTTTTTCTCTTGAAAATGAAAAAGCAGGAGTTGGTAGAGTTTATAGTGTTCTCGGAGTTCTTGAGAGCAAGAGAGAAGTTTTTCTAGAATCTCTCCGCTGGTCAAGTGCATGCGAAAAGTTGGACGATAAAAACGTTTATGGCTGAGTTTACGGCTATCCTGTTGAATGAGTTTCCAGTAGCGTTTGAGTGCCTTATATTTGTGCGATTTTTTATTCAACTGATTCATGATTTGGATGTGAAGGCGGTTCATAGCACGGCTGAGATGTTGCACAATGTGAAAACGATCCAGAACGATTTTAGCGTTTGGGAATAGTTTTCTGGCAATATCGTAGTAGGGACTAAACATGTCCATGGTAATGACTTTGACTTGGTTTCGGACCTGTCTGGAATAGCGCAGAAAGTGATTGCGAATCGTTGCTTGAGTCCGCCCATCTTAAGATAGCTATAATCTTTCTGGAATCGAAATCCTGTGCAATAAAGTTCATCTCTATCTGCCGATTGAAACAGTCACTTCCCTGACTGTTTCCACATCCCAGCTCATGTATTCTGGAAGGCAGTTAAGGTCAGTCTTGAACTTGAATTCTTTCAATTTACGAATGACGGTGGAAGTAGAGACAGCTAAGCTTTCAGCGAAGGCTGTCATAGGGACTTTCTCGATTAGTTTTTGAGCGATTTTCTGGTTGACGATGGCTGCGATTTAGTGATTCTTCTTGACTAAGGAAGTCTCTGCGACCGCCATTTTCCTACAGACTTTACAGCGGAAACGTCGTTTCTTTAACCGAATCAGCGTTTTGTATCCCACACACTCTAGATAGGGAATTTTTGCTTCTTTCTGGAAGTCATATTTAGCCATTTGTCCTTGGCAGTAAGGGCATTTAGGAGCAGGATAATCCAGCTTAGCGATGATTTCTTTATGAGTTCCAGCATCTAGAACATCCAAGATAGTGATGTTAGGGTCTTTTATTCCCAGTAAGTTTGTGATAAAATTGAACTGTTCCATAAGAGTCTTTCTAATGATAGTTTCATCGCTTTTCATTATAGGACTTATGGGACTTTTTTTCTACAACAAAAGAGGCTCCATCATTCCTACAGCGGTTTTACCCACTACAGAAATTATAGAGCCTGAAAAGCCTTAAGTCCATTGGACTTAAGGCTTTTGCTATCTATGGATTGGCTGTGGAACTAGAGCTAGAAGAGCTTGAGTCTTCTTGACTGCTGTCTTCGTCGCTGCTGCTAGTTTGGAACTGCTCTGGATGCAGTGCCCGGTAGCTTGGCGAATTAAAGAGATCCACAGTTGAGACATTGCCTCGCTTGGAGTAAAGACTGGTTGATTGGTCGCCTTTTTCTTTTTCAATAGCCAACAAGGCTTTCATTGAATTAAGATAAGAGTAATCTTTAGGGTTGACCTTGCCTAAGTCATTTCCCTTGTAGAAGCGAATCAAGTCACCGGTTTGAATAGCGTCACTCATCTTCAGCTGAGTATTGGCAGCATTACGAATTTCATCCAGTTCTTTCTTGATGGTTTCGTCAGGATTGGTAATTTCTTCACCGGTCTGGGTGTAGTAGGTTCGTCCGTTGAAGCTAGTGTATTTTGGAGTGACAAAGTTATTGCTGGAGCGGAAAGCTGTGATTTGCTGGTGCTGAGATGACAGTAGGTCTTGTCCAACTTGAAGGTAGTTCTTAGAGTCAATGCCCAGCAAATGCTCCAATGTTGGCAGCATATCCACTTGACCGCCGTAAGTATCAATGATCTTTCCTTTGTCCATGCCAGGCACCACTACCATGTAAGGCACGCGCTGCATCATGGCATTGTCGTAGTTGGACCAAGTCTCAGAGGTCTTTCCTACAAGAGGGGCTAAGTTAGGATTACGGGTTTGGGAAATTCCAAAATGGTCTCCGTAGAGAACGATAATAGAGTTGTCATAGAGGCCGGATTCTTTGAGATAATCAAACAAGGCCTTGACAGAAGAATCTAGATAGTTAGCAGTAGCAAAGTAGCCATTAATGGTTTCATCCTTGGTCTTAGCCAGAGGGAAGCCAATCTCGTCACCAATCAAGCTAGTCGTGTAAGGATAGTGATTGGAAACCGTGATATACTTAGCATAGAAAGGCTGCTGCAGGTGTTCCAGATATTTGATGGAATCTTTCAGCATAATCTTGTCATTCAAGCCGTACTGGAAGGAGTTGGTGTCGTCCTGCTTGGTAAAGTAAGACGCATCGAAGAAATAGTTATAACCCCATTGCTTGTAAGCAGTATTACGGTTCCAGAAGCTTCCTGTATTTCCGTGGAAAAACAGCAGAAGTATAGTCGCCGTTTTTTTGGAAAGAATAAAAGGTGCAGCTTGCTGAGTATTGGTACCACCGTAGTTGACCATGAAGGAGCCTTGATTGAGACCGAAGAGCCCAGTTTCAATCATGGTTTCAGCATCAGAAGTCTTACCAGCCTTGACCTGGTTGAAGACATTAGAGAAAGCCAGAGTCGAATTGGAGTGGTAGAGGGAATTGAGGAAAGGTGTCACCTCGTACTCTTTCCCATCTGCCTGCAGCTTATAGTCAATCAGGAACTGCTGGAAGCTTTCCAGATGGACATAGATGACGTTGCGTCCTTTGGCAATCCCGTAATATTCTGGATTTGGTTCCGCATAGTGGGATTGGATATATTCTGTTACTGGTTCCAAGTCTTTTTCAGAAGCTTTGGAGCGCTCACGATTGGCGGTATATGTCTGGTTAGCACTGTAACCTAGAAAGGCTGGCAAGCCCAGAGCCCGAACGACATAATAGTTGGAAAATCCACGTGATAAGAGCTCAGGCCGGTCAATTTCAGCCAAGAAAAGATTGGCTGAGAACAGCATGGCGGACAGGGAGGTCACAGCAAAGCTGGCACGTTTATTGAAAGGCCGGTCATCCATTCGGATGTATTTCTTAAAGAATAAGAAGGCCAAAATCGGGAAATCAATCAGATAAAGAATATCCCAAGGGCGGAAGAGCTCAAGTGCTGCTTCCCCAAGTCCAGCTGAAACGCTGCTAGAAGCCAGCATAGTATTGACTGTAACAAAGTCGCTGAACTCGCGGTAGTAAATGGAGTTAGATACCAGCCAAGCAAAGAGGAGTAGATAGATTCCGAAGGCTAGGCTGTAGAATAATTTGGTTCGTTTTACATAAAGTGCCAGTCCCAGCAGCAAGAGGCTGATAGGGAAAGGGTTTATAATAGCTAAAAATACTTGATAAAGACCTTGAATATCGAGGTTAAAATCAATCGTGTAGGCCCACATGGTTTTTTTATCCAATAGAGGACCAGTAAAAATCAAGACAAAACCTAGTCTCGTACTCATGAAATTGAGTAAATTCTTGGTTATTTTTCACAAAAAGTTACTTCCTTGTCTTATTTCCTAAAAATTTTCTCCTCTAAGTATAACATAATTTCTCCAGTTAAGGAAAATTTGAGCTGCATTTGAGATATTTTAAATCGGCGAAATTGTAATATTTCTATAAAAGCCTTATCCCCTCTATGGAGAGGTTTATAGTCGTTTTGCACTCGTTTGTGAAATCTTTTATTAACTCAAATGTAAAATATGTTTTGAGAATTTTCACAATCTTTGGTATAATATAATTTATGAATAAACTTACTGTTACTCAAGAGGCAGAAGAAAAAAACTGAGAAAGGGCACTCTTTTTATTAGATAAAAAAAGGATTTTTGGTACTCTTTCTCTTCAGAATCAATGTGTGGAGCTTCAAAACCATCAGGGAAAGTTTTTAGGCACAGCGTATCTCTCTCCGCAGAATAAGGGAGTTGGCTGGCTGATTTCCCAGAAGAAGGTAGAGCTGAACTCGGATTTTTTTCAAGACCTCTTTGAGCAGGCTAAGAGCAGACGTTCTACTTATTTTCATTCGTCTGACACGACAGCCTTTCGACTCTTTAATCAAGAGGGGGATGGCTTCGGTGGCTTCACTGTGGATTTCTACAATAACTTTGCGCTTTTTTCTTGGTACAATGACTTTGTCTTTGCTATCAAGGAGCAGATTCTGACAGCCTTCGCTAAGGTTTTCCCAGAGATTCAGGGAGCTTATGAAAAGATTCGTTTCAAGGGTTTGGACTACGAATCGGCTCATCTCTACGGAGAGGAAGCACCGGAAACCTTCACAGTCTTGGAGAACGGTGTTCGCTATCAGGTTTTTCTGAATGACGGTCTTATGACCGGTATCTTTCTGGATCAGCACGATGTGCGTGCCAGTCTGGTAGATGGTCTGGCTGCTGGTAAAAGTTTACTCAATATGTTTTCTTATACAGCTGCTTTTTCAGTAGCAGCAGCCATGGGCGATGCCAGTCAGACAGTCTCAGTGGATTTGGCCAAGCGAAGCCGTGAGCTGTCAGAAGCTCATTTTCTGGCCAATGGTCTGACACTGGATCAGCATCGCTTTCAGGTGATGGATGTCTTTGATTATTTCAAATACGCTAAGCGCCACGATCTAAGCTTTGACGTCATTGTGATAGATCCGCCCAGCTTTGCTAGAAATAAAAAAAGCGAACATTCTCGGTTGCTAAAGATTATCATCGTTTGGTTGCATAAGCTCTGGAAAATCCTGAATCCTCAGGGAATCATGATTCTAAGTACCAATGCAGCCAATCTTTCCAAAAGTAAGTTTAAACAAGAAATTGAAAAAGGCCTTGCCGGCAGAAAGCACCGCTATCTTGCGGAGTATGGCCTGCCAGCAGACTTTGTCTATAATAAAAAAGACGGGAGCAGTAATTACCTCAAGGTATTTACAATAAAGGTGGACCAATGAAATTAGTCGTTTCTGTAATGCCCAAGAGTTTAGAAGAAGCTCAAGAAATTGATGTATCACGCTACGAAGATGCGGATATTATTGAATGGCGGGCAGATTTTCTGGCCAAGGATGACATTTTTAAATGTTGCGCCAGCTATTTTTTTGAAAAAAATTTGCCGGACGTGAATTGATTTTTCACCTTGCGGACCCGTCAGGAAGGCGGAGAAATCGAACTGTCCGATGATGAATATGTAGCTCTCATCAAGGAAGTAGCCGGTTTTTACCAGCCGGATTATATCGACTTTGAATATTTCTCTCACAAGGAGAAATTTGAAGAAATGCTTGAGTTTCCTAATCTGGTGCTGAGCTACCATAACTTTGAGGAGACGCCTGAAAATATGATGGAAATCCTGTCTGAGCTGACTTCTCTGACCCCTAAGGTGGTCAAGGTTTCCGTCATGGCTCACAATGAGCAGGATGTGCTGGACTTGATGAACTATACTGCGGTTTCAAGACTTTAAATCCTGAGCAGGATTTTTGTCACCATTTCCATGGGAAAAAAATCGGTAAGATTTCACGCATTGCGGCTGATTTGACAGGTTCCAGCTGGTCTTTTGCAAGCCAGGAGATGGCGTCAGCACCTGGTCAGATTTCTCTGAGCAATATGAAGAAGATCCAGGAGATTTTGAATGAGAATTAATGGCCACACCCGCATGGCTGCTGTGGTTGCCAAGCCAATTAAGCACAGTATTTCTCCTCTTATTCACAATATGGCTTTTGAAAAGACTGGTGTTAATGCTGTCTATCTAGCTTGGGAAGTAGAAGCGAAGGATCTGCAGGCCAGTATAGAAAATATCCGCAGATACGATATGTTTGGTGTCAATCTTTCCATGCCCTACAAGCAGGAAGTGATACCTTATCTGGACGAGCTTGATGTCAGTGCCCGCCTTATCGGAGCAGTCAATACGGTTGTGAATAAAAATGGAACTTTAGTTGGTTATAACACAGATGGCAAGGGATTTTTTAAGAGCTTGCCTTCTTTTGCTATTTGGGGCAAAAAAATGACGATTTTGGGAGCAGGTGGAGCAGCGGCAGCTATTATTACTCAAGCAGCTTTGGACAATGCAGAGGAAATTTTTCGTCTTTACTCGGCAAGCTTCCCTATGAGAAGACTGTCAGAAAGATGGCAGCTATCAGCCACCAAAACCAAGAGTCGTATCCAGGTACTAACCTTGGAGGATGCGGATAGCTTGCAGAATACAATCAACCAATCAGACCTTCTGGTAAATGGGACTAGTCTAGGTATGGATGGCATCAGCATGCCCCTGCCTGAACAGATTGAACTGCCTAGCCAGATTTTAGTTGCGGATGTTATCTACCAACCTTTCGAAACGCCCTTTCTCAAATGGGCAAGAAATCAAAATGTCACAGCGGTCAATGGACTTGGTATGCTGCTCTATCAGGGAGCAGAAGCCTTTGAGCTTTGGACCGGCAAGCCTATGCCCAGTCAGGAAATTTGGCAGTGTTTAGAAGAATTGTATAAATAAGGAGGCGCTTATGAAACTAAATGTGAATCTCCCGCATCATCCCTATGATATTCTCATCGAAAAGGGGTCTTTATCTCAGGCTGGAAGTTGGCTGAGTCAGCTTTGGCAGCCTCAGAAGGTAGTTATCGTCACGGACAATCGAGTGGCTCGACTCTATGCGGAAAAGGTCAAGCTGAGCTTGGAAGCAGCTGGGTTTGAGACTTTTGCCTTTGACTTTTTGGAGGGTGAAGCCAGCAAGAATTTAAAGACGGTCAACAAAGTCTATGAGTTTTTGGTCAAGGTTGGTCTGACTCGCAGTGATGGTATCGTGGCCTTGGGAGGTGGCGTTGTTGGTGATTTGGCAGGATTTGTTGCTTCTACCTACATGCGGGGCGTTCGTTTCGTGCAGATTCCGACCAGTCTGACAGCTCAAGTGGACTCCTCTATCGGCGGTAAGACAGGTGTCAATACGCCTTGGGCCAAGAATATGGTTGGGACCTTTACCCAGCCTGACGGAGTTCTGATTGACCCAGAAGTCTTGCATACCTTGGGCCAGCGGGAACTGATTGAAGGTATGGGCGAGGTGGTCAAGTACGGCTTGATTGAGGATAAGGAACTCTGGGATGAGCTGTCAGAAATGGATGGCAGTCCTGAGTCGATTTTGGAGCATGCTGAAAGCATCATCTACCATTCCTGCAATGTCAAGCGTAAGATTGTGGTCGAAGACGAGCTGGATAATGGCGTCCGCCTCTATCTGAATTTCGGTCATACTATTGGGCACGCTATCGAAGCGACAGCGGGCTATGGAAAAGTCATGCATGGTGAAGCTGTGGCGATTGGCATGGTACAGGTTTCTCGTGTCGCTGAAAAGAAAGGCCTTATGCCAGCCGGGATTACAGAAAATATCATCCGTATGTGTCAGAAGTTTGGCTTGCCGGTGGATTACCAGCCATGGAATGAGAATGCTCTTTATCAGGCCTTGAACCATGATAAGAAGACACGAGGCAACTCTATCAAGCTAGTACTGGTGCCTGAGCTGGGTTCGGCTAGTATTCACCAGATTCCGCTGGAAGAGATGAAAGAATTTCTGAAGAAATAAGTACCAGATGTAGTTTAAGACGATTGGACAGTTTGGATAATAAATAGACTGACTGCCCAGCTTTTCCATCCCAAAAATAGGAGAAAATGTATGAGATACTTAACAGCAGGAGAATCGCACGGACCACGTCTGACAGCTATTATTGAGGGAGTGCCGGCTGGTCTTCCTTTGACCGCTGACTATATCAATGCTGAGCTCAAGCGCCGTCAGGGTGGGTACGGTCGTGGTGCCCGTATGAAGATTGAAAGCGACCAAGTTGAGATTACCTCTGGAGTTCGGCATGGCTTGACCATGGGCGGTCCGATTACCCTCAATGTCACAAATCTCGATCATCAGAAGTGGCTGGAGATTATGAGTGCGGCAGATGTGGATAAAAAGAAAAAAGGACTGCGCAAGATTACCAAACCACGCCCCTGGCCATGCTGACTTGGTAGGCGGGATGAAATACCGCTTTGACGATTTACGGAATTCTTTGGAGCGCTCTTCTGCACGGGAAACGACCATGCGTGTGGCAGTCGGAGCAGTCGCCAAGCGCTTGCTGGAAGAAATCGGTGTAGAGGTAGCCAGCCATATCGTAACCTTCGGTGGCATTGATATTGATGTTCCGAATAATCTAACTGTAGCAGAAATCAAGGAAAGAGCTTCCCAGTCGGAGGTTTCCATTGTCAATCCCGAGCGAGAAGAAGAAATCAAGGCCTACATTGATCAAATTAAGAAAGACGGGGATACCATCGGTGGTGTCATTGAGACTGTCGTTGGCGGTGTGCCGGTCGGTCTGGGCTCCTATGTCCAATGGGACAAGAAGCTGGATGCCAAGATTGCTCAAGGAGTCGTATCCATCAACGCTTTCAAGGGAGTCGAGTTTGGCGTGGGCTTTGAAGCCGGCCGTCTCAAGGGTAGTCAAGTCATGGATGAAATCCTCTGGTCTGAGGAAGATGGCTTCACTCGCAGAACCAATAATCTAGGCGGCTTTGAGGGCGGTATGACCAATGGTCAGCCAATCGTGGTGCGAGGTGTCATGAAGCCCATTCCAACTCTTTACAAGCCACTGATGAGCGTGGATATTGAGACCCACGAGCCTTATAAGGCGACAGTGGAACGGAGCGATCCTACGGCTCTGCCAGCGGCGGGTGTTGTCATGGAAAGCGTAGTGGCAACAGTTTTAGCCACCGAAGTTCTAGAGAAGTTTTCTTCGGACAATCTGGAAGAACTAAAGGATGCAGTAGCCCGCCATCGGGAATTTGTCAAGAACTTTTAGAAGTAAGGAGAAGGGCATGGAGAGAAAAACAGTCTATATCGCAGGTCTGGGACTGATTGGAGCTTCTTTGGCTCTGGGCATCAAGCGTGACCACCCTGAGTATGAAGTTCTCGGCTACAACCGCGGTGAGGAATCGCGCAGAGTTGCATTAGAGCGGGGAATGGTAGACCGGGTAACGGATGATTTTGCGGCCTTTGCTCCATTGGCTGATGTGATTATTCTGGCTGTGCCCATCAAGCAGACCATAGCATTTATCAAGGATCTAGCGGAGCTGAACCTGAAGGAAAATGTTATCATCTCAGATGCTGGATCAACCAAGGCTGAGATTGTGGCAGCAGCAGAAAAGTATCTGCTGAATAAGCCCGTCCGTTTTGTCGGTGCTCATCCTATGGCCGGAAGTCACAAGACCGGAGCCAAGGCTGCCCATGTCACTCTCTTTGAAAATGCCTATTATATCTTCACGCCCTCTAGCCTGACCAAGCCTGGTACGCTTGAGGAAATGAAAGACTTGCTGAGTGGTCTTCATGCCCGATTTATCCAAGCGGACGCAGCCGAGCACGATCGAGTGACCAGCCAAATCAGTCATTTTCCGCATATCCCTAGCCTCCAGCCTGATGGAGCAAGCGGCAGCTTATAGCCAAGAGCACGAGCTGACCCAGTCTTTTGCAGCTGGTGGTTTTCGAGATATGACGCGGATTGCGGAGAGTGAGCCGGGCATGTGGACCTCTATTCTCTTGACAAATTCTAAAGCTATCTTGGATCGGCTGGAAGATTTTTAAAGATCAGTTAGACAAGGTTGCCGCAGCGATTGAGGATAAGGACGAGACAGCTATCTGGGAATTTTTTTCGACCGAGGACGGCAGAGTCGCAAGCAGATGGAAATTCATAAACGAGCTGGTGTGGATAGCTTTTATGACCTCTTTATTGAAGTGCCTGACGAAGAAGATGCGATTTTGGGTATTTTGGAGCTTCTGCGCGGAATTTCAGTCGTCAACATCAGGATTAACGAGGAAAACCGCGAAGATATCAATGGTATTCTGCAAATCACCTTTAAAAATCGCCAAGATTTGGAAAAATCTGCTAAAATAGTAAGAGAAAATACGGATTACCTAGTGTCCGTAGATTAATATAGATTGGAGAACTCTATGTCAAATATTTATGATTTAGCCAATGAACTGAGCAGAAATCTGCGTGATTTACCTGAGTACAAGGCAGTCGCAGAAAGCAAGAAAGCAGTGGATGCTGATAGCGAAGCCAAGGCTATTTTACAGATTATCTGGCTTTCCAGCAGGAGTTGCAACAGCTGGCTCAGACTGGTCAGGTACCGACTCAGGAGGTGCAGGACAAGATGACTTCCTTTGGCGAGAAGATTCAGGGAAATGCTGTTCTTTCTGAATTCTTCAATAAGCAGCAGCAACTGTCTATCTATCTGGCGGATATCGAGCGTATCATCTTTGATCCGGTGCATGATTTGTTAAAGTAAGCTAATAAAAAAAGAAGAATCTGGGCTGGATACTCGGATTCTTTTTGCTTCAGCTAGGATTCCAGAAATTTTAAGAATTTCTGGTCTTTTTATGATAAAATAAGAAGCAACAAAGGAAAGTACGAGGTCACCTATGAAATTATCAACCAATGTAAAAGGCCTGAAAGGTAATATCCGAGTACCGGGAGATAAGTCTATCAGTCACCGTTCCATTATTTTTGGCAGTTTAGCCAAGGGCGTTACTACCGTCCGCGACATTCTGCGAGGAGAAGATGTGCTGTCTACCATGCAGGTTTTTCGTGACTTAGGTGTGCAGATTGAGGACGATGGAAATCTAGTCAAGATACATGGTGTAGGATTTGAAGGTCTGCAAGCACCGAAAAATAAGCTGGATATGGGTAATTCTGGAACGTCTATCCGTTTGATTTCTGGTGTTTTGGCTGGTCAGGATTTCGAAGCGGAGATGTTCGGTGACGACAGCCTATCCAAGCGACCTATGGATAGGGTGACCATTCCTCTGCGGCAGATGGGAGTAGAGATTGCTGGTCGGACCGAGCGTGATTTACCACCTCTCAGGATGAAGGGGAGCAGGAATCTGCAACCTATTCATTATCAGCTGCCAGTAGCTTCTGCTCAGGTTAAGTCGGCCTTGATTTTTGCTGCTTTGCAGGCTCAGGGAGAGTCGGTTATTATTGAAAAGGAAATCACCCGTAATCATACAGAAGATATGATTGTCCAGTTTGGCGGGCAGATTGAGGTCAAGGGCAAGAAAATTCGCATTCAGGGCGGTCAGGAATTTACGGCTCAGGAAGTGACGGTTCCGGGTGACATTTCCAGCGCGGCCTTCTGGCTGGTAGCTGGATTGATTGTGCCGGACTCTAAGATTGTTTTAGAAAATGTCGGCATCAACGAAACTCGTACAGGTATTCTAGAAGTGATAGAGGCTATGGGCGGACGGATGAAGCTGTCGGACGTCAATCCAGTAGCCAAGTCTGCAACTATCACCGTTGAGACTTCTGAGCTTAAGGGAACGGAGATTGGCGGCGAGATTATCCCACGCTTGATTGATGAGTTGCCGATTATTGCGCTTCTTGCGACTCAGGCTCAGGGACGGACTGTTATTCGTGATGCAGAGGAGCTCAAAGTCAAGGAAACCGACCGGATTCAGGTAGTGGCAGACGCTCTCAATAGCATGGGCGCAGCTATTACCCCGACAGAAGACGGCATGATTATCGAAGGGAAAACACCTCTTCATGGTGCCCAAGTCAACACCTTTGGTGACCATCGCATCGGAATGATGACGGCAATTGCTGCTTTGTTAGCTCAAAGCGGTCAGGTAGAACTTGAGCGGTCTGAAGCTATTAAGACCAGCTATCCAAGTTTCTTTAGCGACTTGGAGGGCTTGATGCATGGCTAAGATATTGCTGGGCTTTATGGGAGCCGGAAAATCCACAGTGGCTAGAGGCTTAGCCCAAGACTTTGTCGATATGGATGAACTGCTCTGCCAGCGGCTGGGCATGTCTATCAAGGACTTTTTTGACCAGCATGGTGAAGCGGCCTTTCGGGCTGCTGAAGCCCAACTCTTAGCTGAGTTGATCGATACGGACTTGGTGGTCTCAACTGGTGGCGGTGTAGTCGTCAGCCCTGAAAATCGCAGACTGCTGGCTCAGAATGCTGATAATATCTACCTGAAAGCAGATTTTGAAACGCTCTATCAGCGAATTCGGCAGGATGCTGAGCAAGATCGACCTTTGTTCTTAAATCAGAGCAAGTCAGACTTGCAGCAGATTTTTGATCAGCGTCAGACCTGGTATGAGGAAGTGGCGACCCAGATTGTCGATACGAGGCTCAAAAGCCCGCAGGAAATTATTGAGGAAATTCAATGAAAATAGCATTTTTAGGTCCCAGAGGCTCCTTTTCTCACCATGTGGCCCAAGCTGCCTTTCCCAACGAGGACTTGGTGCCCTATCAGAATATCACCGAGGTCATGAAGGCTTATGAGGCTAGGGAAGTGGATTATTCGGTTGTTCCGGTGGAAAATTCCATTGAGGGCAGTGTCCATGAAACCTTGGACTATCTCTTTCATCAGGCAGACATTCGGGCGGTGGCTGAAATCGTTCAGCCCATCAAGCAGCAGCTTTTGGTGACGGATTTGGAGAAGCCAATCGAGAAGATATTTCTCACCCGCAGGCTATTGCCCAAGGAAAGAAATACATCCGCCAGCATTATCCGCAGGCTTCCATTGAGGTCACGGCTAGTACAGCCTATGCAGCTCGTTTTGTGGCAGAGCATCCTGAAAAGAATTTTGCGGCTATAGCCCCGCGCACGGCTGCAGCAGAGTACGGGCTCAAAGTAGCGGCCAGCGACATTCAAGAAATGGAAGAAAATTATACCCGCTTCTGGATTTTGGGCCATGAGGTTCCTGAGCTTCGACTGACCAAGACGGGAGACAAGCAGACACTGGCTTTAACCTTGCCGGACAATTTGCCAGGTGCTCTCTATAAGGCTTTGTCGACCTTTGCTTGGCGTGGGATTGACTTGACCAAGATTGAGAGCCGACCCCTAAAAACGGCTCTGGGAGAGTATTTCTTCATTATTGACATTGACAACGAGCAGAAAAAATTGGCGGATTTTGCCTATCAAGAGTTGACAAGTCTTGGAATTACTTATAAAATTTTTGGTAGCTACAGTGTGTTTCTGATTCAGGACAAGTAGCAGTAGATTGGAGAAGAGATGAAGAAACCAGAAAATCTTAGCCATCATGAACAGCTCCGCTTAGATTATCTCTATAAAAATTATTACTATCTAAACGATAAAGAAAAGAAAGAATTTGACTATCTGCGTCAGAAGTCCAAGGGGATTGGCAGTTCAGCCAGTGCGACTAACCATGAAGAGCAGTCGCATACAGTTAGTGACGCCTATGAGCAAGAGCCAGTGGAAATGGATTCTTCTGGCCTCTTGCCCAAGTACCCTGAGCGTGCTTCTCGCAGTAGAAGACAAAAGAAGGCACCCGAAGCTCTGGCAGGAGCTGGTTTGGGACAAGACAAGCCCAAGAAGCCTCGCAAAAAAATCCGCTTGAAACGAATTTTGCTTTGGACAGGGATTTTCCTGCTGATGGTCTTGGGGGGCATGATTTTCATGTTTATCAAAGGCTTGACGACTGCTCATAATGGCAATTCTAAACCAGCAGAAACAGAATTCTTTGACGGCAAGGATACTAAGGACGGAGTGAATATCCTCATTCTTGGGACGGACGGCCGAGTTGGTGATGACTCGACTGAGACGAGGACGGACTCCATTATGGTCTTGAATGTTGGTAATAAGGATCATAAGGTAAAATTGGTCAGCTTTATGCGTGATACCCTTATTCACATTGATGGTGTCAGTAACGAATACACCGATCCGTCGCAGGCAGATTACTATGACCAAAGCTCAATTCTGCCTATACGATTGGGGAGCAAAACCACAACCGTGGTGCAGACTATGTCCGCCAGATGCTCAAAGATAACTTTGATTTGGACATCAAATATTATGCACTGGTGGATTTCCAGACTTTTGCGACAGCTATTGACACCCTTTTCCCAAATGGCGTCAGCATGAATGCTCAGTTCTCAACGATTGATGGGGAGAAGGTGACAGAAGTTGAAGTGCCGGATGACCTGAATATGAAGGACGGTGTGGTACCCAACCAAACAATCAAGGTCGGTCAGCAGCAGATGGACGGTCGGACCTTGCTCAACTATGCTCGCTTCCGTAAGGATGACGAGGGCGACTTTGGCCGGACCCGCCGCCAGCAGGAAGTATTGACAGCTGTTTTCCAGCAGGTCAAGGATCCGACTAAGCTCTTTACCGGATCAGAGGCTCTGGGTAAGGTCTTTGCCTTGACTTCGACCAATGTGCCTTACAGCTTCCTTTTGACTAATGGTCTCTCTATGGCTGGAGATTCCCGCAATGGGGTTGAGCGCCTGACGATTCCGGAAAATGGCGACTGGGAGGATACCTATGACATGTACGGTGGCCAAGGGCTCTTGATTGACTTTGAAGCCTATAAAGAAAGACTGCAGCAAATGGGTCTCAGATAAGATATATGATATAATGAAAGGTAGGACGATGTCCTGCCTTTTCTTTTGGGAAATAGCAGAGCGATAAAGCAGAAAGAGAAAAATATGTTAAAAAAGAATGATATGATTGAAGTTGAAATCGTGGATCTGAGCCATGAGGGAGCAGGGGTGGCCAAGGCAGAAGGCCTGGTTTTCTTTGTGGAAAATGCCCTACCTGGTGAACTCATCCGCATGCGAGTGCTCAAGGTCAACAAAAAGATTGGCTATGGTAAGGTGGAGGAATTTCTTCGTACTTCAGACCAGCGCAATGAAAATCTTGATTTGGCCTATCTTTGTACGGGGATTGCTGACTTGGGACATCTGAACTATCCAGCCCAGCTGGACTTCAAACGCAAGCAGGTCAAGGACAGTCTTTATAAGATTGCTGGTTTGTCCGATGTAGAGGTGCCGCCGACACTTGGTATGGAGCAGCCGCTGGGTTACCGCAATAAGGCACAAGTGCCTGTCCGCCGTGTCAATGGCCAGCTGGAAACAGGATTTTTCCGTAAAAATTCCCACGACCTCCTGCCGATTGAAGATTTCTATATTCAGGACCCAGTCATTGACCAAGTTATCCTCTTTACACGTGATTTGCTGCGTCGTTTTGACCTCAAACCTTACGATGAGCAAGAAAAGACTGGACTCATTCGCAATCTAGTTGTTCGCCGTGGCCATTATTCAGGGGAAATCATGGTAATTCTGGTCACAACCCGACCTAAAATTTTCCGAGTAGAGCAGCTGATGGAGCGCTTGACAGAGGCTTTCCCAGCTATCAAGTCCATCATGCAGAATATCAACGACCAGCCCGGCAATGCGATTTTTGGAAAAGACTGGCGAACGCTTTATGGTCAAGACTACATTACCGACCAGATGCTGGGAAATGACTTCCAGATTGCTGCGCCCGCCTTTTACCAAGTCAATACCGAAATGGCGGAAAAGCTTTATCAGACAGCCATTGACTTTTCCGAACTGACTGCAGATGATATGGTTATCGATGCCTACTCCGGTATCGGGACGATTGGACTCTCTGTTGCTAAACATGTCAAGCAGGTCTATGGTGTGGAAGTGATCCCAGAAGCGGTCGAAAATAGCCAAAAGAATGCAGAAATAAACGGCATTGCCAATGCCAGCTATGTCTGCGCTCCTGCTGAAGAAGCCATCCAAAACTGGCTTAAAGAGGGCATCCAAGCGGATGTCATCCTAGTCGATCCACCACGAAAAGGCCTAACAGAGAGCTTCATCAAAGCCAGCGTCAGCATGGAGCCCAAGAAAATCACTTATATCTCCTGCAATGTCGCCACTATGGCGCGTGATATCAAACTCTATCAAGAATTAGGATATGAGTTGAAGAAAGTGCAACCGGTAGATTTGTTTCCGCAGACGCACCATGTTGAGGCGGTATCACTGCTTGTACGAGCTGAGGCATCAGCGAAGTAGAAGTAGATGCTCCGCCCATGGGATAGGACTCGTAGAATGAGGAGGGAAACCGACGAAATAATACGGTAAGTCCGAACCGCTGAGTGTGTAGCTTTGTTGGTGAAAAACTAGGAATATTTAAGTGAAAGTCATTCAAAAATCCTTATTTTTAAATTTTTGGCAGTGTAAGTATCAGTAATCGAAATAGGTTAATGCAGGCATGAATGAAATTATTGTACGGAATATAAAGAAAAATTTTCGTGGTAAAGTTGTATTGGACATTCCTAGCTTTGAATCGCATTCAGGAGAGATTGTTTCTATTGTGGGCACCAATGGTGCAGGTAAATCAACTTTCATAAAAATTATCTCTGGCTTAATGTTACAAGATGCAGGTGATGTATTTGTTTTTGGCAGTAAGAATACTTCGAAAGATATTCATAACAATGTCAAGCTTGTACTAGAAAGCGGTAGAGGCTACTATGAATATCTGACGGCAAATCAAAATATTGATTACTTTTTACATTTGAATAAAAGTTCGCGTGGTCAGGTTAAGGATGAATTAGAGGATTTATTTAATAAACTAGATTTCCATCCCTATGTTGATGTATTGGTGTCCGAATTGTCACAAGGAACGAGACAAAAATTGTCTTTGATTATTGCGTTACTTTGTAAGCCAAAAGTATTGTGTTTAGATGAGCCAACCAATGGTCTGGATGTCATTGCAAAAAAGCAGTTTGCGAAATTATTACTAACTCTCAGTCAAGAAAAAGGAACCATTGTTCTCATGACTACTCATGATATCTATTTTGCAAAAGAAATATCAACAAGAATTTGTATCATGAGTAGAGGGAAAATAATACAGCAAGGTAGTTTTTCAGAAATCTTTGGGAAAAATACTAGGTGGATTAAATATAGAATTGGTATTTCAGATTCTGAGAAAGATGCTTTTGAGAGAATGTTTCCTGATTTATCTTATCAAGTAGAAAATGAAAGATTGATTGTTGAAGTGAAAGATAGTCAGGTGAAAAATAATATCTTTAATAATTTTGAGATTTTTATTTTTTTGAAGAAGTTGAGGAAAGCATCGAAGAAATATTGTATGAGGTTATCAATGATGATTAAAAGAAATAAGAAGGGAGTTAAAGAGGCAGCTGCAAGAGATGATGCAGTTTAAATTTAATTTATTTTTTCAAATTTTGGAATTTTTGATAATGGTTTCAGCTTATCTTCAATACTTTAAAGATACACAAAGTAAATTTTTTTATTGTTATGTTTGTTATTTACTTGGTATTTTACGAGTCATAGTATTACGCATCCAACTTTTTTTATTGAGGATGACCTTTATGACAGAACTTTGATAAGTGTAATCCAGAGTAGTAAGAGTGTTTTTCATGTTTTAATGTTTAAAATTATTGTTCAGATATTGGTGGATCTAGTTAAAGCCATACCTATATTTATTATTTTATCCACGTTAAATGATATTGATTTTCCGGATAGTATCTTAAAGTTAGTTGCGAGTCTCGCTGCATGTATGCTAACTATTATTAGCATATATGGTTTAGGCTTTTGCCTATCAAGCCTCTGCTTCATTTTTAATCGTACTTCTAGCATTACATCGTTAATTTCTTATTTCATGCTGTATTTTACTGGCATACTAACACCGCTAGGTGGTTTATTTGGCTTTATAGGAAAGCTATTCCCTTACTATGCCTTGAGAAATTTTATTATTTCTCCGTCCTATCAGAGTATCTTTTTTATTATAGTTTATTGTGCAGTATATTGGTCAGCTGGAACTTTCCTATTTTTCACTTTATTGAACATTGCTAAAAAAAGAGGGAGTCTTTTCCATGTTTAGTGAATTAAGAAGATATTTTAATTATAGAGTTCGATACACGTTTGATAGTATTTGCGAAGTGATTTATTCCATGATTTTTTTATTACAGGAATCATTATTATTTTCAATAGTGATAAACCGATAAATCTACTCTATTTTTATTTATTATTCCATAACTAATGTGATATTGCTTGCTAATGAGGAGTTGGAATTTGAAATTCGCACTAATCAATATACAAATATCAAAACAACTAGACGTACACCAATGATGATTTATATTGCTAGATCAACAACTTATTTTTATTTGGTCAACGCTCATTTTTTTGATTTCAATTATTCTATCTCATATGTTTTTTTAATGGAAAATTTTTTTATGCCCTCATTCCATTTAGTGGATTTGATTTTTGATGTCAGTACTTAATTATGCTGTATTTTTTTGTCTTATATACCATGGCAATTAAGTTAACAGAGCACTTTTAAACGAGTATCCGTCTTATTGAATTTATTTAATACCATAATGCTATTTTATTCTGGACTAGTATTTCCAGCTCCCTTTGTTAGCTATGCAGATATGTTGAATATATTTTGAATAAAAAATAAAAGTAAATTGATATGTTTAGAACTAGTCATTTAAATATTTCTCTGAAAGATTATAAAGTGGCCCTGCGTTTAATGGTTTCATTCAAATATTCAAGCTCCTATTATATCCCCGTCTAGAAAAAACGACTATCTAAGTTGGTAAATAACTTCAGGAGGTTTATACGCTATGCTTAGAGCTTATGTAACTAAAAAGTATTTATTCTTCTATTTCGTGGCGATTATGATTACTTGGCTGGAGGCTGTTATTACTCCAGCTTTGATTCAGTATATTGTCTCTAGTTTTACCAATCACCAGTTGCAGTTGCTGTGGCAGGTTTTGATTTGGGGGATTGTGGGGAATTTTATTCTCTTGCTGGGTTTGGCGGGGAAACGCTATTACTATGCACGAGTGCTGACGGACTTCAAGTCGGGTATTAAGCAGGCTATCTTTCAGACTTTCTTATATAGCCGTCGGATAGCGGATGAAGAGGTTTTGTCCGACCTGGAAATGATGTAAAACAGCTAGAAGATAACTATATTGAGCCGACTGTCATTATCATTTCTTCTTTGGGATTTACAACTGTCTCCATCTGTTATGCACTCTGGACTAATTTTTTTCTAGGCTTGCTCTTTATCGTTTTTTATTCGATACCTGTTCTTTGTAGTGGAATTGGATCTAAACGCTTGGATGCGATTTCTGAGCAGAAGTCCATGGCTAACCAAGGCTACATCTCTCAAGTGACCAATATGATTGCGGGTGCTCGTTCCATACGGCATTATCTGGGACAAAGCATGTTTTACAAACTGTTTTCCAAAGATTTACACAAGGCTTTAGAGCAAGAAATCGCCTATGAAAAGCAACGGACGCTAAACAGTCTCTTTATCAATGGGATTGATGCCTTTTGCTCGGTTGCGCCGATTGTCATTGGTGGTTTCATGACCTATTATAACTACCTATCTGCAGCCAGCTTTGTTGGGATTTACCTAGTATCGCATAATATCGGCTATCAATTTCAGGAGCTATCTTATTTTATCAATACCAGGAAGTCAGCCAAGTCTCTTTGTGATAAATATCAAAAATTGCTGGAAGATGAGTTGACGAGGCCTTCTGTTCTTGAAAGTTCCGTCTTTCCTATCCAGCTAGAGCAAGTCAGTGTAGAGCGCGATGGCCAAGAAATCCTAGCCCCTTGTGACCTTACCATTGAGGAAGGGGAAAAGATTGCAATTATCGGAGAAAGCGGATCTGGGAAAACAACCTTACTGAACCTCATCTATGGAGAGATCAAGCCTAGTCAAGGTCGGATTCGCTACCATGGACAAAAGCTAAGCTCGGATGAACTTTATCAGGCAGGAGCCTACATTCTCCAGTCCAGTCATGTCTTTGATGGATTGACTCTAGAGGAAAATATCGCTCTGGGGCAAGAACTGGATTCTGTAAGGATGGAAGAAATCCTGCAGCAAACTGGATTGAAAGCTCTCCAAGGCAAAATATCCAACAATCAAACCCTGTCAGGCGGTGAGAAGCAGCGGCTAGAAATTGCTCGAGCTCTCTATCACAATCGCCACTTTATCCTGGCTGACGAGGTTAAGGCCAATCTGGATCTAAAAAACCAAGAGAGAATCAACCAGCTTCTCTTCTCCCTCCCACAAGCGGTCGTAGAAGTGATTCATCACTATAGCGAAGAGGACTTGAAGCGCTATGATAAGGTTATAAAACTGATGAGATAGGTGGGACATAGATTTCAGAAAGGAGTGGCAGAGGCCACTCTTTTTTGTGGGTTGGAAAATAAGATAATTAGCTTTTTTTCCATTTATAATATACAATAAAGTTAACTAAGGAGTATAGAAGAGCGATGTAATGGATAATAAAAACAACTCTGTCTGAAAATATCGGTACAAAAATGTCAAACGAAGATTATGTTGAAGAACTTGATGAACGACTGAATAATTTTAAAAGCTTAAAAAATAAAGCGATTTTCTTGAATTAGAGTTTGAACTATATAGTAATCTTGTAAAAGTTAATCGAGGAGTTATTGATGGATTTTATTGGTAAGATAGCCATAAATAAAGGATGGTCAGATGATAAAAAATATTGTGTTACAGACCAGAACAATCAAAAATATTTATTGCGTGTTTCTGATAAAGAGAAGTTAGATTCTAAGAAAATTGAATTTGATATAATGGAGAAGATTGCATTTCTTGGAGTTCGTATGTGTAAACCGATTAAATTTGAATTCTGCGGTGACGAAGTACATTCTATACACGAATGGATAGATGGAAGAGATGCAATAGATACCATTTTAACTTATTCAGAAAACCAACAATACACTTACGGGATAGAAGCAGGAAGAATGCTTAGAAAGATTCATACAATTCCTGCTACAGAAGTTTGTGAAGACTGGAAAATCTTTTTTAATCGAAAAATTGATGATAAAATCTCCAAATACAAAGAATGTCCCGTCCAATATGAAAGTGGTCAACTCTTTATTGATTTTTTGGATAAAAACCGTGAACTGCTAAAGAATAGACCCCAAGTTTTGCAACATGGTGATTATCATATTGGAAATTTCATGATTGGAGAAGATCGTGAGATTTATGTCATTGACTTTGATCGTTTTGACTTTGGAGATCCTTGGGAGGAGTTCAATCGTATTGTGTGGTCAGCTCAAGTATCTCCCTCTTTTGCATCAGGTATGATAGATGGATATTTTGATGACAAGGTTCCAGATTTATTTTGGAAACTTCTTGCTGTTTACATTCTAAGTAACTTAATTGGTGCTCTTCCATGGGCTATTTCTTATGGAGAAGAAGAAGTATCAGTAATGCAAAATCAAGCTAAGGAAATTTTAGAATGGTATGATTATATGAACCAATTAGTCCCAAGTTGGTATAAGAACAAGAATAATACTGAATAATTTAAACATTGGAATATCAATTTGGAAAAAATTATGCCACGATTACTTGTTCAGATTATAACGAGTCTAATTTATTTACAAGGAGTGTTGAAAGTGATTGATAAAAAGCAATAAAAAAATTTGGGGGTAAATTTGCTAAGCTGTATGCCCCTTTTATGACTTGTAATGACGATTAAGAAAATCTTATATTTTTGTAGAGACATTAGTCATATAAATTAACCACTTTTTGCTAAATGTTCTTTCATTTTCTCAATCAGATTTGTAGGTTCTATTATTTTTAACATTGTCTCCATATACAGTTAATAATGATGATAAATAATCTATTTCATTTAGACTAAATAAGTCTTCGTATACACCCCAAAAGTTGTTATCCTGCTCCCATTTGATTTTTGAAAAATCTAAAATTGGTGTATTTAAGATTCTAATTGCTTTTTATTAATTTTCATTTTGACCAATAGTTTATTTGCTTCATCACTTTGGGTTTGATTAGCTAGTGCCTCTTCAATAGTTATCTGATCTTTTACGCTGTGAATATTATCATTGTTAACTAAAGATTTAATTCTATCTACTCGATATGTTCTCATTTCCATTACTTGATTATCTATTGTACAAAAAAATACCAATAACCATTATCGGAATAGACCCCTATTGGAGACAGTATTTTTTTGTTTGTATTTTTTAAAGAATCATATATTATTTCGATACATTTATTATTTATACAAGCATTGAATATCTCTTTTAATAAGGAATTTTTTTCATTTCTCACAGGAACTTTTAAAAAGAAACACTTTTCAGCTTGTTTTAATTTTTTTAGTAGAGAATCCGAAGAGTTTGAAAGTAATTTTGCAATGACACTTTCTATTTCAAACTGGTAAGGAAAAATCTTTGTATTGTGTCATGCTTTTGTAGGTAAGAATTATTGAAATCATTTCATCTTCTGAAAAAGAAATAGGGGGCAACACTTCTTGATGTAATAAAGTGTAACCACCATTTCTACCAACCTCGGAATAAAAAGGCACGCCCAGAAGACTTAATTCATCTATATCTCTTTGAATAGTTCTAGTGGAGACATTAAATCTTTTGCAAGTTCAGTAGTTGTAAAATTTTTTTATGATTATTTATATATAACCAAATATCTATTAATCTTGTTGATTTTACCATTATACTCCTTAATACTGACATAAAATGACGTAATTTAATTGTATAATATTTTTAGAAAGAGGTAAAGAAAATGAAAACTGCACTTATATTACTGCTTAATGACTATGCTGACTGGGGAAGTTGCTTACATTTCTTCTACAATCAATATGAGCGAAGAATGGACTGTCAAAAACAATTTCTACTCAGAAAGAAGTTAAATCTATAGGAGGTCTGACTACAAAGATTGACTATCTATTAGAAGAAATTCCTTCTCAATATGATTTATTAATTCTAATTGGTGGGAACTCTTGGACAAATGATGATTCTGATATTATTAATCTAGTTAATAATACTTTTAAACAACAATATAATTCTCAGCGCAATTTGTGGCTCAGTTGATTTTATGGCTAGAAATGGTTTATTAAATAATTTTTAAACATACAGGAAATGATTTGAGTTTATGGAATACTTTTGACCAATATTCAAATAAAGATGAATTTCAATTTAAGCAAGCAGTAAGAGATAAGAATCTTGTTACTGCAAATGGTACAGCACCAATTGAATTTGAGCAATTAATTCTTGAAAGCATTGATTATGCTGAAAAATGAAATAGAAAAACAATCTATCTCCATAGGCATGGTTTTTTACGATTATTCAAAAATATGGAAATCCTTTTGCTTAATTAAACTATTGATTACACCATCAATATTATACTTTTGAACACATTAATAAGTTGATACTAGCTGATTTTTGTACTACACTACACTAAAGATCAATTTAAAGAAACTTTCTGTAGAAATATGAGGTGGAATAAAAAGTAGAGCATGTGACCTTACATAGAAGTAAATGAAATCTCAAGATAGAAAACTATTAAAAAGCCTTATCTCCAAGGCTTTTTAATATTCCCCACTATACCTTTTATTTCCAAACTTAAACAATAGCTTGCAATCATTTTTTTTAAATAGTATACTAGGGCTAGACTATGGAATCGTTTGCATAGAATTACGATGAGTTTAAACAGAGAAATCTAGGAGATGAAAACTATGGAATTAACAGCCATTTATCATAGACCGGAGTCGGAGTATGCCTATCTTTATAAAGAAGGTCAAGTGCATATCAGAATTAGGACTAAGAAAGAAGATATAGAGAAAATCGTTTGCACTATGGCGATCCCTTTATTTTTCTTGAGGATTCTTATGAAGATGTAAAAGAGATGGTCAAGGTGACCTCTGATGCCTTATTTGATTATTGGCAAGTAGCTGTTTCTGTGCACTTTGCTAGGCTCCAGTATCTGTTTGAGCTTAAGGATAAAGAAGGTCAAAGCATCTTGTATGGAGATAAAGGTTTCGCTGACAATAGTCCAGAAAACCTTGCTTTAGAAGGCAATGGCTTTAAACTCCCTTATATTCACGAAATCGATGGCTGCAAGGTTCCTGACTGGGTTTCAAAAACAGTCTGGTATCAGATTTTCCCAGAACGATTTGCCAATGGAAATGCCGTTCTTTCACCAGAAGGAGATCTAGATTGGGATTCGTCAATCAGACCTAAAAGTAGTGATTTCTTTGGTGGAGATTTACAGGGGATTATTGACCATCTGGATTATTTACAAGATTTAGGGATTACAGGACTTTACCTCTGTCCCATCTTTGAATCTCCAAGCAATCACAAGTACAATACGACAGATTACTTTGAAATTGATCGACACTTTGGGGACAAGGAGACTTTCCGTCAACTGGTGGAGCAAGCTCATCTGCGTGGCATGAAGGTCATGTTGGATGCGGTTTTCAATCATATGGGCGATAAATCCGCTCAGTGGCAGGATGTTCTCAAGCATGGTGAAAAGTCACCTTACAAAGATTGGTTCCACGTTCAAGATTTCCCAGTGATGAATGATAAGTTCGTGAATCCCAAAGAACTGCCTTATCATACCTTTGCCTTTGCCAGCTATATGCCTAAGTTAAATACGGCAAATCCTGAGGTGAAAGACTATCTCTTAAGCGTTGCGACCTATTGGATTGAACATTTTGATATTGATGCTTGGAGATTGGATGTGGCCAATGAGGTTGATCATCAATTCTGGCGAGATTTTCGTAAGGCTGTTTTGGCCCAAAAGTCTGACCTTTATATTCTTGGAGAGGTTTGGCATACCTCTCAGCCTTGGTTAAATGGAGATGAGTTTCATGCTGTCATGAACTATCCTCTATCCGATAGTATCAAGGACTACTTTTTGAGCAGGAGCAAGAAGACTAGTCAATTCATAGCTGAGATTAATTGCCAGTCCATGTACTACAAGCAGCAGATTTCTGAGGTCATGTTCAATCTCTTGGATTCGCATGATACAGAGCGCATCTTGACGACAGCTAAGGGTGATATCCAGCTGGTCAAATCCGCACTCGCCTTTCTCTTTTTACAAAGGGGAACGCCTTGCATCTATTATGGGACCGAGCTAGAATTGGGCGGAGCTATGGACCCGGATTGTAGACGGGTCATGCCTTGGGACCGGGTTTCCAATAACAATGATATGCTCAATTTTATGAAAAACTTGATTCAGCTTCGCAAAGATGTTGCGGGCATTATTCAGTATGGGAAATTTACCCTAGAAGAAATCAAGCCTAATGTGCTGGCTTTAGAATGGCAACATGATCATCAAGCAATCAGAGCCATTTTTAATCAGTCGAATGAGAATTATCTCTTAGACAGAGATTCAGCTGATTTGGTGAGCCATTGCCAAACTGATGACCAGCAATTTGCCATCTTACCAAAGGGATTTGTAGTTTATTGTGATGAGTCTTGCATTTGAGTTGTGTTTAACTAATATCTTAATCCCATGATGTATTCTAAATAAGATAAGGGAAGTCGGAAGATTATTTTATTTTTGTAATTACTGTAATTATCTGTTATAATATCCCTAAGGAGGAAGCAAGATGGCAGTAAAAACTAGAAAACAAGGGAATTCTATAACAATAACGATTCCAAGTGAATTTAATATTCCGAGTGGCGTGCATTACGATGCTAAATTGTTACCGAGTGGCGAAATTGTCTTTACTCCAGAAAAGGCTGAAAATCTGGTTACTTATATTTCTGACGAATCTTTTGAATTGGATTTAAATAATATTTTTGATGAATACGATGATATTTTTAAAGCTTTTGGTGGAAAAATGACAGTCTATTTAACAGAAATTCAAATTGCAAAGATTAATACTTTAGTTATTCAGCGCTATTCTCCGAAAGAACAAATCAAGACGATTAGTCCATCAGCACTAAATATGATTGTGAACTTACCTGAGCAATTTGTTTTTGGGAAACCTCTTTATCCATCAATCTTTGATAAGGCGACAATTTTTATTTGTTCAATTGATAAAGAAGCATGTTTTTTTGTTGGTGCTAATAAACGAACGGCTTTTTTTATGTTTTTAGTAAAATTTTTTTACGATTAAACGGTTATCATTTTGCTGTTACACTTGAGGAAGCGGTTGAAATGTGTGTAAGAATAGAGGTTGCATCACTGTCTGAGCAAAATTTAAAAAGCTACTCAAAATGGGTTTCTGAACATTCGTTTCGTAATGATAACGATTAAGCTTTTAACTATGCAAAGGAGTGCAATCTTATGCCTAGACCGAAAACTAAAGAAGATCTGCTGTTAGCTGCTAAGGAAAAACTATGAGAAGCTACACACTCTCATTTCCAAATTGTCTGATCAAGAGCTAAATACGCCCTTTGATTTTTCTCGGGATGAAAAGAAGAAAGAGGCCCATTGGAGACGAGATAAAAATCTAAGAGATGTTTTGATTCACCTCTATGAGTGGCATCAGCTCTTGTTGAATTGGGTGCATTCCAATCAAAAGGGGCAAGAGCAGCCTTTTCTTCCTGCTCCCTATAACTGGAAGACTTATGGAGAGCTGAATCTGGAATTTTGGAAGAAACATCAGAATACTTCTCTTGAAGAGGCAACTGGGATCTTTCGTCAGTCCCATCAAGATGTTTTGGACTTGGCAGACACATTTACAAACGAAGAATTATTTTCAAAAAATTTATATAAATGGGTCGGAGGGACTGTACTAGGTTCCTATTTTGTAAGTGCTACCTCCAGTCATTATGACTGGGCCATGAAAAAATTGAAGGCCCATCAAAAAAATGTAAAGCAAAATAGTCTGTAGAAGACAAGAATTAGAGAGAAATAAGAATGAAAAAATACAGCAAAATAATCATGTCCTGCGTCTGCCTGGCTATGGCTTTGGGGCTGGCAGCATGTGCTAGTTCGCAGAAAAATAAAGAAACAAGTCAAACTACATCAACTTATTCAAATCTAAACAGTAAAAAGAGTGTCGAAGAAGTCAAGAATTTGTTGGCAGCCGACTTGGATAAAGACAGTGTCAATAATTTTGTCAATCTAGTCAATGACTACAATGGACTTGTTGGCTCTACTGGATTAACGGGCGATTTCACTAAATTTACCAAAACCGAATATGATGTAGAAAAAATCAATCCTCTATGGCAGGCAAAGAAGGGCGATTTTATCGGAACAAATTGTCGGATTAATACTTATACTTTGCTGAAAAATAGCATCGAAATCCCTCAAATCGAAAAAGATGACGAACTCTTGTTCATAGATAATGATTCGATTGACAAGGGCAAGCTCTTTGATGCCAAGGATAAGGAAGAATTTAATATCCTGTTTTCAAGAGTCAAAACTGAAGCGACTCAAGATGTCAAAGTCCATGCTAAGAAGATGGAGGAATACTTCAAACAGTTCAAGTTTAATGAAAAGGCTCGAATGCTTTCAGTCATTGTCCACGATAATCTTGATGGCGATTCTCTCTTTGTCGGTCATGTCGGCGTCTTGGTTCCAGATAAAGATGGCTACTTATTTATCGAAAAGCTGACATTTGAAGAGCCTTATCAGGCAATCAAATTTGCGACCAAGGAAGATGTCTACAAATACTTGCAGACCAAATATAAGGACTACACAGGGGAAGGCCTAGCTAAGCCCTTTATCATGGACAATGATAAGTGGGTAGAGGGTAAGTAGTTTGCTTTAGTTAGCATTAAGAAAATAGAAGAGGGAGATTTAGCGTATGGAATTAAAAGATTTTACAGAAAAAGAGCAGGAGCAGATTAATCGAGGGCTCAGCACCGCAGAAATTTCCGATAAGGAAGCTGCCAAAAAGATTCTGGCACTCGTGCCCGAGGAATGGATTAAGAGGATTCCTTTCTTTGTGAGAGGGCATGCGACGACCAAGACCGTTGAGCGAGTTGCTAAGCAATATCCTGAACTATACGCTGTCGCTAAGCAGCAAGGCGAACTTCCTGCCAAGGAAAGAGAAGAATTGCGCGTGATAATGACAAGCATTTTTGAAGAAAAGATGAATAAGCACAAGATTAATTGAGCCCTTACTTTGAAAGAAGTAAGAGCCTTAGGAAGTCACTGGAAGCAGTGGCTTTTTCGTTTTTTATGGACATGACGAAGCTATTCACTAACGCTATCTTTGGATGCAGGCTTCTAATTGGGCTTTGGGACTATTCTCCATGAGAATTATCGGCAAAAATGGTATAATGTTCCTATATTTTCTAGAGGAAAAGGCAGGCTATGAAATTACTTTATACAGATATTCGCCATTCTTTGACCAAGGTGTTGGTGGCTGAGGCTGAGAGATTGGTGGCGGCTGGTAAGCGAGTCTTTTATATTGCGCCTAATTCGCTTTCTTTTGAGAAGGAGCGGGCGGTTTTGGAGTGTTTAGAAAATCAGGCTTCCTTTGCCATTACGGTGACGCGCTTTGCCCAGATGGCGCGGTATTTTGTCCTTAATGATGTCCGGCAAGGGCAGAGTTTGGACGATATTGGTCTGGGAATGCTGATTTATCGGACCTTGACAGAGTTAGATGATGGAGAGCTTAAGGTCTATGGCAGGATTAAGAAGGATTCTCAGTTTATCCAGCAGCTGATGGATCTTTACCATGAACTGCAGACTGCCCAGATGTCCTTTGCGGATCTAGAATTTCTCGAGGAGCCTGAGAAGCGGGAGGATCTGGTCAAGATTTTTACAGCGGTGACTGCTGCTCTGAATAAGGGCGATTTTGATGCGTCTTCTCAGATTGCTGCTTTTGCCCAGCATATTCTGGCTGGCGACACAGATGAGGAACTGGAGAATTTGGCTCTGGTCATTGATGGCTTTACTCGTTTTTCTGCCGAAGAGGAATATCTGGTCAGTCTCCTGCATCGAAAAGGTGTGGAGATTGTCATCGGGACCTATGCCAGCCAAAAAGCCTATCGAGCAGCCTTTCGTGAGGGCAATCTCTATCAGGCCAGCGTGGATTTTCTGAGAAAGCTGGCCGAGAGCTATCAGGTCAAGCCTGACTATATCCCTCATGCAGAAGCAGAAGATGCCTTTGGGCGGATTTCCAAGATCTTGGAGAGTCGCTATGGCTTTTCAGAGCCAGCTGTTGCAGTTAGTGAGACAGACCGCTCGCGCCTTCAGATTTGGGCTACTATGAACCAGAAAGAAGAGCTGGAGTATGTAGCTAAGTCCATCCGGCAGCGGGTTCATGATGGTGTGCGCTATAAGGATATTCGTCTGCTCTTGGGAGATGTGGAAGCCTACCAGCTTCAGCTCAAGACCATTTTTGACCACTATCAGATTCCCTACTATCTGGGGCGGAGCGAGTCGATGGCACAGCATCCGCTGGTCCAGTTTGTGGAGTCCTTGGAGCGGGTCAAGCGTTATAATTTCCAACTGGAAGACCTGCTCAATCTCTTAAAGACAGGCCTCTACGGAGATTTGACTCAGGAAGAGCTGGATTATTTTGAGCAATATCTGCGCTTTGCGGACATTAAGGGAGCAGGCAAGCTAGCTAAGGATTTCACGGCCAATAGCCAAGGGAAATTTGACCTAGACCGTCTCAATCATATTCGCCGCCGGGTTATGACTCCGCTGCAAGACTTTTTCAAATCCCGCAGCAAGACGGCGTCGGGGCTCTTAGCTAAATTTACAGAATTTGTCCAAGCAGCTCGTTTGTCGGATAATTTGACAGCTCTGTTAAAGGGAGCAAGTCAGCAGGAGCAGGAGCGTCATGAGGAAGTCTGGAAGGCTTTCAGCCATGTCTTAGAGCAGTTTGCTCAAGTCTTTGCAGATAGCAAGGTCAAACTGGACGATTTCTGGCCGTGATCCTGTCGGGCATGCTTTTGTCCAATTATCGGACGGTGCCGGCAACAGTAGATGTGGTCAAGGTCCAGTCTTATGACCTGATAGAGCCTTTAGCAGCTCCTTACGTCTATGCGATTGGACTGACCCAGGAGCGTTTCCCGAAAATCGCGCAAAACAAGAGTTTGCTCAGTGATGAAGACCGGGCTCGGCTTAATGATGTGACAGATTCTCAGGCGGAACTGCAGATTGCCAGCTCAGAAAATCTCAAGAAGAATCGCTATACAGCTCTGTCGCTGATGAATTCTGCTACCAGAGATCTGGTCTTGTCTGCACCGGCCTTGGTAAATGAAGTAGAGGACAGCATGTCGACCTATCTGCTGGAATTGACTGCAGCTCCGCTTTCCTTGCCTATCATTGTCAAAAAGCCTCAGGCTTCCAGTGATGATATTGGCAGCTACCGAGCTCTGCTTTCTCAAATCATCGAGCTCCACCAAGAGGAGATTGACCGAGAGTGGACAGCAGAGGAGCAGACTTTTTGGGCAGTGGCTGTGCGGGTTATTCGCAAGAAGTTAGCAGCAGAAGGCATCAGCATTCCGCAAATCAGCAAGGAACTGAAAGCGGAGTCTCTGCAACCGGAAACACTGCAAGCCCTTTATCCAAAAAATCAGCCTCTCCGACTTTCAGCCTCTGCTTTAAACGAATATTTCCGGCATCAGTATGCTTATTTTCTCAAGTATGTTCTGCGCCTGCAGGAAGAGTGGACCATTCATCCAGATGCTCGCAGTCATGGAATTTTCCTCCATCGGATCTTTGAAAAGGTCCTGCAGGATGATTCGTCAGCTGATTTTGAACGGCGTTTAGCGCAGGCTATGGAAGAGACCAGCCGAGAGGCCGAGTTTGAGAGTATCTACAGTGAGTCAGGACAGACCCGTTTTGCGCGCCAGCTCTTGCTAGATACAGCGCGGGCGACCGGCCGGGTGCTGGCTCATCCAAGCGGGATCGAGACCATTGGTGAGGAGACAGGCTTTGGTTCTGCTTCTAAGCCTTTCCCTAATCTTGGAAAATGGCAGAGCAGTGACCGTGAGAGGTAAGGTGGACCGAATTGACCGTTTGACCAAGACCGAGAGTTTGGGAGTGGTGGACTATAAGTCTGGCGATATTAAGTTCAGCTTTGAAAAGTTCTTTAATGGACTGAATTCTCAGCTGCCGACCTATCTGGCAGCGATTGAGGAGTTAGCAGACTATCAAGAGGATAAGGGAACTTTTGGCGCCATGTATTTGCAGATGACCGATCCGATTGTGGCGCTTAAAGATACCAAGACCTTGTCGGATGCAGTCAATCAGTCTATGAAGCCACTCCAGTACAAGGGGCTTTTTGTGGCTGATGCTGTCAAGGAGCTTGGTCCGCTCTATGAGAAAAATAAGACCAACTTGCTGAGCCAGGAAGACTTGGACTTGCTGCTGGCCTACAATGCTTATCTCTACAAAAAGCTGCAGAAGGCATTCTATCAGGCCACTTTTGCAGTCAATCCTTATACAGAGAATGGGCGCAGCATTGCTCCTTATGTAGAGCAGTTTAAGGCTATTACTGGCTTTGAAGCTAATCTCCACCTAGGACAGGCACGCCAGTTAGAAAAGCTGGATGCAAGTAAGTTTGATAGGCGGCCGACTGGTGAGAAGTTACACCAGGCCTGGTTAGAAAAAGATGAGGGAGGAGATGGAAAAAAATGAAGAGAATTCCTTTTTTTAACTGCAGAAGAAATTGCTCTTACAGCAAGCCCAAGAAGCTGCTTCGGACAAGCCACAGAAAAAGACGGTAGAGCAGATTGAGGCCATCTACTCCTCTGGCCAGAATATTCTGGTCTCCGCTTCAGCCGGATCGGGTAAGACTTTTTGTCATGGTCCAGCGGATTATCGACCAGATTCTTAGAGGTGTTGCTGTCAGTCAGCTCTTTATCTCAACCTTTACTGTCAAGGCGGCAGGCGAGCTAAAAGAGAGGTTGGAGAAGGAACTGGGGCAGGCCTTGAAAGAGGCCGATAGTCCTGAACTCAAGCAACATATAGCCCAGCAATTAGCTGATCTGCCCAATGCTGACATCGGCACTATGGACGCCTTTAACCAGAAAGTACTTAGTCGCTATGGTTACCTGTTTGGTTTGGCACCGAATTTTCGGATTCTCCAGTCTGCCAGTGAGCAGCTGATTCTGCAAAATGAAGTTTTTCAGTCAAGTGTTTGACCGTTACTATGACAGCGAGCGTCAGGCTTTGTTTAGCCGTTTGGTAAAGAACTTTACTGGTAAGCGCAAGGATTTATCAGTTTTCGAGAGCAAGTTTATCGGATTTACAACTTTCTGCAGTCAACTAGCAGCCCTCAGCGCTGGCTGGAAGAAACCTTCCTCTATGGCTATGAGCACAGTGATTTTGCGGCAGAGAGAGAGAGGATATTTGGTCAAATCAAATCATCCCTTTGGGAGCTGGAAACCTTCTTTTCTGCCCATCTGGAGCATGAAGGAAGAGAATTTGCAGGTGCTAAATATCAGGAAAATGTCCAAGATGCTTTGACCGTCTTATCAGGCCTGAATGAACGGTCCTCAATAGAAGAAACAGCTCAGATTCTCAAACAGATTGTGGCACTATCCCAACTGTCCAATGGCCAGGCCTTTACAGCTCGGGTTGGCAAGAATGCAGACGAGCTCAAAAAAGAGATGGCCAAGGACTACAATGAGACCAGGAAGCCTATGATTGAGCGGCTGCGAAGCTTCGACCAGCAGCTTTATCAGCTGGACTTTATCGAGCAGCATCAGGATGAGTGCCTGCCTCTGGTTGAGCTTCTGCGGGATTTTGTGGCGGACTTTGCACAGGCTTATTTGGAGCGTAAGAAGGCGGAAAATGCCTTTGAATTTGGTGACATCAGCCATTTTGCTATTGAGATTTTAGAGACTTTTCCAGAGGTGCGTCGCTTTTATCAGGAACGCTACCACGAGGTCATGGTGGATGAGTATCAGGATACCAACCACACGCAGGAGCGCATGCTGGACTTGCTTTCCAGAGGGCAAAATCGCTTTATGGTGGGCGATATCAAACAGTCTATCTACCGTTTCCGTCAAGCCGATCCGCAGATTTTCAGTGATAAGTTTAAGGCCTATCAAGAGGATGGCAGTCAGGGCAAGCTGATTGTCTTCAAGGAAAATTTCCGTAGTCATCTTGAGGTGTTGGAAGCGACCAACGATGTTTTTAAACGCCTGATGGATGAAGAAGTTGGGGAAATTGACTACAATGAAACCCACTATCTGGTGGCTGGCAATCCAGCTAAACGTGAGCCTAATCCAGCCAACCGCGCTTCCTTCTTAATCTATGAAGGCTCTAAGGTGAGTCCGGAAGAGGAGGCTGATGAGGGCTTGCCACAGGCAGTATCAGCTGGGGAAGTGGACCTAGTCATCAAGGAAATCATTCGCCTGCACAATGAAGAAGGAGTGGCTTTTAAAGATATTACGCTGCTGACGGCTTCCAGAACTCGCAATGATTTGATTTTAGCTGCCTTTGAGCAGCACCAGATTCCGCTGGTACCAGATGATGGCGCCGCAAACTATCTGCAGTCAGTAGAGGTACTGGTTATGCTAGATACTCTGCGGACCATCAATAATCCGCTGAATGACTATGCCCTGACCGCCCTTCTCAAGTCTCCCATGTTTGACTTTGGTGAGGACGAGCTGGCTCGGCTGTCCCTGCAGGCCAGTCAAGAGCGTTCTCAGGAAAATCTCTATGAAAAATTGCTTAATGCCCTCCAAGAAAGAGGTTTGCAAACAGCTTTAGTCACTGAGGAACTGCAGAAAAAATTGCAGCATTTCCATGAGACCCTGCAAAGCTGGCGGACCTATTCCAAGACGCACTCCCTGTATGATTTGATTTGGAAGATCTACTTGGGACCGTTTCTACTATGACATGGTGGGGGACTCTAGCTAATGGTGCCCAGAGACAGGCCAATCTCTATGCCCTCTCTTTGCGGGCCAATGAGTATGAAAAGTCTAGCTTTAAAGGCCTGTCTCGCTTTTATCGGGATGATAGACCGTATCTTGGAAAATCAGCATGATCTCAGCCAGTGTAGCAGTGGCGGCGCCTGAGGACGCCGTTCGTCCTGCATGACCATTCACAAGAGTAAGGGGCTGGAGTTCAAGTATGTCTTCCCTGCTCAATATGGATAAGGCCTTCAACCGTCAGGATAGCAGCTCTGCTATTATCCTTAGCCGGACCAAGGGAATCGGCATTAAGTATGTAGCGGATGTATCGGTGTCTGTGGAAGACCCTATGCGCCGAATCAGCTGCGCATTTCTATGGATACGCTGCCTTATCAGCAGAATCTAGCGGAGCTGCAGTTGGCTAGTTTGTCTGAGCAGATGCGTTTGCTTTATGTGGCCATGACGCGGGCTGAAACCAAGCTCATCTGGTCGGCAAGGGCAGTCAGAGGCCTTGGATAAGCGTCAGTGGGGCAAGAGCCAACAAGGGCGTTTTGTCTGCCAGTCTGCGCAGCCAACTCAACAATTTCCAAGACTGGCTCTATGCCATTCAGGCTGTTTTTTCTGATGAGAATCTCGCCTATGAGACCCGTTTTGTCACTGATGAGGAGTTAACTGCTGAAGAGATAGGGCGAATTAATGAGCCTGTGCTCTTTCCAGCGGATGATTTGACAGATAATCGTCAGTCGGACGACATCCGTCGGGCTCTGGATATTTTAGAAAGCGTGGACCGGCTGAATAGCCAGTACCGATCTGCCATTGAGCTGCCTAGTGTACGAACTCCAAGCCAGATTAAGAAGTTTTATGAGCCCATCATGGATACGGATGGTCTGGATATCATGGATGAGCGAGCAGCTTTTCGGCCTCAGCCTAGCTTTGAGTTGCCTGATTTTGGCAGAAAAGCCACGGTGACTGGGGCGCAAGTCGGCAGTGCCGTTCATGAACTCATGCAGCGAATTCCTTTGGATAGCAGGCCCAGCATGGCTGTACTTCGTTCTGCCTTGGCTCAGGTTCAGGCCGATGAAGCGGTCAAAAAGCAGATTCAACTGCCTAAGATTGCATCTTTCTTCGAGACGGATTTGGGGCGACTCTTGATTGAGAACAGTGATAGAGTTCGTCGAGAAGCACCATTTGCCATGCTCAAGCAAGATGAGGACAGCGGTCAGGAGTTTGTTTTGCGGGGGATTTTGGATGGCTATCTGCTCTTTGAGGACCGGATTATCCTCTTTGACTACAAGACGGATAAATACAAAGAGCCATCTGAGCTGATTGCTCGCTATCGAAGCCAGCTAGACTTATATGCTCAAGCTCTCAGCCGCTCTTATGGCATTTCGCAGATTGAAAAATATTTGATTCTGCTAGGCGGTGAGCAGCTGCAGGTGGTTAAGGTTGACTGATTCGTTTGTCGTGTTCGGAAAGGAAGGAAGCCTGTGGAACAGTTAGAACGGATTCAAAAAATGGAAAAGCACCTGAATAAATATTCTCAGGTATTGGCAAGAGCTCAGGAAGCTTTAGCTGAACTAGAGCGCTGCCAGTCAGATTATATCCAGCTGAGGGACTACTATACTGGTCAGGAATTTTTTGATGATTTAGAATTCTCGAATGGACCGGATTTCCCTGAAAATATAGCGTGCGGCGTCTTAAGTGAAGATGCTGTCTATGACCTGATGGGGGAGCATTTTGAAACAGCGATTAACCTGTTGGATTTGTCCAGCTCTATGCTGAAAGAGCGTTAATACATTTGAGAAAAGATATTCAATTTTTCAATTTTCCTCTTGCTTTTTAATAAAAATTCATGTAGAATATTCAACAATAAATTGAAAGCGATGAGAGAAAAAGTCTAAGACAAGAAACAGAGAGTGCCTAATGGTGAGACGGCATGCAATACTTAGACGACACATTCTTGAGTGCGGATGCGAAATCAGTCAGCAGTCTGAGACTAGTGTCCGACGGCTGATTGCCGTTATCAATCTGGAGTCTCTGTACTCCCAGAGGGTCCTCAGGCGACTGAGGTCCGAATAAAAGGTGGAACTGCGTGTCAACGTCCTTGCAAAGTGCGAGGGCTTTTTATTATATTTAAATCAGAAGATTCCTATTTTCCTTTTTAGCAAAGCGGTAAATTTCGTCTTTCATTTATTAGAAGTTCTAAAAGATAATCAGAGTCAGATAATGGCTAGTGCGTGAAAAGAGAGGGTGGCAAGATGGTTAAGCTAAAAGGTCTCAGGCAGATCAATCCCTATGTAGCAGGGCAGCAGCCTAATGAGCCAGACATGATTAAGCTCAATACCAATGAAAATGCTTATGGACCAAGTCCTAAGGTGGCAGAGGCCCTGCAGAACTTTGATGTCCAGGAGTTGCGAAAGTATTCCAGTTTGGACCAGACGGAGCTTTGTCAGGCTTTGGCGGCCAACTTGGGTGTATCACCCGACCAGCTCATTATCGGAAACGGAAGTGACGACATCTTGTCCATGGCTTTTCTGGCCTTCTTTAACAGTGGCGAGTCGGTCTTATTTCCAGACTTGACCTATGGTTTTTACAAGGTCTGGGCTGACCTCTATCACGTGCCTTTTCGCGAAATCCCTCTGACAGATGATTTTGAGGTCCATCCGTCAGATTATTTTGGAGATAATGGCGGCATTATCCTAGCTAATCCTAATGCTCCGACGGGGATTTATCTGCCGCTGGAACAGTTGGAGGAAATTCTGGCGTCCAATCAAGATGTGGTCGTGGTGGTGGACGAGGCCTATATTCACTTTGGCGGTCAATCTGCCCTGCCTCTTCTAGAAACCTATCCCAACCTCTTTATCACACGGACCTTTTCCAAGGATGCGGCCTTGGCTGGTTTGCGGGTAGGTTACGGCATTGGCCATCCAGACTTAATAGCCGTCATGAAAGCTGTTAAGGACTCCATCAATCCTTACTCAGTGGATATGTTAGCAGAGCGTTTAGCCCTTGCGGCAGTGAAAGATTGGGATTATTATCTCGAGACCGGTAGAGCCATTCAAGAGACCCGAGATTGGTTTGTTGGGGAATTGGCTGCGCTGGATTTCCAAGTCCCTGCCAAAAGTCAGACCAACTTTGTCTTAGCCCAGCCTACTAGAATCTCTGCAGCAGAGCTTTTTCAGCAGTTAGGGGAGCTTCAGATTTATGTGCGGTATTTTTCCAAAAGCAGAACGAATCAAAGACTTTCTGCGTATCTCTATCGGACGGCGAGAGGAGATGGAAGCAGTCCCATAGCTATCAAGGAAATTTGCAGCGGCTGAGAGTTGAGACTCAGAGCCAGTCAGTGTAAGAATAGAGCAAGAAAGGAAAAGCAGCCTATGAATAAAATCACCCTTCCGATTGGCATGCATGACAAGCTTTTTCAAGAGGGCGCGTGTAACCCTACGAGATTGAGCGGGGACATCAGTGATTTCCTGATGGCTCAGGGCTTCAATCGGATTGACACGCCGACTTTGAGCACTTCGAGGTCTTCAGTGACCATGTGAGTCCCCATCATTATCATCTTTTTCGATAAAAAGGCGAGCTATTGGTGCTACGGCCTGATGTGACCAGCCAGATTGGTCGGGTCATTGCTTCGACCAGAGTGCATACGCCGACCAAGTTTTTCCTATTCGGGCAAGGTTTTTCACTATCAAGAAGAGCTGCGCGGTCTTGCCAACGAGCTCAGCCAAGCTGGTATTGAGATTATCGGTCATCCAGCTCGCGAGGCGGTGCTTGAGGCGATCAAGACAGCCAAGCAGTCGCTGGATTTGGTGCAAGTCAGTCTTATCAGTTTGAGTTTTCCCATGCAGCAATCCTGCAGACAATCCTAGAGAGTCTGGCCTTGGATTCGCAGTGAGGAGGCCCAGCTGCTTGATTATATTCGCAAGAAAAATCGGACAGGACCTTTGAATTCACCCAGACCAGAGCGAGTGAATTTGATGATTTTTGCAGGGAGTTGCCCTATTTGTTTGGTCCTAGCCAACAGGTTTTAGCTAGGGCTAGAGAGATAGTTGGCAACGAGCGGATATTGACGGCTCTAGATGATGTAGAGCAGGTTCTACAGAGCCTATCAGGCTTGCTGGAGCAGACAACGATGGACTTGGGACAGGTGGCGGCCATGCCTTACTATACCGGCCTGACCTTCAAGGTCTTTGGCGACCGAGTACCAGATGCCTTTCTATCTGGTGGTCGCTATGACCAGCTTTTCAAGCGCTTCGGGGCAGCAGAGCTGACAGCTATCGGCTGGTCCCTAGACATTGACAGTGTCTATCAGGCCATTCATGATGACCTGCCGGACGAGGGCGGAAAGGAAGGTGATGGCAGATGAGTCAGATTACCATTGCCCTGACCAAGGGGCGGATTGAGGAAGATACGGTCAAGCTCTTGACCAAGGCTGGCTTTGATATGTCCTTCATGGCAGACAAGGGCCGCAGCTTGATTTTTGAAAGCCCAGACGGTCGCTTTCGCTTTCTCTTGGTCAAAGGGCCTGATGTGACGACCTATGTGCGCCATGGAGTCGCTGATTTGGGAATTGTTGGTAAGGATATTCTCTTTGAGCATCCGACTGGCTATCTGGAGCTGCTGGATCTGAACTTTGGCCTTTGTAAATTCCTCACTGGCCTCGGTGCCCCAGCTATGACCCTCATGATCACAAGCGCAAGCGGATTGCGACCAAGTACCCAACGGTGGCGACTGACTATTTTAATCAAAAAGGGAGGATGTGGAAATCATCTCCATCCAAGGCAGCGTGGAGATTTCACCGGTGCTGGGTCTGGCGGATGCCATTGATCGACATTGTTGAGACAGGGCATACCTTGTCAGCCAACGGCCTGCTGGTTTTTGAAGACATTTGTCGGTGTCCGCCCGGCTCATTGCCAATCAGGCTTCCCTGAAAAATAACCCGGATATCATGCCTTTTGTGGCAAAGATTGAATCCCTAGTAGGAAGAAGAGAGGTGGCTTTTTAAATGACAATTATCAAGCGTTTAAGCGGAAGTAACGAAGAAATTTTCACGGATTTTATACGAAGAGCAGCTGCAGCTCAGCCAGCAGAACTTAGATGTGAAGAAGCGGTGGCTGAGATTATTGAAACGGTCAAACAAGACGGTGACCAAGCTTTAAGAGACTATACCATGCTCTTTGACAAGGTTGAGGTGGCAGAATTTGAGATTGGGCAGGAGCTGATTGACCAGGCCTTTGAGGAGATTGATCCAGAGGTCTTGTCTGCCCTGAAAAATGCCCAAGCCAATATCGAATCCTACCACCGCCAGCAGTTGGAGACTGGTTTTGAGGATAGTCCCAGTGAGGGCGTTGTTCGTGGTCAGTTGATTCGGCCGATTGAGTCGGGTTGGTACCTATGTACCCTAGGGCACTGCAGCATATCCGTCCTCCGTTCTCATGAATGTTATCCCAGCCAAGATTGCCGGTGTCAAAGAAATCATTATGATTACACCGCCCCAGGAGCACTTTACCCCAGCGATTTTGGTCGCTGCCAAGCTGGCTGGTGTGGATCAGATTTTCCAAATTGGCGGAGCCCAAGGTGTAGCTGCCCTGGCTTATGGAACTGAGAGCATTCCCAAGGTGGATAAGATAACTGGACCGGGCAATATCTTTGTGGCTACAGCCAAGAAGATGGTTTATGGTGTCGTGGGAATTGACATGATTGCCGGACCTTCGGAGATTGGAGTCATTGCAGATTGCTCAGCCAGTCCAGTCTATGTGGCAGCTGACCTCTTGTCGCAAGCTGAGCACGACAAGCTGGCTCGGGCTATTCTGGTGACCGACTCGGAGGAGCTGGCAGACCAAGTCGAAGCAGAACTGGACAGACAGCTGAAAGAGCTGCCGCGAGAGAAAATCGCGCGTGCTTCGATTGAGAACAACGGCCGTATCATCCTTGCGCCTTCTAAGGAAGCTATGTTCGAGCTCATGAATCAGGTGGCACCGGAGCATTTGGAAATTGCCATGGATGATGCTTATAGCTATCTGGATCAGGTTGAAAATGCTGGCTCTGTCTTTCTGGGGCATTATACTAGCGAGCCAATTGGTGACTACTATGCGGGAGCCAATCACGTTTTGCCGACCACCAGCACCAGCCGTTTTTCATCAGCTCTAGGTGTCTATGACTTCATCAAGCGCATCCAGTACACCCAGTATAGCCGTGCTGCTGTAGGGGCGGCTGACAAGGATATTACCAGTCTGGCCTATGCAGAAAGCCTGCAGGGACATGCCAAGGCCATCGAAGCCCGCAGACAGAAAAAATAGAAGGAGTTGCCATGAGACAAGCTGAAATCAAGCGTAAAACACAGGAGACCGATATTGAACTGGCTGTGAATCTCGACCAACAGGAGCCGGTAGCTATCGAGACTGGTGTCGGATTCTTTGACCATATGCTGACCCTTTTTGCCCGCCACAGTCGGATTTCTCTGACGGTTAAGGCTGAAGGTGACCTTTGGGTGGACAGCCACCATACGGTTGAGGATGTGGGTATCGTGTTAGGACAGGCTCTGCGTCAGGCTCTGGGAGACAAGGCAGGTATCAACCGCTACGGCACTAGCTTTGTGCCCATGGACGAAACCCTAGGCATGGCCAGTCTGGACTTATCCGGTCGCTCCTATCTGGTCTTTGAGGCTGATTTTGACAATCCCAAGCTTGGGAGTTTTGACACCGAGCTGGTAGAGGAATTTTTCCAAGCCCTAGCCTTTAATCTGCAGATGAATCTGCACCTGAAAATCCTTCATGGCAAGAACAGCCACCACAAGGCGGAAAGCCTCTTTAAAGCGACTGGCCGAGCTCTGCGGGAGGCTATTACGATAAATCCAGAGATTCATGGAGTCAACTCCACCAAGGGCTTGCTCTAGCTTGCCCTTCTGAGTGAAAGGAGTTGATGTAGAGATGATGATTGTTATTGATTATGACGCGGGAAATACTGCCAATGTTCTCCGCGCTCTGGCTCAGGTCGGAGTAGAAGCGCGTCTGTCAGCTGACCCGCAGGAAATTTTAGCTGCCGATGGTTTGATTTTACCAGGTGTCGGTGCTTTTCCTACTGCCATGCAGGAGTTGGAAAAGCGAGGGCTGGTGTCAGTTATTCAGGAGGCTGTGGCTGATGGCAAGCCTCTCTTGGGCATTTGCTTAGGCATGCAGCTCCTGCTGGAGGTTGGATTGGAGAATGGTCAAAGCTCTGGACTGGGTTTGATTCCCGGTGTTTGCCGCCGGATTCCGGACCAGGCTGGTCTGCCTGTGCCTCACATGGGCTGGAATGACTTACAAATCCAGCAGTCGTCTGCTTTGACAGCTGGTCTTGATGGCCAGTCAGTCTATTTCGTCCATAGCTACTATACGGATGTTCCGGAGGAGTACTTGGATGTGACGGCTGATTATGGGCTGCCTATCCCAGCCATGATTCACCAAGGGTCGGTCTTTGGCTGCCAGTTTCACCCAGAAAAGTCTGGTGCTGTTGGCCTCGGTATCCTAGAGAAGTTTAAGGAGTATGTCTATGAAAATACTGCCCGCTATTGATATCAAAGATGGCCAGGCCGTCCGCCTTTTTAAAGGGGATTTTAGCAAGAAGACGGTAGTCAATCCCGATGTCTTGGAGCAAGCTCGAGTTTTCAAAGAAGCCGGGGTTACTATGATTCATGTGGTTGACTTGGACGGAGCCTTAGAAGGTCGGGCGGCCAATCGGGATTTGATTGCCCAGATTAAAGCGGAAACTGGTCTAGCTATCCAAGTCGGGGGCGGCATCCGCAGTCTGGAGCAGATTGAAGATTACCTGGCGGTTGGCATTGACCGTGTCATTATTGGCTCTATGGCTGTTAAGAATCCTGAATTTGTTGAGGCTGCGCTGGAGCGCTTTGGAAGCAGCAAAATCGTAATTGGCATTGATGCGAAAGAGGGGCTGGTTGCGACTGAGGGCTGGCTGGAAACTAGCAATCAGGACTATGTCAGTCTGGCGCTGGCCATGGAAAAAATCGGTGTCCGACTCTTTGTCTATACAGATGTGGACCGAGACGGGACTCTGACTGGTCCCAATATCCAGCATTATCAAAAATTGCTGGCGTCCCTCAAGCATGCTCATGTCATTGCCTCTGGTGGCATCCAGTCAGCGGATGATCGAAGAGCTGAAAAACTGGGTTTGGCTGGAGCCATTGTGAGGGCAAGGCCTATTACAGTGGACGAATTCGCCTAGATCAGATCAAGAAAGCAGAAAGGGATAGACATGCTGAAAAACGAATCATTCCCTGTCTGGATGTCAGGACGGTCGGGTGGTCAAGGGCATCAACTTTGTCAATCTCGACTGATGTGGGCGATCCAGTCGATGCGGCCAAGGCTACTATGAAGCTGGCTGCGATGAGTTGATCTTTCTGGACATCACCGCCACCCATGAGGAGCGGGACACTACGGTCGAGATGGTCCGGCGCGTGGCGGAGCAGGTTTTCATTCCCTTTACCGTCGGGGGCGGCATTCGCACGGTTGAGGACATGAAGCGGATGCTGCAGGCTGGTGCGGATAAGGTTGCAGTTAATTCCTCAGCACTGGCAAATCCTCAGCTTTTGGCTGACTGCGCTGAGAAATTCGGCAGCCAATGCGTGGTACTGGCTGTGGATGCTAAGAAAGAAGCGGATGGCAGCTGGCATGTCTATCTAGCTGGTGGCCGCAAGGACAGCGGTCGTGACCTGTTAGACTGGGTTCAAGAAGCTGTCAGTCTTGGAGCGGGGGAAATTCTTTTGACCAGTATGGACAAGGACGGGACCAAGTCTGGTTTTGACTTGCCAATGCTGGAAGCCGTCTCCCAAGTGGTTTCCGTTCCTATCATCGCCTCTGGTGGTGCTGGCAGTAGCCAGCATATCCTAGAAGTTTTTGAAAAGACTGCAGCGACAGGTGCCTTGGCCGCTTCGATTTTCCATTATGGTCAGGTCTCCATCGCAGAGACCAAAAAAGCCATGCGGGAAGCTGGATTGGAGGTGCGCATCTGATGACAGAAGTAAAGATAGATTTTCAAAAGCAAGGCGGTCTCATACCTGCCATTATCCTAGACCACACCAGCAAAGAAGTCCTTATGCTGGCCTATCTCAATGAAGAAGCCTACCATCTGACCCGCACCAGCGGTCAGATGTGGTACTGGAGCCGGTCACGTCAGGAGCTTTGGCATAAGGGAGCCACCAGCGGCCACTACCAGACTGTCAAAAATCACAGCTGATCTGCGACCCTAGATACCCCTGCTGATCGAGGTAGACCAGCTGGGAGCAGCCTGTCATACCGGTGCTAGATCCTGCTTTTTCCATTCAATCTGGGAAGAGGATGGCAGCAAAGCTGACTAAAAGCTCCCTTGCTTTACTTTTGTACTTGGTTAATGCAAAAATAAAACTAAGAAGTAAGTATCAAGACACCAACCTACCATTGGAAAGAATGGTTTTTTATAGTAAAAATAAGGACAGTAACAAGGAGATACTATGCTAGAAACCCTCATCAAGAAGCCCTCAAACGCAAAAGAGCCCAAGGAAGGCTCCTATACCAGCTATCTCTATGACAAGGGGCTGGACAAGATTCTCAAAAAAGTCGGTGAAGAAGCGACAGAAGTGGTCATTGCGGCTAAAAATGATGATAAGAACGAGATGGCCAATGAGACAGCTGATTTGCTCTACCATCTGGCGGTCGCTCTCGTCGAGACTGGCGTCAGTCTGGAAGAGGTAGAGGCTGTCCTCCAGGGCCTGTCAGGCAAGCAGAGCCGGATTCATGACCGACCTGAAATTGACCATTACTAAACGGATATAAGATTTGCAGAAAAGGCGGTCCAGCATGCGCGACAACCATCTTCATACCTATTTTTCCTATGATTCTGAGACAGATTTCTGTGACTATCTGGACCATTACGAAGGCGAGATTGTCACCACCGAGCACTATGATTTGTCCAATCCCTACCCTTGCGAAGCCGCCTTGCCCCACGATGATGTGCCTGACTATGCGGCCTATTCAGCAAAAATAGCAGAGCTGAACCAGCAGTATGGCAACCGCATCAAAAAGGGAATTGAAATTGGCTAATACGCTCCGCGTAAAGACGATATTCTAGCTTTCCTAGCGGACAAGGATTATGACCTCAAGCTCCTGTCTGTCCACCACAATGGCAGCTTTGACTATCTGGAAGAGCCAGTCCTGCAGCTGGATAAGATGGAGCTGATTCCCTCCTACCTAAGAGAGCTGGAAGAGGCTATTGAGGCTGTACCGGCAGATGTGCTAGCTCACTTTGACTATGGTTTCCGAAAATTTGCGCTTACCGTAGAGGAGTTAAAATTTTTTGAACCAGAGCTGCGACAGCTTTTTCAAAAGATGATTGACCATGGTCTGGCTTTTGAGCTTAACTGCAAGTCCATGTACCTCATGGACACGAAGAACTCTATATCTACGCTCTTATCTCAGTCAAAGAGCTGGGGGACGACGCTTTTCAGTGGGCTCAGACGGACACAAGTTGGAGCATTTTTAGATTGCAATTTGACCGAGTTGCCAAAATCTTAGCGGTGGCCGGCATAGGCGAAGAGCAGTTGATCTAGAAGGAGAAGTCATGACTGAGATTAGGCCCTTAAAACAAGAGGAAATCCCGCTCTTAGAGGAATTTCTTTACCAAGCTATTTTTATTCCCTCAGGTCTAGAGCCGCTGCCTAGAAGTATCTTGAAGGAGCCAGATTTAGATATATATATCAAGGACTTTGGCCAGCAGCCAGATGATTGGGCTTTAGCAGCAGAAGTGGACGGCCGGCTGGTCGGAGCTGTTTGGGTTCGCATCATGAAAGATTATGGCTATTATGATGACCAGACTCCCTCTTTATCCATTTCATTCCTGCCTGAGTTCAGAGGGCAAGGTCTAGGGCAGCAGTTGATGACGGCCATGCTGGACTTGCTCAAGGCCAAAGGCTATTCAAGTGTCTCCCTTTCCGTTTCCAAAGACAATCCTGCCGTTCGCTTTTATCAAAGACTGGGCATTGTCACGGTTGAAGAGAGGGAAGATGATTATTTGATGCTGTGCCGATTGTAAAAGTAAGACGAAAGGCCGCCAGAGGGCGACCTTTTTTATATACTTAAATTCTGTGAGGTGAGAGACTTAGTTTAGAAGCACTCTTTTGACTACTTTTCTTAAAACTAAAAAGCCTGGAAAAAATCCAGGCTTTTTAGTGACATATGCAAGGTTAGTGTGCTACACGTTTGCGAGCTGCTTTTTTACGGTTTTCTTCGATGAAAGCCGCTTTTTGTTCTTCAGGTTCGATGACTTTTTTCTTGACTGCATATACTGCGCCTGCCACGGCAGCAACAGTAGCTGCAACTCCTGTAAGAACGCCTTTTTCCAAATCCTTTAGCCATGTGATTTCTCCTTTTCTGAACTTTTATTATTTATGTTATAATTAGTAACGAAAAATCAAAATATTTTCAAGGAAAAAAGATGAAAACCAAGATAATTGTGATAGTGGGGCCTACGGCGGTCGGAAAAACAGCTCTGAGTATCGAGGTAGCCAAGCGCTTCAATGGCCAAATCATCAGCGGTGACAGCCAGCAGGTCTATCGTGGCTTGGATATTGGTACGGCCAAGATTCGTCCTGAAGAGCAGGAGGGCATTCCCCATCATCTGCTGGATGTGCGGGAGGTTGGCGAAAGCTACTCTGCCTATGATTTTGTGACCGAGGCGGCTCAGGCTATTCATGAGATTGCGGCTCAAGGACAGCTTCCCATCATTTGCGGTGGCACAGGGCTCTATATTCAGGAGCTTTGCTCGAGGGCTATCATCTGGGTGGCTCCGTCCCTCACGAGGAGATTCTGGCCTATCGGGCGCAGCTGGACAGTTGGTCAGATGAGGATTTGTTTGAAAAAATAGCAGAGCTGGGTATCGAGATTCCCCAACTGAATCGACGCAGGGCTATGAGGGCGCTAGAGATTGCTCAGTTAGGCGGTCAACTAGAAAACAATCAACCAGATTATGAAGCCCTGCTGATTTGTCTAGATGATGAGCGAGAGCGACTTTATGAGCGAATCAATCAGCGAGTAGATCTGATGCTAGAAGCCGGACTTTTAGAAGAAGCCCGCTGGTTGTATGAGCAGGCTCCGACCAGTCAAGCCAGCAAGGGTATCGGCTACAAGGAACTTTTCCCCTACTTTGAAGGTCAGATGAGCCTTGAAGAGGCCGTGGATAAGCTCAAGCAGAATACCCGCCGTTTCGCCAAGCGTCAGCTGACTTGGTTTCGCAACCGGATGTCCGTGACCTTTTATCAGGTGGGAAATCCAGACTATAAAAATCAGGTCATGGAAGACATCAAGAATTTTCTGGACAAGTAGCTGGCTGACCAAGTCTTAGTAAGGATATGAGATGATAGAAACAGAGAAAAAAACAGAGCGTGTCTTTCTGGTCGGTGTGGAACTGGCAGACACGGAGAATTTTGACCTATCTATGGAGGAGCTGCAAAGTTTAGCTAAGACGGCAGGGGCTGAAGTAGTCGGCTACTATAGCCAGAAGCGGGAAAAGTATGATAGCAAGACCTTTGTTGGCTCTGAGTTAGAAGAACCGGCAGCTGGTTGATGCCGAGGAGATTTCGACCGTCATTGTTAATAACCGTCTGACACCTCGCCAAAATGTCAATCTAGAGGAAAGCTTGGGGGTCAAGGTCATTGACCGTATGCAGCTGATTTTGGATATTTTTGCCATGAGGGCTAGGGAGTCATGAGGGCAGCTGCAGGCATCTAGCCCAGCTCGGGCATCTGCTGCCTCGCTTGGTTGGCTAGGGGATTATGCTCAGCCGTCAGGCTGGTGGAATTGGCTCCCGCGGGCCTGGTGAAAGCCAGCTGGAGCTCAATCGACGTAGCGTCCGCAATCAGATTCATGATATTGAGCGCCAACTCAAAGCAGTGGAGAAAAATCGGGCTACCGTTCGTGAAAAGCGGTTAGAGTCCAGTATTTTCAAAATCGGCCTCATCGGCTACACCAATGCGGGCAAGTCCACTATCATGAACTGCTTGACCAGCAAGAGCCAGTATGAGGCCGACGAACTCTTTGCGACGCTAGGATGCCACGACCAAGAACATCAACCCTCAGTGGTCAGCTCAATGTCACGCTGACTGACACGGTCGGCTTTATTCAGGATTTGCCAACAGAGTTGGTCTCTAGCTTTAAGTCCACACTGGAAGAGAGCAAAAATGTCGATCTGCTGGTTCATGTCATTGACGCCAGCGACCCTCACCATGAGGAACACGAAAAGACTGTCCTCGACATCATGAAAGAGCTGGACATGCTGGATATTCCACGGCTGACTCTTTATAACAAAGCGGACAAGGCGGAGCATTTCACTCCGACCCTTACTCCTTATTCTTTGATTTCGGCTAAGGCGGACAATAGCAGAGCTCTTTTGCAGCAAGTCCTGCTGAGCGGGATGAAAGAGTTATTTTTACCTTTACCATCATAGGTAGCGCCGGCTAAAGCCTACAAGATTCATGATTTAGAGAAAGTCGTGATTATGGGGAATCGAGAATACATAAACGATGTCGAAGTCATTTCAGGCTGGATTGCCGAGAAAAACAAATGGAAGCTGGAAGAATTTTATGACTGATTATATTGACTTGGCCCCTCAAATACGGCGGCTTTTTACTTAGTCTAGACAGGGTCTACTTAGAGTAGTGTTGGCTGGGCTGACAGAGGAGCAGAAGCGTAGCTTTTATCACTCCGCCACCCAGCGTTATCAATGCTTACTTTGCTGAGCTTTATCAAAAGAAAAGTCCTGAAGCCGCGACAGCCTATTTTTTAGAGATTAGTCAGGCGCTGGACTTGTGGAATCCGAATCCAAGTTTTTTAGAAAATAAACCTTTTGTACGACTTAATCTTTCTGGCAAGTCCCATGGATTTTGCTATGAGAGCGAAAAAGTCGGCTTGGTCTTCCCTGAAAAGCCAGAACTGGTAACAGCTGACTTGTTTTTGAAATCGCTCAAGTCTTTCCACAGTACTTCGTCTCACGAAGATGCTGGGAGAATAAAATGACACCTCTCAAAGCTGAGTCTCAAGTCGTGGACAGTCAGGCGCTGACTGCCTTGACCGATTGGCAGCAGCTGGCTGATGGCAGCCAGAGGGTTCTGGGCTACAATCAAGACGAAGTGAGTCAGCTGGCTCAGTCCTATGCTGGCAGAAAATACTATCACTCGCAGAATCGCTCTGCCATGATTTATATCATTTAGAAAGAAAAACATGCAATTACAATTTTTAGGAACCGGAGCCGGTCAGCCTTCCAAAGCTCGCAATGTATCTAGTCTCGTCCTCAAGCTTTTGGAGGAAATCAATGAGGTCTGGATGTTTGACTGCGGTGAGGGGACCCAGCACCAGATCTTGGAGACGACAATTAAACCGCGCAAAATCAGCAAGATTTTCATCACCCATCTGCATGGCGACCATATTTTTGGCTTGCCGGGCTTTTTATCCAGTCGTTCATTTCAGGCCAATGAAGAGCAGACAGATTTAGAAATTTATGGTCCTAAAGGCATTAAAAACTTTGTCCTGTCTAGCCTGCGCGTGTCTGGTTCTCGTCTGCCTTATCGGATTGAATTTCATGAGTTTGATGAAAACAGTCTGGGCAAGATTCTTGAAACGGATAAGTTCACTGTTTATGCAGATAAGCTGGATCACACGATTTTCTGCGGGTTATCGGGTCATGCAGAAAGATTTGGAAGGAACGCTGGATGCTGACAAGTTGCGGGCAGCGGGTGTTCCCTTTGGTCCCCCCTTTGGTAAGGTCAAGAACGGTCAGGATATCGTCCTAGAAGATGGGACTAAAATCATCGCAGCCGATTATTATCAGCCCTCGTCCGGCAAAACCATTGCTATTTTGGGTGATACTCGGAAGACATCTGTCAGCGTCCGCTTGGCTGTGGCAGCAGATGTACTGGTCCATGAAGCGACCTATCGCAAGGGAGACGAAAAACTGGCCCGCAATCACGGTCATTCTGACCAATATGCAAGCCGCAGAAGTAGCTGGCAGAGGCGTGCGCGTTTCCTGCTCAATCATATCAGTGCCCGCTTTCAGCCGCGACATCAGCCAAATGCGCCGCGATGCCAGCGCTGTCTTCTTGAAAAGGTCCATGTGGTCAAGGACTTGAAGAGGTGGAGATATGAGAACCATCATCATCACTGGGGCTCAGCGGTGGGCTGGCTCAGGAATGGTTAAGCTTCTTGCCCATGACCGACTGATCTTTTGGTCGGATGGAGCAAGGCTAAGCTGGAAAAACTATGGAGAAAGGGAAAAATCTTGACTTAGTGGAGCTGGATATCACAGGATTGCTCAGCTTTGAAAGATTACTTGCTGAGCGGATTGACAGCCAGTACGGTCGTGTTGATGTTCTGGTCAATAACGCTGGCTATGGGATTTTTGAAGAATTTGATGAAAATCAGCTCCAGCGATATTGAGGCTATGTTTGAGGTCATATACCTTTGCCCTGATGAATCTGTCCCGTATCTTGAGCTCGGATGAAGCAGGTAGGTCATAGGGACATATCGTCAATATCGTTAGTATAGGCCGGCCTCATTGCAAGTAGTAAGTCCAGTCTTTATTCAGCGATCAAGTTTGCAGCGATTGGTTTTTCCAATGCCCCTGCGTTTGGAACTTGCCTTTTGGGGTTTATGTCACGACGGTGAACCCATATCTCTACCAAAACTCTTTCGATCAGGCAGATCCTGATGGTCTGCTATGTAAAGCAGTCGATAAGTATATCTTGAACCTGACTTTGTAGCAGGAAAAATCGTCAGTTCCTTTTGGCAAAAAGAAGCGGGAAATTAATCTACCAGGATTCTCAATCTAGCCCACAAGCTTTTGATACACTTTTTCCAAAAATTGCCGACAAGATGGCAGCCAATATGTTTAACTATAAGTGAGGTTTTATGACAGCTAATCTACAAGCTTACAAAGCTCATCTGCAGGCGCCTTGGGGCAAGCTTCAGTATGATATTGTTTTTGCCTTTCTAGAGTCACTGAAGGACAAGAAAATCCTGGATTTCGGCAGTGGTTTTGGAATTGTGGCTGATTTTCAGCGGAAAAGAACCAAGCGACCGCCATCGAGCTGAACCCAGAAAATGATTGCTGAGCGAAAGCAGAACTTTTCCTATGAGCAATTGTATGGCAGCTTGACCTTCTGCAAACATTGCCAGACCAGTCTTTTGATGTCATCGTCATGTCATAATGTCTTAGAGTATGTATCTGCCCCTCGCTCTTTTATTTAGCAGAATTTTCCCGCCTCTTAAAAAAGGACGGCAAAATTTCTCTGGTTAAGCATCACGAGGTTGGACGCATTATGCATACAGTGGTTTTTGAAAATGACCCAGAAAAGGCCCAGCAGCTTTTGGCGGGGCAGGAATATCAAACTCACAGTATGGGACTGCCATGTTTATCAGGTTCAGGAAGTTATCTCAGGTCTTCCATTAGAAGTTGAGGATTATCAGGAGTACGAATACGGGCTGCAATCCAATGACTACAAACTGCCTCCTGACTGGGCTGAAAAGATGCTTGAGATGGAGCTAGCAGTCTGCAACCAACTCCTTATCGGGACATCGCTGCCTTTCAGCATGTTTCACTAGTCAAGTCCTAGGTCAGGTAGTGTTAGGTGTTCATTTACATCTTAAACAAACTTCGTAAGGAGAAATCTTGGCAAAGGAGAGAAGCACAGAGCCAGAGCACCTGTCAATTATGCCCTGCTCAGCCTTTTTCAATATATCGCTCTGTTTTGGTAATTCTGGTTCACTGTCAGAGGTTTTTGAACATGAAGCTCTACATTTTATTCAGAAGAGTATGTTTTGCGCGTATGGCGGGTCCCTTTTCTACTTTCTTCAGCCTATCCAAGTACGCTGGAAGCGAGAGCACGGTTCTACGAAACTGACTCTGTATATCAAAGGCATTTTAAAGGTCTATGGCTTTTTGGAGTTTGGTCTATCTTCCCTACGCTTTGACTTACTTCCAACTCTGCACTTGCCTCTCTACCTGAGCACCGCTGGCTATTCTAGCAGCGTTTTCACATCGAATGAGCTACCAGCTCTGTATATTCCTGCCTTCTTAGGTTTGCTGTTGGTCCATGTATAGGAAGGTCCCAAGAAAACATTTTTCCCTTTTGTTAATTTCTCTCACGTCTTAGGTGCTATTGAGACATATCACGCCCATCTGGCGCCTAGTCTGCTGACGGACTGGTATGATGCTTATGCCAAGCTCTTTTTCACTAGCAGGAATGGCCTCTTCTATACGCCTATTTTTATCTATTTAGGCTACTTTCTAGCTGATTACGGGCAGATAGCCTTATTTCAGAAGAAACGCTGGCTGTTTCTTCTGTTGGCAACTCTTTTCCTAGTAGGTGAAGGAGTTCTGGTTTACATGAGGCAGGGACTGGATAAAAATTTTTTCTTTGCTCTCATTCCCTTTACGCTTTTCTTATTCAATTGGCTGTTAAAAACACGGTGGAAGCGCGAAAAAACTGGCGACATTTAAAAGATCTAAGGTATCCTTTATTTCTTCCTCCATCCCTATCTTTTATTGAGTTGTCTTCTTTTCTGCTCAAATCCCAGCAGCTGACCAAGTGGGAAAATGGCCGTTGGGCCTTCCTTCTGACGATTATCCTGACCCACCTGACATCAGAGTTGGTGATTCGATGGCAAGGAAAAAAAACAGAAAAGAAGTGAAAGTTTAGTTTTTTGAAGATGATCATATAGAGCGTTAAGAGCACTATCAATTTTGAACAGAATTAACTATAAAATATTTCAAAGGGAGTTCACATGCTTGAACGTCTGGCTAACAGCAGCTGGCTTTTACCAATGAGCTGAAAATGCTGAAAGCCACCCATCGCAAACAATCGAACCTTGACGCCTATCGTTTTGAGAATTCTGCTGAGCATAGTTGGCAGGGTGCGCCTATGGCGCTAGTCTTCGAGAATATATCCTCGAAGAAGTTAATCTGGAAAAGGTCATGTCTATGTTACTGATTCATGATTTGGGCGAAATATATGCTGGTGATACTTTATCTTTGACGATGTAGGGAAGAGCGATCTTACGATAGAGAGCTTGAGTCCTTGAAAATCAGTTTGGGCAAGTTGCCGTTAGATCAGCAGGATTCCTTTTAGAGCTGGCAGGAGTTTGAGACTCGCATTGTGCAGAGAGCTCAACATGCCCGAGTGTTGGATGCTCTGGGTCCCTCTGCTCAATCACTTGGAAGTCGCTCAGCTCATGATAACCCTCATGGCCTGACCTTTTCAAGCCGCAGGTTGTTGCGACTCCTCATACAGGCAAACCTCTGAAACCTTTTGGGGAATTCAGCCCATGGGTTATTGATCAAAGGCAAGGTTAAGGGGGTTTTACCTAGATGAGTGAGAGGCTGATAGCCTCACTCGAAGATAAGAAGTTTGGAGACTGGCTGAACCAGTCTTTTCATGTTATAATATTCAGACAAGATTGAACGGAGAAAAGTGTTTCACCGATCATGATTAGCTCAAAATACATGACTGGCAGTTTGCCACAAATTTACAGACGAAAATAAAAAGGCTGCAGCTGGATTAGAACCTGTTGCCGCTAGTCTCCTTACCAGGTGTGCAGACTGAAGAAGCTTGCAGGAATTTTTGAGCCTAGTTTAGGACCTCAGCTTCACGACCCTTAAGGACCCGCATGATATGGAGCGGGCAGTGGAGCGCATTCGTGTAGCGATTGAGAATTACGAGCAGATTTTGATCTATATGACTACGATGCTGATGGTAGGCGACCTCGGCATCGATTGTCAAGGAAGCCTGGAGCAGCTGGGGGCTGGAGTGTCAGGCCTATCTCGCCCAATCAAGCTACGGACGGCTATGGTCCTAATAGCAGTGTTTACAAGTTATTTTATTGAAAAATCACAGGCATCTCGCTCATTATTACAGTGGACAATGGAGTGGCGCCTCGAAGTCATCGATCGGGCCTAGTCGCTGTGGATGTCGTCGTGACGGATCACCACCTATGCCTGAGGAGTTGCTAAACTGCCTCATGCGATTGCTATCCATATCCGGGAAGCAGCAGCGGTGCGGATTATCCTTCAAGCATTTAGCCGGTTGCGTGGCTTTAAGCCAGCAACATGCCTTTCGTTGGAAGAAGTCCAAGTCGAACTTTTGGACTGGCGTGCCATTGGGAGACTGCATTGCCGATAAGGGTCAGTCTGACGAAAAATCGGATCTGGTCAAACATGGCCTTCCGTCCTCAAAATACTACCAGCGGTAGGTCTTCAGGAACTCTTCAAAATCGCTGGTATTCTGCCAGATGAACTGGACGAAGAAACAGTTGGTCCAGCTTGCTCCCTGCCCTCACGTGCCTTGGGACGGCTGGATGATCCAAATCCAGCGGTTGAGCTAACAGGCTTTACGAGCGCAGAAGTTTCAGATATTGCTCTCATGATTAACCAGAAAACATGACGAGCAGGAAATCGTCCAGCAGCTGTATGAAGAAGCACAAACCATGCTGACCCCTATAGACTCAGTGCAGGTACCGGCTGGCGAAGGCTGGAATCCCGCGTGCTAGGGATTGGTCGCTAGCGCTTGCTGGAAGAGCTGTCACCAGCCAGTCATAGTGCTTATTATTGAGGATGGCATCGCTGTGCGGCAGCGCCCGCATTGAAGCGGTCAATATTTTGCGCCTTGGACAGTCATCGTGATCTCTTTTGTAGCCTTTGGTGGGCATGCTGAGCGTGGCTGGAATGACTCCTTGAAGCAGACACAGTCGTGGAGCTTGCTGACATCCTGACAGCTTATCATCTTAGACAATGATTTGGATTTGACTGGCAAAACAGCCCTGTACTTCTAGACGAGGAGCTGTATCTGCCAGAACTGGACTTGATACACTCTCAAAAGCTTTGAAAAACTGGCGCCTTTGGTATGGACAATAAGAAGCCACTTCTTTACCTCAAGGACTTAAAGTGGACAATGCTCTTGACTATGGGGGCTGGGCAACAGTCATCTTAAGCTGAAAAATTTCAAGATGCACTTTGAAGAAGGGAAATGATGACAGAGTTTGCCCAACCAAGAATCTGGAGCTGGCTGTCAGCCTCTGTCAATAAATGAATGGCAGACCAGTTCCAGCCTATGCTGGTAGATGCCCGTGTGACGGTGTTCTTCAGCTTTTCAATATCCGCAGCAGTGATGCTGCCTGACACAAGGTTCCACTTATGTTTCACAGAGTGAATTGCCAGATTTGACAAATAGCAGAGCAGTTGTGGTTTATGACCTGCCTGATGATTTGCAGGTTTTGAAGAAGATTCTCTTCAGCTCAGGATTTGAAGGATTTACTTTAAAATGATTGCCAATATACTATCTGACTGGTTATGGCAACCAGGAGCAAAGTTTACAACTCTACAAGACAATTTACTGCCCCTGAGTTTGATGTGTACGCTATAAGCTCAAGGACCTAGCAGCTATTTCCTGAAAATTGACCCAATTTTGCACAAAATGATCTCAGATTTTGAAGAGCTGGGTCGGTCACATCACCGAAGGCGTCATGACGGTCAACAGTTAAAGCTGAAAAAGAAAGAAATTGAAAGCAGTCGTATTTACCAAGATCTCAAGCGCCTAGTCAAAGAGCAAGAACTCATGGCCTGGGCACTGTGCAGGAGATTTATGATTTTTCTGATGCAGCAGACGAAAATTGTTCAGGTAATCACGTTAAAAGTGAAATGACTTGGACCTATGTCCAGCATGTTAGAAAAGGAAGTTTCGCTCTTTTGAGTTGACAGAAGAAATTATAAAAGAACAACCAACTCTATATCAGCCTCAATATGGTGGTCTGCGGAGTGACTCAGGACATGATTTTTAGATTAAATAATAGATACCACAAAAGTAAGTTTTCTATTACCATTTGGAGGAAAAGGGACATAATAGAGAGTAAAAAATTTTTTTGAAAGAAAGTATATCATGAATTTAAAAGATTACATTGCAACAATTTGGTACCATCTAAAGGCGTGATTCCGTGATATCAGCCCATTGATGGCAGATGGAAGCTTTATAGCTACGCTGTTCGAGATTGTGCAATATGCTGGCAGACAAGAAGATTGACATGATCGTTGGACCGGAAGCTCGTGGTTTTACCGTGGGCTGTCCAGTTGCCTTGAGTTAGAATCGGCTTTGCTCAGTCCGTGTAAGCCCGGCGTTTCCTCGTGAAGTTATCTCAGCCGACTATGAAAAAAGAGTATGGTATGATACCCTGACAATGCGGCATGCCGATGCTACCGTTTGGCATTGGGAAGCGCGTTCTGATTGTCGATGATCTTCTTGCGACTGCGGAACAGTGAAGGCAACGATTGAGAGCTGATTGAGCGTCTTATGGTGAGTATTGGTTGCGCCTTTCTTATTGAGCTTGATGAACCCAGGGTCGCGAAGTTATCGGCGATTACGACTACAAGGTTCTGATGCACTATTACATACAGTTTCTAGCTATAATCTCAGCTAGAGAGAGCATAATTGAAAACCCATATCCTTTCAGCATACTGCAGCACATTGATGATACAGAACAGGCTGGAAAAGTATCGCCTTTCTAACGATTGAAGGAGATATTTTCATGCCAATTAAGATCGATAAGAAACCGCCAGCTGTTGATATTAAGTGCCCGAGAATATCTCTGTCATGATGATGATAGGGGCTGGATCATCAGGACATCCGCCTCCTGAATATTCTGGTACCTGTCAACCATGCCCCAGAAATGGTGACAGAGACTCAGATACTGCGCCGGCCTAGCTAACAATACCCGCTGCGTGCTGACTATTGACTTCCTCCATAATATTTCACCAGTCTAAACGACACGTGCAGAGCATATGGAGACTTTCTATAAGACTTTGATGAGGTTAAGAATCATTTTTGATGGCTTGATTATCACTGGTACCGGTAGAGCATCTGCCTTTGAAGGTGGACTACTGGAAGAATTTTAGCAGGTGGTCACAGTTGGTCCGGTGACCCAAGTGTCTTTTGATTCTGTACTTGTTGGGGAGCCAGGCTGACTTACGCTCGCCATGGCGTGGACAAGCACCAGATGATGCGCAATTACCGGGGTGTTTATAGCCAGTCAGTTGACAGCAGCAATCTGCTTTTCCGTGGCTTTGACGATGAGTTTTATATGCGCCATTCCCGTCATACTGAAGTTCTGATGAAGATATTGTCAATCTGACCAACTTGGAGACTTTTTCATGGAGAGGATACGGCCTCTGTGCTGGCTAGCCGACTGCAGGAGAGGTATATAGTTTCAAGGAATACGACCATGAGTTACTTTATTCAAAGAGTATTTCCGCGATTTGAAGGCAGGAAGAATCCAATAGTTCCAGAGAATTATTTCAAAACGATGATAACCATGCGACACCGGCCTTGTGTTGGAGTTCGGCTGCAACTCTTTTTTTCAGCAATTGGGTCAACACTATGCTGTCTATCAGAGACACCTTTGACTGGGAAAGTCCTGAAAATGATGTATCGTTTTTTGCTTATCTTATATATTATGACTGGTTTATCAGCTTTAAATCTGCACCTAGTAATCCCTAGAGGCCTTCTTTCTTTACATTTAAGGACCATCTTTGATTCCAGCGATGATTTTTGGTCTGGCAGTTTTTCTATCTGCAAATACGAATTTTTGAAGAGTTACACCTAGTCAGATTGCGGAGCATATTGGTAAGACTCTGTCAGAAGTCAACAACGCTCTATGTCCCATCTGACGGAGAAAGTCTTGCAGCATGGGACTCATTGAGTTGGAATGAGAGACAGAGGTTATCTTTTTGATGCTTCGCCGGCTTTGAAAAAGCTGGCGAACTAAGCAGAATAGTCCACAGATCGTGGGCAAAGGCACCTCAGAATGTTTTGAAAGACGAGACCTTCTAGAGGGATGGGCTGGCCTTTTGACACCCTTTGAAATTGAGGATCGACCAAGCACCGTTCAAGACGATAAACTAACCTGACTTAGTCAAGGCTGCTCGTGAGGCTGTGTTTAATGGCAAGGCTAACTGGAAGTATATTCAGGCCATTCTGCGCAACTACAAGGAAGGTATCACTACACTTTGCTCAGGTAGAAGCCAAGCGAAGAAACGTACAGCTAACTTTCAAAATGTGAGTTTCTGATGATTTCAATGCCATGAATCTGTGGAAGGACTGACTTTATTAGATTTACAGTACTGTTAGGATGACAGGCCTGATTTTTATAAAAGGAGAAAAGTATGACCTATCAATTGTTAAAGTCCGGTCCGCTGCGAACAGCGACCAAGGAAATTGTATCAGCCTACCGCTGGCGAGCGCTTTTGAGCAGAAGCTTCCCGTCGGTAAAGAGCCTTTTCGCTTTATTCACTTCAGACCCAACAACAAGGTGATACCGCGCGAGGAACCACGGTCATGGGTGTGACGGAGGCTGCCTATGACCTCATAAGATCAGCATTATGATGGGGATCAACGGTTCTGATTTTGTAAAATCAATCCCAACTCTAAAGATCGTTCAGCGATCAGCGTCAGCCGATAAGCCGATTCCGCATTTGAATCAGCGGTATTCTTCTCTCTATCTACGAGAAGCGTTTCGCCCGCCAGATTTGCCGCTGGTCGGACCGAGGTGCTCAACTGGCTCTTCTGGCAGACAGGAGCGGCCCTTTCGTGGTTTCGGCTGGCTTTTTAACGGTGCTCCAGAAAGCTAGAATATCCTATCAACCGCTTTGCCAGCCAGCCAAGCGCCAGCTGGATTTGTTGACAAAGAATTAGCCGTTAAGTTTCTATATATTGCAGAAATGATCAGCAGTACTGCTGATATTGCTATCTGGTCTGGCATGGGCAGTTAGTACAGGATAAGCTTCCTTATCCAGGCTGCAGCTGAGTTCTTGATGCTGCACTTACAAACACCTATCTGCTTAAGGAGAAGACGTATCTCGTCCGGCAGTTCAGTTAGTTTAGTCGTCGAGTATCAAGAAATCAATAAAAAGGAAGGCAGAATTTCTATCATCATAGCGAGACAAAAACAGTTTATCAACAGGCTGATTTTCTTCGTTTCTTTTTACCCTTTAAAAATGATATACTGAATAGAAGAACAGCGAAAAGAGGAGCAGCTGCAAAAAAAGACTATTCTAAATGCTTGAAGGAGGCTGCTTTTAAAGCCGGATGGGGCAAAGTTGCTGATGTTGGGAGAGCGATCACGCCTATCTGCCTTATTTACCTGATTCAGGGAAGGATTTATTTGAGAAGGCTCTGGCTGGAGAAGTGGTAGGTGGGCCTTTTCAGTCTGCCCAGAAAATGTAGGGCAGAGCGCAGTTATTTGACGGAGCAGATTGAGGTTCGCTTGGCCAATGGTCTAGAGGCTTTGATGCGGGAAGATCAGACGGTTCATCGTTATTGCTGGCATGGGCGGTCGCTTTGATTTCCAGAGATCAAGGGTGAGCTAAGCTTGGTCTACTTCCTGCTTGATTTTGCAGCCCAATAACCGAGAGGATGAACTCCGCAGCTGGTTGGTATTTAACGTTTTCGCTTGCTGGCTGAGGATATCTTAGAAGAGGCTGAAAGTTTTACGAAATCCTAGTGGCAGAAGCAGGCCAGCAACTTTGACAGAGCAAGAAAGGTTTCGGACCTTTTCGATGAAGCAATAGTCACCCGTTTTTCAGCTAAGATGGCAGAAAGAACTGAAGAATTGGAAGGAGCTTCAGTCCATATCCCAGAAAAGATCGAGCTAGAACGCTCTGCTGGCGTCCCAAAAAATCGAAAGTATCAAGGAGGTACCCATGCTAGCAAGTGAAATCATCGCCCGTTGCGAAGCCTACCGCCCGCAGAATCGTCCATGGAGGGTGATATTTCAGGCTGCAACCGACCTGGACAAAGAAGCGGACACGTTCTAGTGGCCTGGATATCTGCGAGCAGACGGTGCGGAGGCTGTCAGAAAAGTTAGTTGACAATCGTTGCTATGCGCCTATCTTTCGCCCGTTTAAGGACCTAGTGGCGGATAAGGTTCAAATCAAATCATTTATTCTACTAGTACGATATTACAAGGTTCGTTAGTCATACTAATATTGATGTTGTGAGGACGGCCTGGGGCCGACTGGTTCTGCTGCTATTGGATATTGAGGAGACAAGTTTTCAGTTGACGGGGCTAAAATGGTATTGGCTGTGGGGAAGATTGCTCCTCAGACCTTTTGGGGATTTTGGTGGCAAGGTCAAGGCAAGTTTCGGACTAGATAGTTTGCACGTCTGGTTACTTATGAAATGCCGGATCTCAACGTGATTGATGTGTAGCTATCAGGTGGCATGGCTGTCCTTTATCCAGAGGCGACACAAGGAGCGTTAGTCTATGTATTGCAGATATTTATCACACTGCCTATAAATGCTGACAGAAGTGACTTTTTGGCGCTGGATCCCACATCATATCGAGGTTCTTTACGGAAAATTAAAAAGAAAAGTTTGATACTTGAAGGCAGAAGAGGGATGGAGATTGAGATTTTGGCTAGTCAGGCTTCGACCAACTCTTTCCGATATATTTAAGAGGGATATGAAAAGAGTAGTGATTGAGCTGGGATTGTCGGCTCAACAGTACAGCTTACTATCTGTCCAAATCAGATGGAAGTGACTGTCTTTGATGACGGCAAGGGCAGGCAACCACAGCCATGGCATTACTGGAATCCTTGGTTTTCCAAGCACAACAAGGTTATAACAGGATGGCGTCTAGGCTGATTTTTATCAAGACTTGATTATGGACCTGAGCGGCTGGAATCCAGACAGACTTTTACCATTGCAGGTGTTTATTTGTTGAAAAGGATGAGAGCAACTGCAGGAGCTTTATGATTTGGCTGTTAATCGCCGAAGTTCGCACTGGGGAGTTGAGTCTTCTCAGTCGCTCGAAAGTCCAGAAGAAATTTCAGACTTACAAGGCTTTGAGCGACTTATGCTTCGGCGGTGTCGTGTGAGGGAGCACTTGACGGAGACACTTTGAAAGCCAGTAAGGCAGAACTGGTTGAGAAAAGTAAACTTGACAGCAGAAGGAGAGCAACTCAGTGGACGGACACGCTTTGACTGGTGTTATCTTGAAGCTGTGGGGGCTTGATGAGAAATCTGCAGCCACTGGGCTATGAGACAGATGTTCACGCAAAGGACAGTTATGATTTCAGGCTGGCTGAGCAGACCTGACGCCTCACCCAGTTGTTGGCGCCTGAGGGTGAGCTGGATATCAATCCCTTTCTGGCAGGCACGGTTAGCGTCGGTGCCAGGCTGAAAATGATCAGGGCTTTAGATTTGACGGCAGATAGGACATTGCTGAATCGCTGTAGCAAGAAGCGGAAACTTATTTGCCAAGGTTGTCTAAAGTCGAGATTCTAGGCGAGCGTGTGGGAACGAGAGCTTATACCAGCGATTTTGCTCGGTGGAGCTGTGCCAGACTTACCGGCATGTCTACGCCAGCGGATTAGGCTCTTCGGTCTGGACTAACTGGGCCTGCCCATCGGACGCCAATCAGCTGAGAGCGGCTTTGGGAGAAGTAGTTCTGGCTCCAGCGGACTATCCTATTGAGCGGTGTCGTCAAGGTTTGATATGGACAGAAACTATTTTGAATTGGGTCAATGTTTGTGTTAAAAAGATGATGAAATTTTACTGGTTAATCGCCAACATGATAACTGCAGGGATGGATACATCAGGTGGCTTCACCAGTCTGAGAATAGACTGGTGAAGGTTGGGGATGGAAAAGCTTAGCTTTTTACCTGCGTAAAGTTTCCGTGAATTCCTGAAGCTGCAAGGCGCGAATTAAAAGAAGAAACGGGCTGGACTGCTCGGCAAACTTGGAATTGCAGTGATTTCAGGCTTCACTAATCCAAGTAAAGAAGAACGGTGGCTGTATATTACGATTTTCTTTGTACTGCCTTTTGAAGCGACAAGTTAGAAACTGATCATGAAGCGGGAGCCCAAATGGTGGAAGATTTCTGAACTTAGCCAGATAGATATGCAGGGATGACATACGTGAACGTTTTGCTGTACTGGCGGAAAAGGATCTGAGCGGATCTGTCACTGGAATGAGTGACTAAACACTGCATTGAAACCAAGACGTTTTTGTATGATTGACTTTAGAGAAGGCAGGAATTTGCGGACTGGCTACGATCGCAGCCCGTGGTTGAGTGCAGGCATTCTTGGCAGGGCTTTTTACATGGGGATGTACTATTAGGGCTCGGCTGTTGTATCTTTTAAACAAGTCAGTGCAAGCTGCTGAATATGATGGGCTTTTGCGGCGGCGTTATGATTGCGGTTTTTGGTCACTCTTGGCACCGTCGATTGAGTATGCGCAGAGTTCTTATGGCAAGCCATCCTATTGCCGGCAGCGATTGGTTTTTAGTAGGGAGGTCCTGCAGGCTGATTGATGCGGTGGTGCCTCACTTGCACTTGAGCAAAGACACTTGAGGCAGAGAGTGTTCCGAGCATAGCCGAAAGAAGCTGTCCAAGACGGCTCTACTCTTCTTAGCCACACCATTCACAATTTCCCAGAAGGTTTGGCAGTCGGAGAAGCTCGGTGCTTTGCGCTAATCCTAGTCCGGAGGCCTTTATCGGCGCGATTGGCCTAGCTTGGGAATTTGGCCTGCAAATGTTCCAGAAGGAGCGGCTCTGTCCATTCCGATTCGACGGACGGAAAGTCGAGGCTTGCAGCCTTTTACTGGGGTTCCATGTCCGCGATAGTGGAGCCTGTCGGAGCTGTGCTGGGATCGTAGCTGTCATGGCCATGACGGCTATTCTACCCTATGCCTTATCCTTTTGCGGCGGGAGCTATGATTGTGGTGGTAGAGGAGCCGATACCGGATCGCGCAGACCAATGGCAATACTGATGTGGCGACTTTAGGTCTCATGGTGGGATCCGTTCTCATGATGGTCTTGATGTAGCTTTGGGTTGATATCGTATCTAGAATCAAATAGCGGAAGAAAGCGGAATTTCCGCTCTTTTTCTTTTATTTAAGGGTAGGAAAAAGGATGACATCCGCTTTTCAAAAATGGTAGAATAAGGAGAATACATTAAGAGAGGAAACTCATATGAAAGGTATTATTCTTGCAGGTGGTTCTGGTACACGTTTGTATCCATTGACCCGCGCTGCGTCAAAACAGCTCATGCCGGTTTATGACAAACCCATGATTTATTATCCGCTGTCAACTCTTATGCTGGCTGGTATCAAGGACATCTTGATTATCTCTACTCCGACAGATCTGCCTCGTTTTGAGATCCGCTGTGATGGCTCAGAGTTTGGTATCAAGCTCTCTTATGCAGAGCAGCCAAGTCCAGACGGCTGGCACAAGCTTTCCTATCATTGGGGCTGATTTTATTGGAGATGATCGCGTGGCGCTGATTCTTGGGGATAATATCTACCATGGACCAGGTCTAAGTAAGATGCTCCAAAATGCTGCAGCTAAGGACAAAGGAGCAACTGTTTTTGGCTATCATGTCAAGGATCCAGAACGCTTTGGTGTTGTAGAATTTGATGAAAATATGAATGCTATCTCCATCGAAGAAAAACCGGAACAACCGCGCTCTAACTATGCAGTAACAGGACTCTATTTTTACGATAACGATGTTGCTCGAAATTGCAAGAACATTAAACCAAGTCCTCGCGGTGAATTGAAATCACAGATGTCAACAAGGCTTACTTGGAACGTGGTGCTTTGTCTGTGGAGCTTATGGGCGTGGTTTTTGCTTTGGTTGACACAGGTACCACGAAATGTCTCTAGAAGCCGCTCAATATATTGAAAACAGTTCATGCGATGCGTAGAACGTTCAAGTGGCAAATCTGAAGAAATTGCCTCATCGTAGCGGGGCTTATATCACTAAAGAGCAGTGTGAATTGGCGCAGCCACTGAAAAAGAAATGAATATGGCCACTATTCCCTGCGCTTGATTGGAGAAGAATAAGAAGATGACTGAACAATTTTTGATAAGGAATTAGCAGCGTGAGGTTCCCGGAATTCTTAATGTTGGAGTTTGATATCCCTGTTCGTGGGGACAACTCGAGGCTGGTTTAAGGAGAATTTCCAAAGGAAAAATGCTGCTGTTAGGCTTTCCTGAAAGCTGCAGAAGGAAAAATTGCAAAATAATGTCAGCTTTCTCGTAAAAATGTCCTGCGTGGCCTCTCATGCTGAGCCTCGACAAGATATCTCTGTTGCCGATGACGGCAAGGTGCTGGGAACTCTGGGTTGATCTATGGAAGGTGAGACCTTGGTAACACCTACCAGACAGCAATTGATGCCAGCAAGGGATTTTGTGTGCCACGTGGTAGTCGCCAACGGCTTCCAAGTTCTTCTGACACAGTTTCCATAGCTATCTGGTCTAATGACTATTGGGCTTTGGAACTCAAACTCTAAGCATGCCTTTTTGTCAACTATGCAGACCCAGCTTTAGGCATCCAGTGAAACCCTAGAAGCAGCAGAAGTCTCAGAAGCAGACAAGAACCATCCACTACTTAAGGATGTCAAACCCCTAAGAAAAGAAGATTTGTAAAAGAATTCTTTTCTGACGCATTAATTTATATTGAAATATATGATTTAGCTCAGCTCCTATCCGAGCGAAGCGAGTGGAAGAAATGATTGCCGCTGTGGTAAGTGCATGTAACAAATTGTTTAGTTTGTTATATGCTGCGTGGATTTTTGAGACATTAGGCTCAAAAATAAGCAATGAAACCGAAGGTTTGCTTGCGTCCCACCACTTAAGGCAATTATAAAAAGTTAAGGAATAAAAATGACTGAATACATTATCGTGACAGGTGGAGCTGGTTTTATCGGTTCTAACTTTCTGTCCACTATGTTACAATAACTTTCCAGATGTCCATGGACAGTAAAGCTGGACAAGCTGACTTACGCAGGTAATCGTGCCAATATTGAAGAAATTTTTAGGCGACCGCTGAGTTGGTTGTTGGAGATATTGCTGATGCGGCCTTGCAGACAAGCTGGCGGCTGAAGCAGATGTTATCGTTCACTATGCGGCAGAAAGCCACAACGATAACTCTGCTCAATGATCCGAGTCCATCTATCTCACACCAACTTCATCGGACCTACACCTTTTGGAAGCAGCTCGTAAATACGACATTCGTTTCCACCATGTCTCAACTGATGAAGTCTATGGTGACTTGCCTCTGCGTGAAGATTTTACTAGTACTATGGAGAAGGTCCAGGTGAGAAATTTACTGGCTGAAACCAAGTACAATCCAAGCTCACCTCACTCATCAACCAAGGCGGCTTCAGACTTGATCGTTAAAGCTTGGGTACGCCTGCTTTGGTGAAAGCGACTATTTCTCAACTGTTCAAACAACTATGGTCCTTACCAGCATATCGGAGAAGTTCATCCCGCGCCAAATCACCAATATCTTGAGTGGTATCGTCAAAAACTCTACGGTGAAGGTAAAAACGTCCGTGACTGGATTCACATGAATGACCATTCATCAGGCGTCTGGACACCCTGACCATGGGACAAATCGGCGAAACTTTACTTGATTGGTGCTGACGGTGATAACAAGGAAGTGCTGGAGCTGATTCTCATGAAATGGGACAGCCCTGCTGATGCTTATGATCATGTGACAGACCGTGCCGGCTACGACCTCCGCTATGCCATTGATGCCAGCAAGCTCATGATGAGCTAGGATGGAAGCCAGAGTTTACTAACTTTGAAGCAGGTCTCAAAGAGACTATCATGGTACACGGATACACCAAGACTGGTGGAAATCAGAAAAGAAGCAGTTGAAGCCAACTATGCTAAGACTCAAGAAGTGATTATAAGAATAGGCTATCTAGTGATGAGCCTTGTAAAACTAGCGCTATGAGATTGAGAGGCTGGGATTATCTGTTCCAGCCTTTTCTCACAGGATTGTTAGCTTTTTAATATGTTTGTTACAGAAAATTATGCAAAAATAGTGTAAAATAAGATAAATCCTTTCTGGTGTTTTTAGCTAAAGGGATTTTCTCAAATTAAAGGAATACAAACATGAAAAATGGTAAAAGAGTAGTGGGAATTGGTTTGGTGCTGTTAGCTTTGGAGCAGTCCTGTTTCTGGTTCCCGCATCTCGTTAATCAAAGTGAACAATTAAAGAATGTTCAAGGCAGTGCTTCCTTGATGAGTATTATTGAGCCAGCTTTTGAGCAATGCCAATGTGACGGCTCAGGGAGTCAGCACGGAAGTTTCTCTCACAGCGTCCAGCTTAATCAGGTGCTCAAGTCTTTTCTGGCTGACTCTGAGAATCAGGAGCTGCTGAACAGTGTTTACAGTATTGAAGGCAATAAGCTGCGCATCCAGTATCCAGTCAAGCTGCTCTTCATTGACAGTAAGCTGGACCTAGAGGTGGATGGACGGTGAGAGATAATGTTCTGTACATCGCACCGATAATGCCAAGCTGGGCCCCTTCCTATCCCTAAATCTTGGGTGACAGGCATGTTGAAGCAACAAATGCAGGCTTCTAATTCATCTATCACGACGGAGGGAGATAGTTTTCTCTAGCTCTGCCACAGAGTCAATACAGCATTAATAAAATCAGCTTCCAGAATGGAGCTGCTAAAATCCAGTTCAGCATGGGTTATGGAATCTAAAAAAGAAAACTTCATTTGAGGAAGAAGTCTTCCGAATCAAATGGAGTTTTTATACTATTATTTGAGAAATGTCATTGTGAGGGAGAAAAGATGCCCATTCCTAATATCCAGCAAGAGGAGCTGATTATTATTGATGACAAGCTGCGTTTGCGGGCCTATGATGGTCAGGGTTTCGAGCGGCCTTTTGGACTGGTACCAAGAACCGGAGCTGATTTATATGATTGATGGCAGTAGAGAACCTTATTCGCCGGGAGCGAGTTCAAAGAATGTATGAATATCTTGCTAGGCAAGGTGAAGTGTATTTTATTGAGGTTTGGGAGACGGAGCATTGGCTACTCATTGGAGATGTGACCTTTTGGCAAGATGATTTGCCCATTGTCATTGGAAAAGCGGACTACCGCGGGAAAGGAATTGGCAAGAAAGTTCTTTCTGCTTTGATACAGCGCGCACGCAATCTAGGCTATAAGAAACTAACAGTTCAAGAAATTTATGATTTCAATCAGCCCTCTTGCAGTCTATTTGAGTCGCTTGGTTTCTATCCAACTCATGCTAGGGAGAGAGGTAGGTACTATACACTTGATTTGACTTGCTCCATAGCGCAGATCCAGCCCAGTCTGCTCACCTTTCACGGGAAAAGCTGGACAGGATTAGCATTGATTTTGAACAACAAGAACTTGAAGCTTTACCTGTCAAGCGCATGGATGGAAAAGTTTTCTTTACTGATGGACATAGCAGAGCTTTTAAGGCTTATCAGGCTGGCCTCTCTCATATTCCCATCTATTATGATAGGGACGAGCTTAACTGGGACTTTTTATCAATACTGTGTTCAGCTTCGTCAAGAAAGAGGCATATTCTCGATAGCTGATTTACAGAACCGCATCTTTGTCCAAGGAAGACTATCAGACCAAATGGCTTGATTGGTGTAAGAGAGAAGCTAGAAAATTTGATAAGAGCTGATATCACGAAGCTCTTGTGTTATAATAGATAGAGGGAATCAATATATTAAGTCAGAGGTGAGATGATGCTTTATGAATTTTGTGCGGAAAATGTAACCTTATTAGAAAAGGCTATGAAGGCTGGAGCGCAACGGATTGAGCTCTGTGATAACCTGGCTGTCGGTGGTACGACGCCCAGCTATGGCGTAATTCAAGCAGCAGTTGACTTGGCCAAGCTTTATGGTGCGACTGTGATGACCATGATTCGGCCCTCGGGCGGGTGATTTTGTTTACACTGACCTTGAGATTGAAATTATGCTGGCTGATATCCAAAAAGCCAAGGAAGCTGGCAGTCAGGGAGTTGTTTTTGGTGTCTTGACGGAAAAGAACGAAATAGATGTTCCGAAGATGCAGCGGCTGCTAGAGGCTTGCAAGGGGCTGGAAGTAGTCTTTCACATGGCTTTTGATGCGATACCAGCGAATACCAGTTTAGCGAAATGGACTGGCTGATTGAGAATGGTGTCCAGCGAATTTTGACCCACGGAGGTCCTGCTATGAGCCGATTGAGGAGCATTTTGCTTGGCTGGACGAATTAATCGAGCATGCTGCTGATCGGATTGATATCATGCCGGGCGGTGGCATTCATTTGGGCAATCGTCAGGAAGTTATAGATAGTCTGGCAGTAGACCAGCTGCATGGAACCAAATTGTAGTTTTAAGGAGGGGGAAGCTAGGCTAGCAGCGGCTAAATAGATGTTGAAACTATTTGAAAAATACACAGGCTAATCCTGACAAGCTTCAGGCTTACGGTTTTAAGGAGTCTGATGGAGTCTACCATTTCTCGCAGAAGATTATGAAGGGTGACTTTCGCTTGGAAATAACTATCAGAGATGGGAAGCTGGACTATCAGGTTTTTGACTGTGATACTGATGACGCCTATCTGCAGGTCAAGATGGAGCAAGTGACGGGTGAGTTTGTCGGTCAGGTTCGTGGCTTGTCAGGCAGCACTATTAGCTATCCGTCAGCACTGTTTTGACGAGATTGGCTTTTCTATGAGCAGAGTAAGCGACTGTGGGATCATGCAGCTGAGGTCTATCAGGGTCAGATAGAGTACCTCTGGGAGAAGTCTTCCAGAAAGAGCTCGACTAAAGCAGGGGTTTTCCGCCACCAGGACAGTAAAAAATGGTATGGGGCTTTTTTGACCACAGACTGGTCTAAGTTTGAAGCAGAGCGAAGCGGCGCTATTGAGGTCCTGAATGTTAAGAATGACCATGTGGCAGAGCTGATTCAGAAAAGGGATTTACCCTGCCTTCACATGAATAAGAAATATTGGCTCAGTCTGCCCTTGGATGATAGCCTGAGCGATCAGGAAATTTTGATTTACTGGCTGTTAGTTACCAGCTGACCAGTAAAAATAGAATCGAAGCACAGCGCCCAATCCGCTGTGTTTCATTTTTCCTCAAAAACAGTATAATAAAAAGACTAGTAAGAATAGGAGAAATTATGAACCCTCATTAGAAAAATTAGCCTTGATAAGTTGGAAAAGCGTATGCTATATCATCGGTATCCTACTTTGTCCTGGTCAGTGTCTTCAATCTGATACTGCCCAGAGTCATCGGTCAGGTTATTGACCGAATTGCTAGCAAACATCTGACTTCTCAAGAGCTGCTTTTTAATTTGCTGTTGCTGATTGCTTCAGCTTTATCATGTACGGCCTTCGCTATGTCTGGCGCCTTTATATCTTAGGGACGTCCAATAATCTGGGACGGATTCTGCGCTCGATTGTTTGAGCACTTTACTCAAATGTCTCCCCTTTTTATCAGAAATATCGAACAGGGACTTGATGGCTCATGCGACCAATGATATCAATGCGGTTGTCAGTCTGGCTGGTGGCGGAGTCATGTCAGCTGTGGATGCTTCTATTACAGCCTTGGTGACCCTGTTGACTATGCTTTTTCATTTTGGACTGAGCGACTGACTTTGATTGCCATTGTGCCCATGCCTTTCTTTGTCCTAGGAACAGGTTTGATTGGTCGTAAAAATCATGAAAGTTTTAAGGCTGCTCAAGAGGCTTTTTCGGATTTGAAACAATAAAGTTCAGGAGAGTGTTTCAGGGATTCGAGTGACCAAATCCTTTTGGCTATCAGGAAGCTGAGACTCAGTCTTTGCCAAGACAAATCAGGAAGTTCACGAAAAACGTTTTTAGCTGCCAAGTACGATCTCTTTTTGGACCCCCTTTGGTTTTGCTTTTTATCGGCCTTCTTATGTTTTGACCTTTGATTTTTCGGTGGAATTTTTATCTCTCAAGGCAGTTTCACCAGGAGAGTTGGTTACTTTTATCACTTATCTGGATATGCTGGTTTGGCCGTTGCAGGCTACAGGCTATCTTTTTAACATCGGCCAGCGAGGGGCTGTTTCCTATGAACGGATTGGAGAAACTGCTGGCTCAGGAGTCAGATGTCAAGGGAAGCTGAACAACCCCTTTCTCATGCGGAAAAATGGTCGATTGGACTATGACATTCTGTAGTTTGCTTATGCAGAGGAGACTAGTTTATCGGATATTCATTTTTTTCTATTGAGCAGGGACAGACACTAGGGAATTGTCGGACAGACGGGCCCAGGGAAGACCACTCTTCTGCGCTTGCTGCTGCGGGAGCAGGATATTCAGGAGGGGGCTATCTATCTGAATGGCCATGATATTCGGGAGTACCGCCTCAAAGACTTTGCGCCGTCTTATCGGCTATGTACCACAGGAACAGATGCTCTTTTGCCCTGTCCATTCGGGACAATATCCGCTTTGCTAATCCCCAGCTGACAGATAGCTAGGGTATTTAGCTGCCGCTCAACTATGCGGTGTTTATGAGGATATTCAGGCTATGCCAGAGGGGCTGGATACGGTTGTTGGTGAGCGGGCTTGTCTCTGTCTGGTGGGCAGAAACAGCGCTTGGCGATGAGTCGGGCTGATTATTACCAATCCTGAAATTCTGATTTTGGATGATTCCCTGTCGGCTGTTGATGCCAAGACGGAGCATCTGATTTTAGAAAAATCTAAAGTCAGAGCGTGCTGGCAAGACAACCATCATCACTGCTCATCGTCTGTCGGCCTTGGCATGCAGACTTGATTTTGGTCATGGAAGAGGGTCGAATCAAGCGAGCGGGGCACTCACCAAGAGCTATTGAGCAAAAAGGGCTGGTATGCTCAGACATACCATAATCAGCAGCTGGCAGAAAGCTTGAAGGAGGAAGATTAACATGAAAAAGAAAGCAACTTTTCATCGCCTCCTTGGCTATATGTGGCGCTACAGGATATGAGCATCATGGCCTTTGACCTTCATCCCTGCTGACAACTCTGGTCACAACAGCATTGCCGCTTCTGGCCAGCTATTTTATTGATCAGTTTATCGGCCGCATCACGCCTCAGCTGGCCTGCCTTTTGCTGCCTCTTTACTATGGTCTTTTTCCTCTTGCGGGTACTTTTACCTTCTTGGGAAAGTATTTTGCGCGTGTGGCTCAAAGTGTGGTTCGGGACTTGCGACAGGAAAGCTTTGCCAATATCCAGCGTCTGCAAATGGCTTATTTTGATAAAAACGCCCGCAGGTGCTATCGTTTCCTCGCCTGACCAATGATACTCAGGCAGTAGCAGATATGTTCAGTGAGATTTTTTCTAATTTTTTGAGCTCTTTGCTGATTTTAGTTGTTACTTTGAGCGCTATGTTTGCCCCTCAACTGGCAATTGACCCTGATGATCGCTCTTTTTGCCTCTGATGGCAGCATCTATCTTGCTCTATCAGCATTTATCCAATCGTCAGCTCAAGCAGGTCCGCAATAAGCTCAGCGATTTGAATGTCAAGCTATCCGAGAGCATTGAAGGAATGCGGATTATTCAGGCATTTTGGCAAGAGAAGCGCTTGCTGTGGAATTTGAAGAAATTAACGGTCAGTATTTAGGTTTTACTAATCGTTATCTCAATATCAACAGTCTCTTTTTGAGACCGGCCATGTCCCTGCTGAAAATCTTGGCTTATGGAGTGATTCTGACTTACTTTGGCTTGACTTGGCAAGTGGCGGGTAATACGGCTGGTATTATGTATGCCTTTATCCAGTATGTTAATCGCTTTTTAACTTTGATTGATGTTATGCAGAATTACTCCGTTTTACAGACATCTATGGTTGCTGCGGAACGGGTTTTTGAAATCATGGATCGCACAGACTATGAGCCTGAGCAGGCTAATCAAGACCTGCAAATCCAAGATGGCAGTATCGAATTCAAGCATGTTTCTTTTCTTATGATGGGAAGCGTGATGTTCTGCGGATATCTCCTTTTCTGTCAAAAAGGCCAGACCATTGCCTTTGTCGGCTCGACTGGCTCTGGCAAGTCCTCTATTATCAATCTCTTCCTGCGTTTTTATGAGTTTGAGCGGGGGCAGATTTTGATTGATGGCCGTGACATTAAAGACTTTAGTCAGGAGGAGTTGCGGCGAAAGATTGGTCTTGTTTTTGCGATCCTTCCTTTATCACGGTACCGTTGCTTTCCAACATCAAGCTTTACCAAGAGCAGCTGACGCGTGAAGAGATTATAGAAGCGGCTAAGTTTGTAGATGCTCATGGCTTTTATCAGTCAGCTCCCTCAAGGCTATGACGCCCCTGTTACCGAGCGGGAGCGACTTTTTCCAGCGGTCAGCGGCAGCTTTTCTAGCCTTTGCCAGAACCATCGCTACTAAGCCTCAAAAATCTTGATTTTGGATGAGGCGACAGCCAATATTGATTCGGAAACAGAAGAGTTGATTCAAGCTTCACTGAGAAAAATGCGGCGGGACGGACAACCATTGCCATTGCCCACCGTCTGTCCACCATTCAGGATGCCGATTGCATTTATGTCTTAGACAAGGGCACGCATTATCGAATCCGGCAGCCACGAAGAATTGCTAGCTCAAGATGGAACCTATAAGAAAATGTACCAACTGCAGGCTGGGATGATGGAGTTTTGAAAAGTCTGATTATAATGAAAGGTGTAGAATTCATTTGGAATTCTACACCCTATTTTAAATAGTCTTTTAATTTCTCTACATTTTTTCTAAGTTATCGTAAGACAGCTTGGCATACTGGTAAGGGCAGCTAGAAAGGTAGCTCTGTTCAAAGAAGTCAAGCGGCAGGCTGCTGTGTTTGAGAGCACTGACGAAGAAAGTGACCTCAAGTCTAACAGAATGCCGTCCTTGGTCAGATAGCTGGCTAGTGGCAGCTGAGCTTGCTCCAGTAGTATTTGGGCTTTTCTTGCTTCCTCTTCTTGAAGCTGCAGCAGCGCCAGCCTATTATTTTCAAACATGAGACTGTCGATGTAAAGCGATAGGGCCTTTTGCATGATGAGGTTGCTGTCGTAGTCCACGGCGCTTTTTGTAAGCGATGAAGGTCGTTTTGAATCTGGGGTGGAAGGAGCAGAGCAGCAATCCTTGAGGGCTGGGAAAAAGGCTGGTAGAAAAGGACTTGATATAGATGACGCGCTGGCTATTGTCTAGATAATGAAAGGTTAACTCCCGCCGGCTATCAAAGTCTGATAGGTAGTCATCCTCTACAATATAGACATCATAGAGCTGGGCTAGCCGAAGAATCTCTTCCTTGTCCTGCCGAGTGTATGAGTGGCCCAAGGGATAGTGAAAACGCGGAATAGTGTAGAAAAACTTGATCTTTCCGCTTTGAAAAATCCTCTCAAGTTCTTGCAGATTAATCCCTTGCGGTGTCCTTTCAATGGTTTCATAAGGAAGTTTTTGCGCTAGCAGAAGATCATTAATCCGATGGTAAGTCGGCTGCTCCACCAAGATACGCTCTTTTTGATTGGGAAATTCAATCTGTGAAAGGATATAGAGGGCCTGCTGGGTGCCGGAAGTCAGTACCAGCTGATCCCTAGAAGCATAGACAGCAGAGTCTAACATTAGCTTTTGCACAGAGCGGCGCAGATCCTCCAGTCCTTCCTGCTGAGGGTAGTAGTTAAAGAGATAATTTTCCCGGCCAATCAGAGTTTCATTCACACAGAGTCGGAAATCTTCGTAGGCTTGGTGGCGGTCATCCCTCACAGGCAGCTCCAAATCCTGCTTTTCCTCCTGAGCATTTTCCAGTACATAGTAGCCGCTTTTGGGAACGGCATAGATGTACTTCTGATACTTGAGCTCAATCAGAGCCTTCTGCGCAGTATCCTTACTGCAGTGATAATGCTCTGCAAGCTTCCGGACAGAAGGGATTTTCTGACCAGTAGCCAATTTTCCCTCTTTAATATCCTTAGTAATCTTATCGACGATGCGTTGGTATTTTGCCTTGGTCATAAAACTGTCCCCACACAGATTTGATTTTTTCATATTGTAACTCATTTTCAGATATTTTACAATAGAGAACAAGTAGGAGGAGTCATGAAAACAAAAACAGTCATTCTGGCCACAGATATTTCTGGCTTAGGTAAGGTTGCGCAACAGCTGCCCCTGCCGCTTTTGCAATTTGCCAGCTAGAAGTCGCCCTGTTGCCAACCATGATTTTGTCGTCTCATACAGGCGGTTTTTCAAACATCTATATCGATGACTACACGCATGGGATGCTTGCTTTTTTGAAACAATGGCAGAGCTTGAGTTCGACTTTTCAGCACTGATAACAGGGATATTTGAAGTCTGATATTCAGGTGGAAAAATTTGCTGCGCTTTTAAAGAGGAAAAAGCTTGCCCCTTATCGTGGATCCTATCATGGGGGACAAGGGAACTTTTTATCAGGGATTTTCAGATGCCCATCTAGACCATATGCGTCGCCTCTGCCAGCATGCTGATTTGGTTCTGCCCAATTTGACGGAAGCCTGTTTGTTATTGGAAGAACCCTACGAAGCGAGTTTATCAGAAGATAGATGGGAGGACTACTGCAAGCGTTTGGCTGAGTTAGGACCGAGCAAGGTCTTGCTAACTGGCTTGCCCATGAAAGAGAATCAGATTGGTGTGGCCTATTTTGATGCGGGAACAGAAGAGTTTAACCTCTTTTCCAGTCCATCTCTGCCCCAGCAATTTTTTGGAACAGGTGATATATTGACGACACTTGTAGCTGCAGCTTTTGTTCAGGGGATCGACATCAAGCAAGCCCTGTCTGTGATTTTGAAGTTTATTGAAAAGAGCTTGGTACTTAGCTTTAAAGAGCAAATAGATCCAAAGAAGGGCGTTTTTTACCAGCCCTATCTAGGAGAGCTTTTTGCTGATTTTCAAGCCTTAATGGAGGAAAAAGATGAAGAAACAAACACTTGATTTGCAAACCTTAACCATGATTAGTTTATTTGCTGCTTTGATTTTTCTGAGCATTCAGTTTTTTAAAATTCCTGTCGGAGCTCAGTTTATTCACTTTGGAAATGCACTGGTGGTAGTGGGCTGTCTGATTTTTGGCAGTAAACTCGGTTTTTTAGCGGCTGCCATCGGACTGGGAATATTTGACTTGTTAAATGGTTATGCAGCGGAAATCCCAGTCATCTTGTTAGAAGCACTTGCGGTGGCCGTGGTGATTCATTTTCTGTATGAAGGACTCTTTCAGAGAAAGGATAAACTAAGAAATATTCTTGTGACAACAGTAGCCGCAGCTTTGGTGAAGATTGTGCTTAATATCCTCAAGTACACTCTGACAGGAACACTGTTTGGCGGGAGTAGTTTACCAGCAGCCTTTTTGCTGGCAGTAGCTAAGATTACTGGTACATTTGGCTCCAGTCTAGCGACAGTCATCGCCGTCCCAATCTTATATCCAATCTTTCAGCAAGTCAGAAAAGCTCACAAGCACAGAGGGCCACTGAAAAGCAAGGATAAATCAATAAATAGCATAAAAAAAGAAACCGTCTGAGATCCTCAGACGGTTTTTGTGTATTTGTCTTACATAAAGTATACGATAGCCAGATACTGCAGAGCAGAGGCTGCTAGAATGAAAAGGTGCCAAATCATGTGGAAGTAGGGCTTCTTTTGAGCATAGAAGCCGGCTCCTACAGTATAGCAGAGGCCTCCAGCAAGCATGAGCCCCCAGAATACAGGTCCGGTTTGACCGATAATCTGTGGAATGATAAAGACCACCAGCCAGCCCATAATCAAATAGAGTGCTAAGCTGAATTTTTCATTGACCTTCTTAGCGAAAATCTTATAGAGAATGCCAAAGATGGTCGTGCCCCACTGGATAGCAATGATGAGATAGCCAAACCAGTTATTCATCAGTGACAGCACGACAGGCGTGTAGCTGCCAGCGATGGCGATGTAAATCATAGAGTGGTCGATAATGCGCAAGATATACTTGTGGGTTGAGCCATAGGACATGGAATGGTAGACAGTTGAAGAGAGGAACATGAGAAAGAGGCTGATGACAAAGATAGAAGTTCCGACAGCAGCCACCAAGCCGTGCTCTTCATAGCTATAAATGGCTGAGATAGGCAGCAGAATCAGCATTAGAACAGCCCCCTACCGCATGGGTAACAGCGTTTGCAATTTCCTCTCCGAAGGATAGTTTTTTTACTGAGTTTAAGCGCGTAGTTCAAGATTTTTCTTCCTCCTCACTTGGTACTTGGATTAGGGATAAGGTCTTTTGATAGAGTTTGACCGTCTGGCAGGCTGTGGAAATGATGGGTGCCACCTCTAGCTTGCTGCCGTTCATATAGTCTACAAAGTCGTCATAGAGTTCTCGCGAATCTGCTTCCTTATGTAGCATATTTAAAGTGGCAGAAATTTCTGATAGAAAAGACTGTCTTTAAGGTCGTAATGGCAATCAAGCGGGCTACTTGACGGCGTTGATATTTTTTTCTTGACTGGTCTAGCAATATAGCCGTGCTTGACATAGTTGTTAATCATAGAAGCGGTTAGTCCCTTGTCAGCAGCTGAAAAGGAAGAGCCACAGACATTGTTTACATAGAGCAGAACCTGATCCAAATATAGATCCAGGTCTGGTATTTCGTCCCACTTGGGAAAAACTTGTTGAGGGTTCAAATCTTTATCACTTTCTTATCTAGTCTTTATAACTAGATGATAACATCTCTGTAAATCAATGTCAAGCAAAAAATAGAATGTCCCATTGAAATTTGATATAATTTTAAAAAGAAGAAAGGGAGGTCTCAGATGAAAAAACAAACAATCTTTGATATGACAGCCTTCCTAGGCAGTATGATTTTTTGGTCTTGGATCTATATGCGCTTTTTTTATACCTACGTAGCCGTCGTCTTTTACAAGAATCAGCCAGAGTGGAACCTGCTGATACCAGCTTCTATCGTTCTGACTCTGACAGCTATTAGCTCGCTTTTTATTCGCGGCCTCTATAGTCGGCACATTCCTCGTTGGCTGGTGCTAGCTAGTTACACCCTTTATTTTATCATTTTGTTTTATGCTCTCTTTTTGAAAAATATCGGTAAACAGGGCTTCAGTCTAGACCTGCAGTCTTTTACCTATAATTGGATTTATGGAGATAAGCTGGTACCCACTATGAATATCATTATGTTCATTCCGCTGGGCTTTCTCTCTGCAAGCTATCATGGAAACATGTGGCTTATTTTACCTTGGCTATCAGTCTGGTTGAGGGGAGCCAATATCTCTTTCATCTTGGCATTTTTGACTTGGGTGATATCTTGACCAATCTGCTAGGCTTCATCATTGGCAGCTATCTACTAGAGACAGCCTTAGGTAAATGGGTTGTCCGACACATTCACTAAATGAAAGAAGGAAACTATGAAAATTCTTATCCCAACTGCTAAAGAGTTGAATCTAACTGCGCCATCCGCAATCCCGAATCCACCTTCAGCACAAACTAAAGCTGTGTTGGATGAGTTGGTAACCATGTCAGTAGCTGACTTGGCATCTTTTTATAAAATTTCCCCAGAAAGAGCGGAGATAGAGTGGCAAGCCATTCAGGCTTTGCAAGAAGGAACTGCGCTGCATGCACCAGCCCTCTATCTTTTTGACGGCCTCATGTACCGCCATATCAGGAGGCAGGACTATACCAAGGAGGAAAGTCAGTATATCGAGAAGCATCTTGCCATCACATCAGCACTTTACGGAGTCATCCCAGCCCTGGAGCCCATAGCGCCTCATCGCTTGGACTTTATGATGCCACTCAAGTTAGATGGGAAGAGTCTCAAGGCATTTTGGAAAGAAGCTTATGACCAGGCTCTGGCAGAAGATGAGGTGATTTTCTCCCTCCTGTCCAGCGAGTTTGAAACGGTCTTTTCCAAGGAAATCCGTCAGCGCATGATAGGCTTCAAGTTTCTGGAAGACCGAGACGGCAAGCTGAAAGTCCATTCGACCATTTCTAAAAAAGCACGTGGCGAGTTTTTAACAACTCTAATAACTAGCCAAGTGACAGAAGTCGAACAGATGAAAAAATTAGCCTTTGCAGGCTTCACCTACCGACCTGACCTGTCCAGTGACCAAGAGTTGGTTTATGTCAAGGAAGTGTGAAAAGGGAGAATCGGTTTTTGTAATATCTACGTAATATTTTTGTGATAAAATTGTTATAAAACAAATGAAGTTTCTAAGGAGTTTTAGAACTATGGGAAAAATCAAGTCAGATACTATTTCCGCTCAGAATGCTATCAGTGAATTAGTTGGGGTAGATACAAGTGATAAGCAAAATCAGCAGGTAGAGTTTAGCTATACTACAGAGATTGCTGGGATGGAAGCAGGCCGTCAGGCATGCAATCAAATGCTGCAGGCTGTCAGTGACTTTAGCGCAGCTGTCCTGGCTCAGGCTAATAAATTTCCTGATATAGCTTATAAAATTGAAAAGCGTGATGTAGAACAGGCGCAACGTTGGAGCAACTGATGATAAAAGATAAAAATCAAGAAAAACGTGAGCAATTACATAAGCAAATCATTCAGCTTGAGAATCAAGAAGAAGATCTTTTAGTTCTCAAAAGACGTTATGAAGAGAAGGTAATGGATTTTCGTACAGATATTTGGACGATGAATGCCCAAATAGAAAATTTGATAGATCCCGTATCAGAGACTAGTTCTACCAATCGTAAAATATGGGAAGAAAACCAAGCCTTGCAGCAAACAATTGACAGCTATGTAGAGCAGGAGTTGGACAATGTTTCTAAACAAACAAGGAAAGTTCAGCAAAAATTAGATGAAAATCGAGAAAAATTAACGAAAGAAAGGAACTCTTTACCATGGGAGTAAAGTACAGTGCGTCAGAGTCTTCACAGCTGATGGAGGCTATGTCTAGTAATATTCAAGTGGCCAATGAGGTGACAGACCGATTGTCTCAGGGATGTGACCACCTAATAGCTACCCTAGACTCAGGAGAACTCATGGGAGCTGCCTATACAGCAGGGAAAGGCCTCTTTTCAGAGATTATCGTTCCTGCCATTAAGAAGCTACAGGTTGCAGTGGACGACATTCAAACGGAGTTAAATTCATACAGAGCTGCAGATGCTCAGGTAGCTGAGTACGGAAACCTTGACCTGGATCAGCTGAAGAAGACAAAAGAATTGAGAGAGCAGCAGCTAGCATCTGTCAAAAAGGCTATTGAAGCAAAAGAATCATTCTTAGAGCGCATGAAGTCTATTGCTACATTTAATATCGTTTCTCACATGCAGTCTCTGGTGATTCTTTCTAGTGCAGAGTCGCAAATTGAATCACAAATCAAAGAATTGGAAGAGAAGATTGAAAAGCTTGAGTTCTTTGTCGCTCAGGTTTCTCAATATTTCAGCGATAGTCTAGAAGTCCTCCGTCTAGCTATCCAAGGAGCCAGCCAGCTAAGCCAAGTCCTAGTTGATAGTGATGGAAACTACTCAGTTGATGGTGTAGATATGAGTTGGGCTATTAAAATGAAGGGGCAGAAGATTGAGACATACATACCAATAACTAAAAAAGAGAAATTTATTCAAACTATTAGACAACAGTATGGATTTAGTCGAACTGAATCAGAGATATTACTAAATTTATATCAAAAGCTAGAAAAGGAATATGGATCCAAGAAAGCAAATATAGAATTCTTTAAAATAGTTGCATCTTACTCTTATGGTGATAAATCTTATGGAGCTTGGCAAGTGGTCGGTGGATTATATAGCCCGAATGGGGTAAACGGTATAAATGTTGGTATTAATTATAGAATGAAATCTGTTTTAAGAAAATATGGCTTAAAAGATGATGAAATTGATACGATTCAGAAAGCTATTCAGAATCAGCATAATTTTACTAACCTAAAAAAGATTCAGGAAACAGATTCAGAAGCAGAACTTACTCAAAAACTAGATGCTGGTGCTTCAAAGGCATATGGGAAAGATGTTAGATATGCCGATTTAGATGCCAATCAAAAATCTAGAATAAGAGAATTACTATCTCAATTTGGAGGAACCACAGACTATTCCCATATGGCCGCAACTATTTCCGCACATTATACAGGTAATCATTTTATTGAAAATGAAGATGATTTAGCGGGATGGCAAGGTGATGTAGCTGGTACTATGGGACTTCCGCCGAGTCTTGGTAACGATGACTATCGTTCAGATTTAGATGCTGTTAATATTTACAACAAAATGAAGAATGGAGATAGCGTAGTTGATGTTACAAACTCATATTACGATAGTGTTGAGAGAACATCTGGCTATAGAGCTTATGAATTTGTTCAAAATATTGGAGAAGGGGATTACACGAAAGGAATGAATAAATTAGAAGAAACTTATAAATTATACGTTTCTTCTCATTCTAGTGAACAATCATCAAACTTCGAAAAATTCATGAATGCTATCCAACATTTCCAAAAGGATTTAGACAAACCCAATCCCTCTATCGGAGAGTAAAATGTTAAAAAAAATGAAAAACTATTATAAAAACAAACCAACTCAAGCTTTCTTAATGCTCATAGTTCTTATTTGGTCAGTATACGAGATTGGTGCGACTAGTTTAGCTAACAACTCGGCCTTGACCAAGGAATTCATGCATAGTCGGTATGTTATGGTTTGGCCAATAGTAGATAGAAAGGCGAATCTATACCACTATGCGGAAGAATGGACTAGTAACATCTTGGATGGCATTATGCATCTAGACTATGAAAATATAAAAATGACCTGTTACCCTAGTAAATATGATGATCAGGTTTCCGCTGAATACAATCGGATTCCTAATAAGGAAAATTATGCGATTTCATTTCCTTTAGACGGGTCGTTGTCCAAATCAAATTTTTCGACATTAGACACTAGATACTATCTAATATCAAAGAATGCAGCTATTGTGGAGCAAAAGACAGGTAAGACTATTGAGGAATTAACCCATGAGATAGGGTATGCAAGGGAGGACTTCTTGTCTGCTCTTGGTAAGATGAAATCCTTCGTTTGGTCTATTTGATTCTTCGTATGATAGTACTGTTGCTATGTATCAGGTTGTCGGGTCAGCGGAGAAAAAGGAAAGAAAACGAAATCTTACAGAATGGATAGAGCTCCAAGATGGTATGGATGACTATAAGGAGATTCACAAATGCCCTTGAAAAAAAATTGAATTGGAATTTAGGTTGTAGTTTATTGCTTGTTGGAGTTCTGGCATCTGCTTTTCTCTTTTATTTATGGGCACAAAATCTTGGTAAATATACCTTACAACCTGGTCAGTCTATTAGTCTGAAAGTCAAACCTCGGACACAAGATGTGGAATACTATTCTGTATTAATTTTGAAGAAAAATGATAATAATAAGCTTAAATTATCAGGTTCAGGAGTTTGGTTTGAGGTAAATGGTGAGATTTTTTATGGAGTTGAAGAGCAAAAACTCTTTAAACGAAACTATTCAGAAAATGATAATGAAGAGTTACCCAACAATCAAAAAGGTATTCATTTAGTAAAAGATGGGATTGTTGTTAATTATCAGGGAGAAAAAGTTTTGATGTCACGAATAACAAACCTTACACCATCACCAATGTGGACGACAAACCAGCACGCTTTGAAGCTCAAGTGGTGGATAGGTGAGGCAAAACATTGGCAACAACTTATAAATTAGCAATCAAGTAACAGATCGCCTGCCAAAAGAACGTGACTACCTAATAGCTACTCTAGCCTCTGGAGAACTCATGTAAGAAGCCTGTACAGCAGGTGGCCAATTTATTAAGCACGGGAAAAGATGGGATTTCTTATGGAAACCAGATACGGATGAGCATAAAAAATCAAAAGAAGATTTTTATGATTATTTGAAGCGAGGAGAAGATAAAAATGTCGGTACGTAAAAAAATAATAAGCATCCTACTTTTGATAATAACTGTTTTTGTCATTTGGTTGCTCTTTGGCCCTGATGATAAACCTGAACCAGATTTTTCTTCTGCCAATAAAATTGAATTACTGGCAAGTATTCTCGCAGGTAACAACGAGGATATTATCCGAGATGCAGGCTATGGAATTCCGGATGACCCGGTGATTCGCCGATGGGGGATAAATAAACTTAAAATATCTGGGAAATTAAACTTGGATGTACGCCCACCAACTAGTTTGGAAGACAGTGAGCTTCTAGTTCTTTTTTCTACTATGATTAATGGTAAAGAAACAGATGCAGGTTTTTTCGTGGATAAAGAATTAAAATTGACTTATTCAAGATATACTTATATAGATAAGGATGCTATTAGGAAAAAAATTGAGATAGATGAGACTCAAGAAAAAGAGCTACTACGTCAGGTTCAAACAGAATTGAATCAGTTTTTTGAAAAAATGAAACAGAAACTAGCTTCTAAATAAAGTGTGAGATATTACGGACAGGGAAGAGTGAAGCCTTTCTTGTAGATCATGGTAAAACTGTTGAAGAGGAAAAATCAGGAATACTTTTTGACTATTTTGAAAGAGGGGCTGATACAAATGTTCGTTAAATTCAAACGCTATAAATTCCTAGTTATTGTTTTGTCATTACTTCTGATTCTCATTTCTTCCTCTTTTGCTTATGAACAAAAATCAACTGGATATCTTGAGGTGATTGGATGAAGAAGAACCGATTATTCGTTTCGTTTAATTTACATAATTGGGGAGAAGTAAAATTTAAAGATGTTTGGAAAAGACAATAGGGAAACTGATACCAAGGTTAGGTTACTTCAGGAATATTTTAAAACAAAACCCGCTCAATCTTTTTTAATGCTCATTGCGCTTGTTTGGTCAGTATACGAGATTGGTGCGACCAGTCTGGCTAACAACTCGGCCTTGACCAAGGAATTCATGCATAGTCGGTATGTCATTGTTTGGCCAATGGTAGATAGAAAGGCAAAACTGTACCACTATGCAGAAGAATGGACTAGTAACATCTTGGATGGCATTATGCATCTAGACTATGAAAATATGAGAATAAGTAGTTTTCCTAAAAAATGGGAGAGTGAAGCTGAAATATACTATACTTTGTCTGAAGATAAGTATGCTGATAGAGTATATTTTTTCTTAGACGAGCCAATATCCAGAGCCTATACCACTAGTTTAGAGCAAAATTATTATTTGATTTCAAAGAATGCAGCTGTTATTAAAGAGGAAACAGGCAAAACGGTTGAACAGTTAGGTCAAGAAGTGGGACATGCAAGGGAGGAGTTTTTGTCTGCTCTGGGTAAGATGAAAATTCTTCGTTTGGTCTATTTGATTCTTCGTATGATAGTATTGTTGCTATGTATCAAATGGTCGGGTCAGCAGAGAAAACGGAAAGAAGATGAAATCTTGCAGAATGGATAGAGTCTTGAAACGATACGGAATCTATAAGGAAAATAAAGAATGATAACTTCAGTAATTTTTATTGCTTCTCTATTTTTACTTTTGCACCGCTTTAAAAGCCGGCGTTCAAGGATTATTATCGGCCTACTGAATAGTCTGTTTGTTGTCTGGTACGTTCAGGCAATTTTAAACTACGGCAAATACACTCTGCAAACAGGTCAAAGTGTTGAATTGAAAGTTTTTCTAAAACAGAGCAGCTGGAGTATAATTCGGAATTGATTTTAGATAAAAAAGATGATGCTAAATTAAAATTATCAGGTCGAAAAGGCTGGGGGATGAAAGGAAGTAATACGGTTTATAATGTTGAGAAGCAGTCAATAACTGAGATTATTATTTCTAAAGATGGAACAGAGCGCAAAGACTTACCGAATGATAAGAGTAAAAGTATCTATTTAGAGAGTGATGGAATAGTGGTTCAAGGGGAAATAAAGGAAGTATTTGGGGTGACGGAAGTAACCCCCTACACTATCACCATCACCAATGTAGACAACAAACCGGCTACATTTGAGGCTCAAGTGGTGGATAGGTAAAGTTTGGGAAGGATTTGATTCCTCTCAGTCCTAGTTTTTTATTAATATGATGGTATTGAAAAATGAAGAAAACGAAATCTATGGTTATCATAGGCGGCTTTCAAGGTCGAAACATCTTTTATGATGTGAAAAGAAAAAAAGTATATTCTAATAAAGTCAATGAGAGAGTTTTTCCTAATCTCAGGTGGTTAGTAATCTCCTTTGGAATTCTAGGAAATGCCTTTCTCGTTCAAGTAAACAATATAAAAATTGAATCCCCTATTTTAAGAGTAATTGTTTTGAGTGCGTGCCTTATTCTTATATCTTTGGTTTGTCACTTTGGATTTAAAGATGAGTATTTAGGGCAAAACGTTGAGGCCTTTAATCCCAAATTATATGAACATGTTGGTTGGTTGAATTTTTTAGAAGAAGAGAGAAACCGATTATACATTCTGCTTATTACATTTGCAGTGAGTTCTTTCTTAACTGTTTTTCAAATGAGAGAATATTTGAACGCTCCTAACATGACAAACTTAATAGAAGTTATTGCCTTTTTATTTTATATTTTTATATGGTAACAGCAAAAAAAGCAATTTTATGAAAAGAATGACGGCAATAAAGCAATTGATAAAAAAATAAATAAAGAGCTTTTAGCTTATAATCTATGGATCAAGGTAATGTATGACCAATTACTTACTGAATGGAAGTGCTATGATTATGAACCGTCGCCACTTGGAAGAAATCAATGAATAAGAATGTATTTTGGTTGGGTAATTTCAAAGATAAGAATATTTTTTTATGATAGAAAAAAACTAGAGAACTATACTCTATAGATAAGAAAGAAGAGAAAGCTCCTAATCTCACTTGGGCTATTCTGCCTTCTTCCTTTCTTTTACGAAACATTTATTCAGAAGCAACTGCACCTCAGGTTGCCAGTGTGCCTATCAGAATATTTATTTTGTGTTCGACTGTTTTCTGCGTTTTTAGTTTTGATAATATTTGTTCTAAGAAATATTAGAAAAGGAACTATGAAAAAAATTTTAATCAGAAACTTTATTTTTGACTGGCCTAATTTTTCTTTTATAACCAACAAACACAATGTAAAGGAATATTGTTTTTTTGGGACTCTACTATTTTTTTACGTCAATTAAATTTATAATTGATTATTATTTTTTTCAGGAAGCTTTATTTCTTTTATAGCTATCATTGGTTTTTCTCCCAGTATCTGGGCTCTTATTATTTGGAAATAGGCCATTAGGAAAAATTGATTATTCTTAAAAAGGTTGGAAAAAGCAATTGAAAATGAAGAAAAAAAGAATATTTAACCGAACTC